>Ga0172376_10001457_pt1 | contig 30211 bp, 33 predicted proteins | sample Lak35m_FD_121114 | JGI IMG/M metagenome (GOLD analysis project Ga0172376, IMG submission 121114) | Freshwater microbial communities from Kabuno Bay, South-Kivu, Congo - kab_092012_35m | ecosystem: Environmental > Aquatic > Freshwater > Lake | place: Democratic Republic of the Congo: South-Kivu...
ACCGCATTATTGTAGGCTGTCGCTGCTTTTGTGGAAGCGTCTGCAGCTGCATTGGTTTGTGCCGTCGATGCCGATCCGTAAACATCATACGAATTTAAGGTCACGCCTATTGTTGGTTGCGATTGTTCGCCTGTTCCGTTGACTATTGTAATATTGGTTCCGGCAATCAAACTATCGACGTAATTTCCGGTTGTATCTGTCCCTAAAGTGACGGAGTCTGAGACTATTTCAGCGGTTAATGTTACGTTACTTCCACCATCTATAATCACGTTACCATGAAGATCTCCTGCTAACGTTATTTTTCTTGGAGTAGTCCAACCAGCGGCAGTTCCACTGATATTTAACGCTGCTGTTGCGGGAAGGCTGATTATAATATTGCCCGTAGAAGAATCTACGTTGATTTCATTGACTGTACCAGTTATGGAATTTACAAAAGTCGGTTTATTAAGAATATTATCCCAATTTATTTTTGCTGCGATTTCTCCGATTGATCCAGAGAATACTTCTGATGTGTTCGTTGCATCGGGTATAAAAGTGAATTTACCAGAAGAATCGTCAAATCCAAAAAATCCCACTTTTGCCGAAGTGCCATCATGCCAACGAAATTCAATTCCGCGATCTTTATTGTCATCTAATGTTGGAGCAGTTGTGCCGCCAAGCGTCATTATTGGATCTTTTATGGTTGTTACAGTAGAATCAATTACAGTCGTATTTCCAAGAACGGTAATATTGTTGACTGTTAAATTTTCTTCAGTTACAATAGAAGTATCTGATGCTTGAAGAAGATTAAGAGACGAATTGACCAAAATGCCATTGCTATCAAGATAATAAAATATTCTCTTGACCGGGTCTAGGGCTATTTGACCATCGGTAATTGCGGGTAATGCCACTATAAAACCTTTCTTGTTATTTAGAAGGTTCCACCATCAAACGTAATGCCATCTATAGAACCGCCAGTAACAGATATATTATTTGAATTTTGCACGGCCATTGTACCAAGACCAAGAGTTGCTCTAGCCGCTGATGCATCTACGTCATCTACCAAAGATCTACCAAAAGAAGTAAAATTAGCAAGTGCTGCTGTACCAGCACCGGTAAAATACGGTAATTTATCCGCAGCGGATGTAAGCCCGGCCAAAGCAGTCAATTCTCCGTCATAAGCTTGGACATCTGTACCAATAATTAAACCAAGATTAGCCCTTGCATCAGTCGTCGTTGTTGCGCCAGTACCGCCATAGTTAATTCCTATGGTCCCGGCATTCCAAGTGCCGGTATTAACTGTGCCAAGAGATGTAAGCGAAGAATTAACTACACCAGATCCAAGGGTTGTGTTTGAAAGAACAATCGTACCATTAATCATATATGCTTTGCCAGAAGCCAAATTAAGATACTCGGATGATGTCCATGCGTCAGTTGCATCTACCCAATTTAAAGTTTTATCAGTAGATCCATCAGATGAAGCCTTAATTGTAATTCCAGCTCCATCTGCCGAAACGTCGCTGGGCGACGATGTATTGGCTAAAATTATATTTTTGTCTTCAACAACTAAAGTTGATGTATTAAGAGTCGTTGTATCGCCGTTAACAGTTAAATCTCCAGTGACTACAAGATTATTTGGAATTGTTACATCATTGGGCAGAGAAAAAGTTACGTTTCCATTCGCGGCAGAAACAGAAACTTGATTGGCAGTTCCAGTAACTGAAACAACGCCTGCGTTTGTAACGGTAAATGTTCCACCTTCAACATTTGTATTTGCAACAGAAATTCCAGTTCCGGCAGCAACAGATCCAACATAGTTGCCATTAGTATTTGTACCAAGATCAATTAGAACTGCATTTGTTCCAGCTGCAGTAAGACGCCCCTGTGCATCGACTGTAAAATTTGGAATACTACTAGCACTGCCATATGATCCGGCTGACACAGCCGTGTTATCTAAATTTATTGTAATAGTGTCTGTTGCTGCAGCGACTGAGCTGAGGCCTGTTCCACCAGCAATAGTTAAAGTATCGGTTCCAGAAGTTATTGTTTGGCTAGAACCAGAATCGCCAGCTACAGTAAATGAAGTTGCAACTGCTGCAATATTTGAATTTACGTCTGCAATAAGATTATCAACATATAGTTTAGTTGTTGCATGTTCGTTTGCAGATGGTGCTTGAACTGATAATGTTCCTGTAAATGTTTTAGCACCAGAAATTGTTTGAGCACTAGTTAGTGTAGTGAAAGCACCGGGTCCGGCGATAGCCAATGAGGTTGTTGCAGTTCCGCCTGCCCCACCTGTGCCTTCACCGTAGTAGAGGGTATCGTCAACTTCGTTAAATGCTAATTCGGCGTTTTCTAAACTTTCTGGTGCTCCAGTTGCGCCAGACGTTCTACGCTTAATTCTTAATACGTTAGCCATACTTAAAAGCTTCCTCCGTCTACTAAATTTTCTTCATCGTAATTAATCCAAGCATTGCCGTTATAGCGCAAAACCTGACCAGTTGCTACTGAATTTATAGTAACATCTGTTAAGCCATTTAATACTGATTGTTGATCAATTAATGTTTCCGCATTTATCAATCTATCTTTTATCGTCAAATGTATTCCGGCTGGATTTAAACCGACAACAGTCTCCAAAGCCTCAACGGCATCATTTAAATTTGAGTGTTGTAAATGATGGGGTACGGTGTTGGAATCTAATCTGTCCGTAGATGTTGGATTGATGAAATTGTCCAGTCCGGATGGATAAGATGTGGGCATTGTGATCCTTATAAAGCTAGTATTTTAGTGTCACTATCACTCCAATGTATAGTAATTGACAATGGAGAATTACTACCTTCAAAAGGCAGTCCCGAAGAATTGTCTAAATAAAACAACAATATTGAGTTGGCGTTTGATGATCCGACTTGATAAAATACAAGTGAGTCAAAAGCTGTCCCATTATGCGAGATATCAATATCGCTTGCATCTAAAACGCCGTTAATATTTGTTATGTTGCTCAAATTGTCCGAAGTGCCAACGATTGCGTTTTCTGGTATTTGTGACAAATATTGATCTGTCAATGCGTTAGGCGTATAATTATTTTTATTTAAAAGAGCTACTCTATAATTTGACGAGTTTGTGTTAATTTCTCCTTTTAAAAGAGATTGTTTTGCTTTTGAATAGACGAAATTGGCCATTATATGCCAATTTCTTTTGAAACAATAATTCTGTATTTGTAGCCAGTTTCAAAATATTCTTTGTTATCCGTGTAATAAGCCGGTGTTGCATCTTTTAGTGATGGAAAATCTAGATAGACTTCTGGTTTCCACGAATGTATTTGCACCCTTGTTGAAACATTTTCCCATCTAATTGGAGTTCTTTGTATTTTTTTTCTTTGAGCTTTAAAATAACTATTATTCAAAAAATTAGAAGCTGGTCTAGAATTGAATGTTATTTTTACTCTTCCGTTGTTGTAATCATTTTCCAAATAAAAATCCCCACTTGGAGGCGATGTTTCGGCGATATAAAAATCTGGATTTTTGGCTAAAATTTGCAAGCTCGTAAAAGCATCGGTTCTTATGGACTTATCTTCTACTAAAATTTCTTTGACCTGAGGAACTATAACCGAAGAAGAGGAGGAAGGAGTTGCGCTGCTTCCATCCCACTTAAAAGATATTTGTTCCTCATCTATTACTTCATTTGCGGCGTCGAGAAAATTTACCAATCTTATTAAGTACTGAACTCCGTTAACAAGGGAGAGATTTTTATGCCAATAAAGCTTTAAGGTTCTTGATATTTGATTATAATCAACTATGGTTTCAATAGTTTCAAATGGGTTAGAGATTACAGTTGGCGTAGCAGCATTGGTTTGTAATATAAAATTTGAATTGACCAGACTACTTATTTTGATTGTTGATTCAAATCTTATAACAACCATGTTATGATCAAGAGCTACAACCGAGTCTATAAGGGCAAGGGCCACATTAATCTCCTAAACAATTAAGATATGTATCTAGTAACTTGTCGACGAACAAAAACAAAGGGGGCGGCTTTCGCCACCCCCTTTGTTTTAACCAATTATAATCCTAAGATTAAGGCATTTCGTTTGTAACTTGTACCTCATAGTTACGAGCGAGTCTGACATTCTTAGCAACCGTGATACCTTCGCCGTCACCAAGCATTACGATGTCGTAACGCTCCTTCATCTTCATGGCGCGAATGTCACGAGTTGGATCATCGAACTGATCCGTGCTCATGTCATCTTTGACAAGAAGCGAACCGACTTCATTACGGTCAATCAAGAAAATGTCCGACATTGCTGGTACTGAACTAGTCTTGGCCGTGAAGCTTACGAACGGTGACACGATTACATTCAGGCCCATCGGAGCTGTGGCGTTAAGCGCACCCTCCTTTGAATCTGGACGATAACCCCAGCTTGTATTGACTGCAGCTGCCGAACCACCAGTGTGGAAGATCGCATCCTTGAGGAATACCGACCACATAAGCGGGTGAAGGATATAGTCTGTGGGGATATGGTTTTCGGCCATCAAAACGGCGGCCATATCGATGACGTCATCCCAGGTAATTGTCTTGTTATAAGCGCCGTTAATATCACGACCGGTCGTATCAGCGTAACTGTCGCTTTCGTTATCGAAAACGATTGTGGCAGCGTCTTTGAAACGACTGAGTGCAATCTGCTCCTTAAGTCTTGCCATAGCACGACCTGCAGCGCGAACATGCATGCCTACGATATCCCAAAGTGAATCAGCAATAACTTCCTCTGTGAAAGCCAGCTTGACGCCCTTTTTGGAGACTTTGCCCTCGATTTGCTTAGCAAATGCGAGCGCTTGCTCTGGGTACTCTTGGCCTTCCGGAATTTCAGCAGCTTGAATTGCGTTCACTGCCGGAAACTCCAAAGAGCGTCCTTTACCTAGACGCACTGTCGAAAGAAGCGGAGTAACAAGTAACTGTGGCTCTGCTGCTTCCTTAAGAGTGCGAGAAATCACTTTCGGGAAGAGAATCGCTGCATCGGGTGATGCGAACGCCTCTTTGATCGTGACCCTGTTACTCTCGTTGATATGTCCGTCCTCGGTCAGTGCTGACTCCCAAGCTGGGAGACCCGAGAGGAGCTCTTGGATTGTCTTACTCATCTTAGGAATATTCCTCCTGTGTTATTTTCTTTTTTAAAGTGTCAGATTGACGCGGAATGCACCAATCACATTGTGAACATCCAGATTGGATCTGATACCAAGCTTGCCCGAGAAAGCGCCTGAGCGGGTAAGCTCAAACACCGTCTTGAGTGCACCTGGATCTGATGGCAATTGCATGTAGGAAAGCAGACCATCATCAAAGTTGGTTGCAAACTTTTCTACCTCTACTACCTTACCAACCTGGAGGTAAGAATAGGCTGCATTTGAATTGAAGAATTCAGTAGCAGCTGCCTTAACGGGACGACCCATATGATCCGCTCTTACGACCGAACCAATTGTTACGTCTGCGTTAACACCATCAACCATAGGATATTCGACATATCCATGGGTGATGAAACCTGCACCTTGTGAGGTGCCCTTATCGAACGGGCGATAGAGGTCATATTGTGCCACACCAATGGGTACTGATCTGGCCGGAACTGTTACTGTGTCAGTGGCACCTGAGACGTAGCTTGGTGTTGCGCCACTCAACGGATTCCATGTTGACGGCATGTTGTCGCCATAGCTCATTGCTGAACCTGTTCCGTTGGCTGGTGCGACTTCTGCGTCACCTGTGGATGCATTTGCCACTACTGAAAGAATGGTTCCTTTTGGAATGACGATCTCAAAACGATCATCTTCGCTGTCAAGATACCATGTTGGCAAACCTGCTGCTGGAAGCAAGTATGCTGCTGGGGCGATGCCCTCAGAAACAACTAAGCGACCTGAACCAGTTTTTGTTCCTACTTTGCGAAATTTAGCTAAAGACATTTTTTTATCTCCTTAAAGTGTTTTATTTAAAGCTTACGGCGACCCATAAGCGCATCTACAAAAAGTTGCTCTGCTGTATCTTTTGGATCTGCTTTGATTTCCGTTTCTTCATTGTCAACGGTGATCGCATTGCTCTCACCCTCAACAACTTCTGTTTCCGAAGAAATTTCTGGCATTTCGCCTCTAACCTGTTTGGTTTGAGGGAAACGTGCTAAATCTCTTAAAGAATCGGCAAGAGAAGATGCGGTGCGTGATGCGTGCTCTTCAATCGCCTTTTCCCTGTTGTCGACAGACTCAATGCCTACTGCAATTTTTGCATCTACGACTCTTTCAACAAGAGTATTGTGTAGAGCTTTTTTCAACTTTGTGTTTTCCTCTTCAAGGGCCTTTACTTTTGCAAGCATTTCCGAGTCTTCGGACTCAGTGGCTACTTCTTTTTCACCATTGAGTGAATTCTCTTCTTTGGCTTTCTCTTGAGGTTCGGCCTGAACGTCCTCAGGCGTCTCTTCCGATTTTTCAGCCTCTTCAGAATCAACTGCTTTTTCTTGCTGTTCATCTGCTTTTTCTGAATTGTCTTTTGAGATCTCTTGTGTTGAAACTGGTTGCTCTTCAACGGCGGCTTCAACTACTTCTTGTTTTGGTTCTTCTTCGGTCGGTTTTGTAATTTCTTCTGATGATTCCGAAGCGATTGACGACAACGAATTACTAAGTTCTTCTGCAACAGCAAGAATATCTTCCTGTTTTTCTACATTGTCCATTGTTTGATTCTCCTGAGATTCAGCGCTATCTTTCATATCTTGGATAGATAGTAATGGTGAGTTATTATATTTGTAATTTTCACTTTCTTGGACTGCCATTGCTGTCAAAAACGAGCCTTTCAACTGCAAATATAAAGGTTTGGATTCTTTGGTTTTTAAACCATTTAAAATCGATTTATGTTCTTTTACCGAATAAATATCCTCTTCATCCATACTTAAAATAAAAGCCGAACTTTTTGCTATCCAATCATTGTTCGAATCTTCTACCTTAATCTCGCCATCAACTGCTTTTTTGGCCCTAATTCCAGATTTTGAATCTGCTGGTTGATTAACGAAAGAATATTCTTTGAATGATATGTCCTGCATGTCAACATAGGCTAGTTTTCCTTTGTAAACTTGGCCCCTTCTATACTTGGGAAGTATAGGCCTTCCGCCCTCTCCCTCAGCTGCCAAATCTTGGCCAGAAATAGAACATATCGCCTTGTTTGCCCTTCCTCCAACTGAGCCAGTAAGATACCTTCTATCCATTACTTTTTCAATCGCAACGGGATCTGTAATTGCTATTTGAAGACGCACGAAAGAAGAACCATCTGTTTCCTTGTCCATTCTTGCGGCCATCACTCTGCCAATTGGCTCAGAGTTTAAATCATGATTTAAAATAATAGGTTTTGGATATGGTTCGACCCATGACTGAAGCGCTTCTTCCAAGGCTTTGGGTGAGTAGTTGTTGTAGTTAGCGGTTAATCCGCTCATGAATTGCAGCAACCTCGATAATAATGCCTTTTGATATTTTCGTCGATTCGGCAAAAGAAAAATTCATTTCTTTAAAATCCGGCATTTCGACGGTGAAAGTTTCTACAAAGTTAAAACCCATTTATATCTCCATTTTTAGAAGCTTGTAAATATAGTAAATTTGTTTTTATAACATTAAACAATTTTATACAAAAATATCATATTTTTATCGACTTTTCTAGCAGATCAAAATATCTTTTATCGCCATTTTGAAAATAGTCATTTATCATTTGCGGATGCATGATATGGGGCGCGTAAATATAAGATGCGCTATACAAATTATGAAACCCCTTTTTATGAGCGTCAGCACACCACCCCAAATCTTCGCCTTGTGAATGGAAAATATAATCCACATTATTATAAGTGTCTTTTGACATCATTTTTGCGGCCATAATAATATCTGATCGAAAGTAATTTCCCAAAGGATAGTTAGAAAATCTTTTTGCTTTTTTGCCGGGTTCATCAACCCATGTCATAACACTCGGAAAATCTATTCCGAATGGAGTCATAAACATAAGCGGATTGACTGCATCGGCCCCATCCTGAATATGACTAACCAAAAGCTCTATTGTCATTGGATTTTGAATGATAACATCTGAATCAAGACTGAAGAAATAATTTGGTTGAATTTTTCTCACCTCGCTCAACAACGTGTTTCTGAGCGAAACCATATTATGATATTTGGACATTGTCCATTGTCTAGAGTTTTCGGCATGTTCGTGATGGGTCACGTCGTCTTTGGGAATTAATTCAAAATAAGGAATTTCCGGATGCAAATTTTTCCAAAGATTTATGTAATGGATTGTTTTTTCGTCGTTTGACGAAGTAATAAAAACAAAACCAATTTTTGACAAATCAACCGTTTGCTTTTCGATTGCAGCCGCCCAATAGGCGAATATCCAATCTCTTTTATATATAGGACAACCAATTATTAGATTCATTTTTCTGCGGTTGTTTTTTCTGCCTTCTTGGTTGTTGTCTTTGGCTCTGATTCTTTTTTTGCGGTTTTTGTTGGAATTTGATCTTCTTTTTCATTTTTTGATTCAACCGCATCAACTTCTTCTGTTTCTTCGTCTGACAAAATTTCAGTAAAAATTTCATTGAAAGCTTGAACGATATCTACAAGAATAGACATACCCAATCTTGTTTGTCCATTTTGGACAGCTATCGCAAAACCCTTGACCGCATCTTCTTCTAAAAAATATTGCTTAGAAGTATCTGAAACAATTTTAAACGTCATTAATTTCCTCGTTTTGACTCGTATTTATAGACGGCTCTAGTTTAACATTATATTGTTCTTCTAGCAAATTTTCGACTGTTGAAATCCAAGAATGGTCTGATCGTTTAATGTCCGGAGAGTTTCTTCTGCCATTTTGATTTTGGGGTCTTGTTGTATTGCCTGAGCCTTTTCTTTTGGAGACGGAGTTTCTCTGTCCCTTTTTGGCCGGAGTTTGTTTGTCGCTTGTTGCGTCTTGAGCGCTTTGTTGTGTATCAATAAGATCTTTTTGCATTGCGTTTTGTATTCCGCTAAACAGGTCGTCTTGATCCACCTCTGGGTCAATACCTAATTCTGTTCTTGCCTCGGTAAGGGTGATGACGGAATTGACATATTTTTGTATCACATGCGTTTCTTTTTTAACCTGCGTATCAACATCAATCTCATTAAACTTGAAATAACAACGATCAGAAATATCCGTTTCAAATGGATTTTTTATCGGATCAAATCCGCCCTCAAAAAGAAGCTCGTTAAATATATGCAGTCTGATCATCTCCGCAAATTGTTTTTGAAACTGCTTTATTCTATCGTACAACGAAGTATCTAATCTTTCGGACATTGACCTATTCCCGCCATTCATCGTCATACCCAAATGATGCGGTGCAACACCCAAACCTATTGCAACTCTCTCCTTGAAATGTTCTAGATAGCTGTTTGCATCTAGAGCTTCTTGGCCAGAGCCAATTACCTCTACATCATGTCTGTAGGGCAATATCAATCCGCCTTCGGTTCTGAGATTTTCTATCTCAGTTGCGGCCTTGTCTATTTCGTCTGGTTCTGCTGGTTGATCTGCTGTTCCAATAATATATTTATACAACGGAAAAAGTTCTCTGTGAACCAAATTTTGGATGTCTTCCTCCATTTGACGAAGCGCGACAATATCGTCTAGAGCGTTTGATAGAAAAGGAGTTCCAAAAGCTCTGCCTGGTTTTCTGTCAAAGAATAAATGTATAACCCTATCAGCCAACCAAACCGGATCTCTGTCTGTCGGAGAATATGTTAATGGATCAGTTGCTTGCTGGTAGGATTTTGGTCGGTTGTATTTGTCTCTGAGAATTCTAACTTGCTCGGTAGGAATCAAATAATAACCAACCACTGGTTGAGTGGAGCTGACTGGCGTTAAAGTTGTCGGAAAATATTCCGACAAATCTCCTCTTGCTTTGACCGCAAAAACATTTGAAAATTTAATTAATTGATCTGATAAATCAATTAAAAAATCAAGAAATGGTCTTTTCATTGCCATTTCCATATAATCTATTCTTTGATAAAGATATAATACAGCTTCTTGATTTTCTCCGATTATTTTCCAACCCTCTTTCCAAAAGAGGTCTTTATATTTTGCTACGGATTGTTTTACGTAAGAATCCGTATCTACGGCCTGTATTATTCTATCAAAGTCATAAGGAGAAGGCTCAAAGTTGCTTCTGCCCGTATAAAAATAATTAGTTCCTTGATAGCCAAGAGCAAGAGCCGCAACTCGAAAATTTTTGCCAATAGCTTTTACATCATCGGGCTTTGTTTCGGTAGCTTGTAATTCTTTTGCGTTGGATTGATTTTGAAAAGTAATATATTTTTTAATAGCCATTATAGGACGTCCAAATGTGGGAAAATACTATTTTATAGTACCTCCTATGTAAAATTAAATTAACTTTCTTGAATCAGTCCGTCAAAAGTCTTTTTTAAAATAATGTTTTTAACAGATTCAATCCAAAAAATTGTTTCTGGTTCTGAAAAATCGCTCTTATACGAAAGATTTTGATCAGAAATAGTTATTTCAATTTTAAATTGTTTTGCGTTAACTTTTGGTGTTTCTTCAACCGATGTTTCACTCATTTCATTTTCTTTCTTTTAGTTTGTTTATTAAATTAAGTTGTTGTCTAATTGTAGCATCTTTGATGACCAACTCTGTCATAAGTTGATTTACTTTTTCTTGAAATACCAATATTACCATATTTGCATCTAAATTAAATTCATCATTAGATGAATTTTTAGGAATGTCGTCAGGTGTATTTGGATTGGTAAATTGATTAATTTTAGACATAAATTAGGAATTTTCCGTTGGTGGAATAAAATTGCCATCTACGTATGTCCATCCAAGGCCCGCATTTTTTGAAATTTCTTCGACAATTTCTTCTGGAATTATTACCACTTTTGGATCTGAACTCATAACCGCGATTGCATTAAGTATGGCGTTTGCCATAAAATGTACATGACCAACTTCTCCGTCTACAACATATGCAAAGGCTGTAGATGGTTGCATATTCATCGGCATTGGATCTCCTTTGTAAATATCATAAACGTGTAATTATACCACATAAATTACACATAATTCAGACAAACAGTCGGAGAGCTGCATGCTCTTGTCACAACAGTTCCTGCACATGTCACGCCAGCGCAAGTACAATTTCCTTCCACTACGCATGAATTTATGTAATAATCATAGGTATAATACCTACACCCAGGATCACATCCGGGTCCGTTGCAAAGTATTGGATCTGGACACGTTGCGGTAAATGTTGAACTGTTAACACAAGAACACTGAGGTGTTACCCCGTCGCCGCCGCCACCGGGATCGCCACCGCCACCGCCACCGGTGCCGCCGCCGCCTGAGCCGCCGCCGCCGCCTGAGCCGCCGCCAATAGTCAATTGATATTGAGTACCATCAACAACGATATACAAGTTATCACCTATTTTTCTAAATTCAAATTTTTGATCTCCGTATTGGTATTTGATGCCCGCTGCATCCGCTTCCATTCTATAACTTTCACTGAAGCTTTCACCCTCGTTGCCGATAGACCATCTCGTGCCGTAACCATTGTACACGCACTGCGAACCAACTCCGGGAGAAACCGGAGATCCTATCAGCAAAGCAGTAGTTGCGGTTCCTGGACCATGCGAAGGAGGAGGCAATGGCCCGACTCCACCGCCAAATCTCATGTATCCAGAATAATTTCCGCCACTTGAAAGGATATCTCCAACAATTATTAATGCGCCGATTTGCCCAGAAGTTGCAGTGATATGACCTTTTACACTCAAGCTGCTAGTGCCATCCCAATACAAGAAACTGTCATTTGTTCCGACCCTAAATTCTGCGGCTATTATTTCGTTTCCTGAAGAGTCTGTTTTCCATCTGTTGTTTGCATTAATAAAAATCGAACCAGCTTTTACCGTACCCCTGATTGACGCCGAAGCAAACTCTGCATGACCGTCTCCGCCGATAACCCAACCAGCTGTTCCATTTGTCCATAGCGAAGAACTATTGTCGTATGAGCCATTATAGTTGGACGATCTAATAATCGCCATGTTTGCTGGAGCGGTAATCGTGGTTTGCGCGCCCTGTTGTTTAAGGATTATTTCGTGTGCATTTATTGTTCCGGCAGTGATTTTGGAAGCGGTGAGGGATCTAACGTGCTGGCTTTCGATAAGTTGCGTGGCGGAAGATTGTTTCAGCCCAGAAGTTGGAGTCCATCCTCCGATAGTTGTTGGATGTATCTACCGCCCTAAGTCTTCCGTAATAAGTCACGTCGGATTGGGCTGAACTATCGTTGGATGCGCCTGAATTGTTGGGAACATCTACGGTAAAGACTGTTGCTGTTGCTTTTCCGGTTGATATCAGGTTTGAACCAAGGCCGTCTGAATACAATTCGTACTCATATTCCTTAACGTCTAAATCTTCTGTTGGTTCAAAAGTGAACATAACAGATTTGTAATTTCCATAGATAAAAAATGTGTTGTTATCTATTGTTCCGGGAATAGACTGGTCTCCCGGAGTTTTTACTCTGATAGATTCATATGGGGGATCTATTGCGGAAATTTCGGTATTTTTAGCCTTCAAAGTAAAAAGATAATTTTGCCCTGGTTTTAATCCGGTGATTGTTTTGATAATTTCAGCCATTATTTTAATCCGCCTATTGATTTAAAAGCTATGTTTGATTTTATCTCTTCGTCACCAAGTGCTAAATCATATCTCTTAGAAAAAGTATATTTTTCTATCTTGCATCTGTTGCCGGAGGAAGATTGGTTTTTTACGGCCAAAATTTCTATTTCAAACGAAAAGTCTCCATATACTTCCTCGTATTTAAGAAAAATATTTTCCGATGCGATGTTTAAAGAATAGATGTTTTGATTTTGCTGTTTGGTTGGCGAATACAAATCGATTTCTATATTTGATTTAATGATTTTTTGTCCGTCTCCTGTTGCCGACGTTTTGATGATCGTAATTTTTATTATGCCGCAGTTGGGGCCTTTTTCTGCATAGAGTTCAAAATTTGGTCCGTTAAATGTGCCCATTGTTTTGGCGCCGATCGTTGAACTTTCATTGTCGTTCCAAATTCCAGCCGTGCCTAAAAAAGAAAAACTCGCAATCCTATTATTGGTGGAGCTATTCTCGACAACGGTACTGTGTTTGTTAATTTTTGTATTTGAAGTTCCGGATTCTGTTGCAATAAAATTAGAACCCGTCGGTGCGCTTGTGGAAACGTATGAACCAGAGCTTAATTCCACATATTGAATATCGTCTTTGTGGTAATAGACATAGTATTCTCCGAGAAGTTCTTGTCCAGCATTTCTTTCTGTGACCGACTTGAACCAAAGATTTTTGTCATATTGGTTTTCCGACGATGCCCCAACTATGAGGCTATAGGTTGGCGTGTAAGAGTTGGTCGTTTCGTGGACAACAAGATACGAATCAAGATCGATCTCATTTTTTATTAAACCGTTTTCATAATAGTAAACTCTTCCGATATCTAAACTATCCAAATTGACATGAAGCCAATCTCCGATCATGAGGTTTTCCGTGAGAATCGGAAATTGTATTTTTCTTCTTACTGGGGCGTTAGTTGTAGAAGAATTTTTTTGATAGGTAAACCAAGTCATTTTTATATCTCGTTATATAATATTTCAAACTCGTAAGAATTTGCTTTATCGTTATCTATTTCAATTTTGAAAGTTGCGTCAAAATATAGACCTCCACCAATCAAATTGCTTTGATTTAAACCGGTCAAAATGATGTTTGAATAGCCGTTTTCTCCGAAAGAACTGTAATACTCTTCTCTTCCGGCTGTATAGTCTATATTTTTGGCGCTAATCAAGGATGAGCCGTCCAAACCGGAATGGGAATGAGTACCCAAATTTATTCCTGCAATTGTTGCTTTATCGCTTAACTCAATTTTTCCGGTAATCGTTCCGCCATCTTTCCTCAAATACTGCGGATGAGCGTCCTCGTCCAGGTCGTCTAATTTGGAGTGAGATGCACTTAAGTCGTTTCTGGCTTCCGAGTCAATTAAGGTCGAGTCAAAAATGTTTTGATACTTTTCTAAATCTTCATCTTTTTTATTAAAAATAATTTTTACCCTTTGTATTGCAATCGACTCGAGTTGGCTTATGTAATTGGCGTACCTTCTCATCAGGGTAATTAATCCCAATATTGCGTCCATTTTGGAAGAAAATTGAATTCTTCTTTCAATGAAGTCCGTTGTTATAGAACCCAAGTTGCCCGTAACCGCATTATTGGCCATTACCATTTCGCCCATCAGCGTCGGGCAATCCGCTGAAATTGTGGACGTTGAAAAATCAAAAACCAAAGGCTCAACAATAAGCGATTTATAAGACATCGCTGGCAGTAGATAATTCCCATAAAAATTTGGAGCCATGTCAACACAATCTCTTTTGATGACGTTGAGTATTGACCTTATCTCCGACATGTATGAATTAACTTTTAGCGAAAAAAAAGATTGAAATTGCGCGGCGTATTTTTCGTCGATTTTTTCAATTTCTGATTGAGGAATGTTGGCTACAGGGCCTGTAATTTCTTTGGCCAAAAGCTTTACGTAATGCGTGGCCGTCTTGGCCCAATCGGACAAATATCTGGCGATTTGGGCTTCTGTTTCATCCCTATATTCATCTTTGTAATGATAAATGATTATATTCCTAATTAATCCAATTTCGTTTTTTATGTACAAAAGAATTTTTCTAATATCGATCAAATGACCAAAACTCGTATAACAAATAGAAAGATCATAATTCTTCACCAAATTCCTGCATGCACTTGAAGAATTATTCAGAGCATACACGTATTCCCTGTAGGGAATGTAGGCTGGTATCTCCATACCTTTTGCTGCGTCGTTATTTTTTGCAACGGTTTTCCAAACAGCTTTGTGGGCGGTTTCTAGCTCTATATTGACGGAAGAATTAATATTGACTTGATCAAGGTTCAAATCTATTTCGTTCAACAATGGCGTGATTATGCTCTCGGCATAAAAAATATTTGATCTTGCTTCTTTAATTGGGATTTCAGAAAGTTTTGTTATGTACTTGTTTGAGCCGTTGGAAATTCCCGTTAAATTTGCGTTTCTGGACCTTGTGTCCAAAGAGTTGTATCCAGAAACGTCTTCAACCTTGTTTGTGAATACATTTTCTACAGAATTTGAGCTGCCTATTCCATGTTGAGGCATGTTTAAAACGTCTTTCTCTTAATTGGCGCTGTACCATTTTTTCTAAAAGATTTTTTATATCCAAATTTGGAATTAATTAAATTTTTAGATCGTGAAGGTATCGTAGATACTATCGTATCATCTTTATCCTCGGATGAGGATGCTTTGGGCATGAAAAAAGTATTTGAAAAACTTTCTGTTTTTGTTGCGTATTTTATTTTATGAAGATCGCCGTAATTTTCGGTAATTGCCAAAAGCGCCAACATCAGGGCGTCATGAGCGTGATCTACGGCCGATCCACTAGCTTCAAAAACCGGTCTTCCGGTCTGGGTAGTTCTGACCACCACGTAAGATATGAGCTGCATGTACATTTCCGTATCTTTTTCTGATATATTTAAAATTTCTTTTTCAAGATACTGCCTAAGGTTGTCAACCATATATGGTTTAATTTCTTTTTTAATCAATTGTTTAGTGTACGGATCTCTAATATCGAGAGTTTCGCTAAAACTGATTCCTTTGACTTTTTCTCTAAGGCCGCTGATAGGATTTTCTACTCCAAACTTATGAAGTAATTCCACCTGAACTTCGCCATATCCTCTATCCACGTAAATATGCTTGGGTTGATAAATATTATTTAACTCAATTATTCTTTGAACCGCAGTCGTAAGAGTGTATTCTGATCTTTCGATTTCCTGTCTGTAACAGATCTTGACTTTATTTTGGAACTTTGCATCCTCGTACGCGTCTGAACAAACTTCAAGAACCACTATGTTTGTGCCAGCCCCATATTTGTCCCAATCAACTCCTATGGTGTAAAAATTTCTAGCCGAAGTAACTTCGGTCTTGTAATCCCATCCTGGCTCGACAAAAGCTTTATCAACAAATTTTCTTGGATAGACGCCCTCCGAGTCCTCTCCCCAATCCGCCTCAATCTCATGTCGATATCCAATTTCGGAATATTGCTCCTTGAACTCATCTTCTTGTTCCTTGGTAAAAAACGGATTGCAATATGAGGGAAACCAAAATTCTTTAAATCTCTCAGATCGGCACCATTCCCAAAATCTTTCCCTTCTTCCAGTCGGAGTAGAGGCGCCGATCAATACTTTGTCCTCCTGATCTTCAGATGTTTTTTGCAACATGGCGTACAAAGCGTCAAGGTCATCGGTGTGCATGTAGTCCATTTCGTCCAAAACGATCACATGAGCTTCTTGACCACGAGCGACATCCGACTTGCCACCAGATCTCATTCCTGAGGTAAAAAATCTGATTGTTGATCCGTTGGAAAACTCAATCATAAACTGAGGACTTGTCACTTTTCTGGTAATCGAGTTGAATACTATTTGATTTTTTGACGCTAATCTTACAATTTCTTGATAAATTAATTCAACGTGAGATTTCATCGGGGCAATGACGAGACATCTGCCGTCTTTATGGGTGTAACTGTAATGAAGAAGATAAACCGCCATGCTGAAAGTTTTTCCAAGACGTCTTCCTGCCCTCAAGACTTTTCTCAATCCTGGATCTCGCAAAATCAAAGTTTGATAAACTCTAGTCTCCGCCCCAAGAAACTGTTTTGCCCAAAGACACGGATCTTTGGCTAGATGTATTTGTCTTTGTTGTTCGGCTGAAATACCATGATCCAACAACTGCGCATCTATTTGAAACGGCTCATCAATAAGAAGCGATAACTCCTGGTTGTTGAGAGGTCTTTCTATGATTGGCTCTCCATTGGTCCAATTAAGATGTTTGAGTTTATTTTTAAAGACCCATTCAATTCTGTTTATTTGTTTTACGGTTTCTGGATCTTGCTCTCTGATTATTTCAATAAGGTCTTCTCGAGAAAGTTTTTCTAAACTCTGCCTAAATTTTAGAGTTTTATTTTTCAATGTTTGAGCCATGGCTATCCAAAATGCGCTGCCATCATCGCAGCTTCCGATCCAAGAAGACTCCTTGCATTGAGTCTTGAGTTTTGTATAGCCATAACACCTCTTGATCTTGAGGTTGCGGCGACTTCGTTGTCCTTAAATCCGGTTCCAAACATCGGTTTATTAATTGAGCCCTGCATCGACTTCATGGCGTCTTTTGCAAAATTGACTCCTCTAGACGCTATTTTTCCAAAACCCTTACCAATATCATATACTAATTGACCCATAGCCAAAAAGTTTATTGGGGTCATTAGGCCTCCTATTGCACGAGTTGCTCCCATTGCAGCAAACTTAGTCGCAACTGTTCTGGATCCGCCGGATTGTAAATACTGACCTGCCATGGTCATCATTTTGGCACCACCGAAAGTTCTTGCCATGAAGTTTCCTGCATACTTTCCGCCTTTAGTAAAGTCGTCTGAAAAACTAGCAAAACCCCCTACTCCACCCAATCTTCCTGTAACTCTTTTTGCGATTATTCTTTGTGCATCGGTCATTTTTGTTGGATCAACAACACCAGCATAATAGCTTGTTATGGCATTGCTGATTTTACCTACAGTCATAGTTGAAGCAACCGCTTTAATTGGGTCATCAGCTATTGCTGCTAAGTTAGCTGCAGCACTAGCGTTTCCAGTTGTTACCGCACTTCTTCCAGCTGCTCTTACACTCGCTCTCAAAACGTCGTCACTTATCATTCCAGGTGGAGCCGCGCTTGCCGCTGCTCTTGCGCTTGCCCTTGCTGCTTTTGCAGCAGCGTTAACTGCTGGTCCATTGACTATTGCATTCATTGATGGGTTGGCAAGAGATTGTACTCTAGCTATATTCTGTACTAATTTTTCTTTTTGAGCAAGCGCTCTTGTATATTTTGCTGTTTGCCTTCTACCAAGAAAACCTGAACCTGATCCTGCGCCTCTGGCAATAGTGCTTTCAATATTATTTATTCTATTGATTGATTCAATTCGACCCAATATTCCACCAGAAAAAGCCTTATCTTTCTCATTGAGCGTTGTACCGGACATGCGTCCTAAAAAATTTCTAACCGATGGAAGTTTCTCTACGGCAGAATTGCCCATTCCTGACAATGATTGAAAAGGAGTATAAAAACCAAGAGATTTATCTCCGGTCAAAGATGTTAGACTGGCCATTCTGTTAAATGCTTTTGGCCTAAAGTTAGCATTCAGTGTTTGTGTAACAAATGGTGTTGCATTTGCTTTTGCGGCTCGCTTTTTTGCAAGATTTCGCATGAACTTAAGGTTGGAGTTTCCACCCATAAACATTCCGCTTGCACTAGGGGAAACTGCTGGTGAATTACCGGCAAAAGCACCTAATTTTTGAGCTCTCTTTAATTTTCTACCGGTTGTTCCTGCTGCAACATCTGCAAATCCGCCTTTAAGTAAAGTATTTGCATATCTTCTTGAGTTTATTGCTGCTGCTGAAACGACACTCGGTAGCGATTCAGCCAAGTCAAACAAAAGTGGAACATCCACATCTCCTTTGGCCATTCCCCTCATTGCCATTCCGGAGTTTATGTTTTGCGGGTTGTAATTTTCACCCCCATACTCCATTTGGCCAGTCATTGGATTGAGCGGCATTAGCCCCTCCTCTGATTATGCATTCCCAAAACTATGTTCCCACTTGCATTCAATCTTTCTGCGGTTAGCAATGATTGGTTATAAAATGGCGATTGATTTAATATTTGCCTGTTTCTTGAAGCAGTTCCGATAATATTATTGCCTACTGATGCTGCACCAAACGCGCCACCTATGAGTCCACCAATTGCAGCGCCTTTTTTTGTTCCGACACCAAATGTTCTTCCCATGAAAGCGCCTGCACCAGCTCCCAAAGCAGCAGTTATGGTTGGCGTCATTACCGAACCAGTTAAGCCAAGGTTAATTCCAGTTTTATCTATATTTCTAGCTCTTGCAATAGATTGTCCAGGCAATCCGCTTTTCATATACAACATTGAGGGCGTCAAGTTTGTCCCCAATACGCCCATGTCCGCTTCTGGATCGTCAAATGCAACATCCATTGCGGCGTTTATTGTGTTTGGGACTACTTGGTCTCCAAAACCTCGAATTCCCTTATAGCCTATATAAGACGCAAAAAGCGCAGCAGGCATTTTTCCTCGCATGCCGCCGCATCATTCTTGTGCCTATATTTCGCAGTGGCATTTGCTATCCTCCATATAAATGGTTGTATTTATCCGACCCCATGCGGGTATGGGATATTTTATTTCTATCCAAATTTCCGACTACACCAGCTGTAACCAAAGGATCTCTTCTGGAAGAAAATTGCGCTGCCAGTTCTTGATCCAATCTATTAAAATCCGCAATACCCATAGGTCCAATATTTGCCTCAGTGGGTTGTTGACCCATTGTTTCGTCATACAAGTTTTGTTCCTGAGTTTTTCTACCTAAATAGTAACCGGCACTTATGGCTCCCACAGCTGCAACGCCTTTGTAAATTTTAGGTTTAATTTTTGTTATTTTATCAATTAAAGCTGCGTTTCTTGCCATTCTATCCGCAAATAAACCTGTTCCACCTATTCCAGAATCTATTCTTAAACTAGAAAATTCTTTTTGTATTCTTTCAAAGAACTCAGGATCTTCCATTCCTCTTCTTAAAACAGCTCTAAGCATTTGTATTTGATTTGTGGCAGAAGCTCTTTCAACTAAACCACGCCCTGCTGTTCCACCGATTCTTATCCCTTCAGTCAAAGCTTCATCTGATATTCTTGGAACAAACGTAGAAAATTCATCTCCCATGTCAGCCATTGAATATGATAATCCTCTTGAAGCACTGATTGTATCTGAATTTGATGAACCGACTAAGGACTGAACAAGAGATACAACTTGTCCTGCCCCTTCTTCTTTTCCAATTCCTGCATAAACGACGCCAAGTTCCATATATTTATCCCTAAAACGTTTATATGCTTCACGACCTCCGTTTTTCAGTCAGTGGAACAAATGTTTCTATCGCTCTATTTGCTTGATCTTTTGTAGTGGCCAATCCAGCTTCTATCATAGCTTCTGGATATGCGCCAACATTTTTTAAAAGTTCAACGGCACTGATATACAATGATCTTGCTTCCACAAGTTGTCTTTTAATATTTTTTTGTCCTGAAGCTACCTTTCCACCATATATGAAGTTAACAGTTGGACCTGCGTCTTTACCGACTCTTTCTGCTATAGATAGTGTAACTGCATTACTTCTTGAAGCCATTGCCTCTAAACTTAAAAAGTCGACTATCTTACCTTTATCATCAAGAGTTTTTGCTTTTTCTAATATTATTTTTGGTAACAATAAACTAGAGTCTCCAACAACAATATCTTTTTGAGTTTTTGCCGTTACTGCTCCAAGTTCTCTCAAATATTTCCCTCTTTGTCCAAGAGATGAAGATAGTGAATCAACTCTTCCTTTGATGTGCTCTGGACTTAAAACTGGTTCTGTTGGACCAGGAGTTGCAATGCCTTCTAAAAATTTTATATTTTTTGCCATATTTGGAGAAGTAACCTCTGCGATACCAACCATTGTTGATCTCACATCTGCATCCATTGATGCGCTTGCTATACCAGCATCATACAATTCTTGCCTATATTTGGTTCTTACTGCATCACTAATTTGCTCGTGAAAACCTCTCTTTAATCTTGTTATAGTTTGCTCAAAACCTGCTTCTTCTGGTAGTTCCAAAAATCCAACTTGACCAGTGGCTGTTAGTCCTCTAATAAATGTTTCTTCATTTGCTGCTATATTGCTTCCAATTGCATCAATTAATGGCGATGCTCCAGACATGAGCATTTGGTTTGTTGCATGAATATTTGTTATATCTATTGGACTCATTCCAAGAGTTTGTATAACTGGTTTACCCACTTGCATTTGTGCTCCCATTGGAAGCGCTCTTATCCTATCAATTTGTTTTCTTATAAACTCTCTTGGATCAACTCCACTCGGTAAATCTTCAAGTAGTGATGCACCTACTGGATTTTCTGGATTTGGAGTAAATAGCCTAAATGATCCAGTATTAGGATCAAATTTTAATCTTACAATATCTTTTCGATCACCAGGAACAATTTCGGAAATAGGAGTATCTATCTGTACACCAGTAATTGCTTCTGTTTCTAATAAATTCTCATATATTTGTTGTGGCAGATATCTTGGATCTGCCAAGTTAGTTGTTGCAACAATTGCCCTTGAAGAAGCCACGTTTAATCTTGCTGCTGCAATTTTTTGTATATTTTCTTCAGATAGATTAAATGCACCTGCTTTTAAGAAATCAAGTTTATCTCTTTCTAAATAATCTAAAACTTTTAAAGCTACTTGTCTGTCAGTAAAGTCAACGTGTGATGCCTGACTGGTACTTAACAAATCTAATAAATTTTTTGCTTGTTCAGAACCAGCGTCTGCTTCTTGTGCTAAGTTTTCTAACAAATTTGTTGACTGCAACATATTTTCAAGTCCAAACGGTTTGACTGCTTCTCCAGCAACTCTTGCCTGTTGCAATGCAGTATCTGACAACAAAGACTGCAAACCAATAATTGCTTTTTCCTCTGGAGTTCCTTTTACTGCAGCTAGCTTTTTAGCAAGTTTGTTGCTTAATTTTTCCCTTACCATACCAAGCACATCGACAAGTCCACCATTGGCCATTCTATCCTCAAACTTTGCAACAATCTCATCTTCTACACCCAGTGATCTTGCCGACGCTGCCAACTTATCAACGTCAAATTGACCGTTATAGGCGACAAAATATGCATCGTCTTGATTTAACTTTCCAAGCAGATCCGCATAATATGTTTTTGCCTGAGCTCTTCCTGTTTCTGTTTTTAGGTCAAATATCCTATCTGATAAACCTGCTGGTGCACCACCAAAACGAGTTTCTTTTTCTATAACAGAAGTTCCTAATCCAGTTACTCTTCTTAAATCATGAGGGTCTGCAGAAACATATCCAGACATCTGAGCTGTGTCAAATCTTGCTCCTAGATCTACCCCTTCATCCATTTCTATTGTTCTAACTCCAGCAATATCTTTGAATCCTCCTGTACCAACAGATATTGATCTGACGATATCAATATCTGCAACGCCTGTTGTTTCTGTGTCAGCAATAAAAAGTCTTGCTGTTGATGGCAAATCTTTTAACATCATATGCCCGCCTCTTGCAACTCTTGACTGCAACTGTTGAAGAGACGGAAGAGAACTTGTACCTATTCTTAAAGCTGTTTGTATTGACTGTTCTTCAACAAGCGGATCTATCGAAAATGTTGCTTGTTGCAACAAATCAATTGCTGGTTGATATCCATCTTCGCTTGACGCAATCATCCTAGCAGTTGCTCTAAATGGGTTTGATGATGGAAGATATAATCCAGGCAAACCAAGACGTCTTACCATTTCTTCTGTTTTAAGTACATTTCCTCCAAGTTCCATAAGTAAACGTTGTCTTTCTTCAAAAGAACTAATGAGACTTAAATTAATGCCTGCAGTTTCTCTCATAGCTGCTTGAAGAGCTTTTTTTCTCATAGGAGACAGTCCAACACCAGAACGTAGTTCTTCTGCTACAGCTCTTCTATAGTTTGCTTCAAAAGCGCCATATGCCTTCAGTTGCTCATCGACTGTTCCATATACACTTTGAAATGCCGCAGAACTAGCACTAACGGGACTAATCAGATTTCTTACTAAAGAATTGGAAGATCTTACTACGTCTTCTTTGAAAACTTGTTTTTTTAAATTACCGTACATTTTAGAAAGTTTATCTAAAACTGAACCCTCTGTAATATCATAATCTACGGGTTTAATATCGTCATAACCTGACGGCAACGAAGGATCGCCCCTATATGGTCCAATTGGAGGAAGTTTTGGCATTATTGCCTCCTTTTACTTTTCTTCAATTATTTCTGATTCTACAATATAATCATCAATTTCCGTTGTGCCAAGTTTTTGTTTCAAAAGTTTTTCTCTTTTTGTTTCAATGGATTGAACTTTGCCTATAATTTCTGATATAGCCTGCGCCGTATCAAGTTGAACCTGACCAATTTTAGCCTTGGCCTCTCTGGTTGCAAGGAGTTGATTTCTTAAATCTTTTCTTCTTTTGTGAAGCTTGTCTTCCAATTCAACGGCTAGATGTAATTCTTTTTTCAGGATCGGATTCCCGCTGGGATCGATTCCAATAATGTTTTCTTGAACAAAATGTTCTTTTGCCAAAAGTTTTGTTTTTCTCAAATATTGAACTTCTTGGTCGACCAAGTCCCTGACCATCGAAACTTCCACGAGATTGTTGGGATTGACCTCTAATTGCTCCAGATATTCTCGCGTGAATTGGGCAACCATCGACATTTCTATTGGACATGGTTTTCCTTTTGGGGCAAGACCCTCTTTGTGCAACGGGCATGTTGACGCAAATATGCAGCGTTCCGCTTCGCAATTCATTGGAATGGACGAAAACATTGTTGATCTTGTTTTTTGTGGTTTGATCAATTCAACGGCCTGATCGATTTGATCGCTTGTCCAATGTTCCGGAAAAAATAAATCAGGCCTAATCGATTCAAATTCTCTCATAAAAGACATTTTGTCTTTTTTTTCAATTTCTGACATATGCTACCCGTCTAAGGATACTCTGAAAGGATTTTGTTCAAACTTTTTTGCAATTTCCCTATGATTTCAGAACTTGTCCCCGCATTGGTGAAAAGTCCGACTTCTCTCATTTCGTCCGCAGTCAATGTTGAGTTGATAATGTATCTTGCCCCTTTGCATACTTCGCAGTACAGTTCTTTTTCCGCCGTTGAACAAATGCACGGCGTTATTATGGAAAAAGCCTCCAACGCCTCGGCTATCTCGAACCATTTCCCTTTGAACAATTTTTTTGTTTGTTCTTTGTAGGCTCTTAATTTTTGTTGATCACCAGAAAGCAAAGTTCCCATGTCCAAAGATTGCTTCATTAGATCCATCATCGTGCGATACAAGAAATTTGGCAGTTCGAAATCGTCGTTTTCATTAATAAACATTTTCCAATTGTTCATGACACTAGTTTACCTTATTACGCGTATCTTCCGGATCCTTGAGGAGAAGATATGGGACTAATTGGAGCTGGTTTATAATTTCCAGTAGATCTGCTTGTTGAAAGCAGCGATAAACCCGCCAAACCCGAGCCCGCATACCCTGTTGCCCTTTTCCCGTGTTGAATCATATTTGCTCTTCTAGTAGCGGCCATTGCCCCGCCCATGCCCAAGGCCATCTCAGCTCTTCCCCTTCTGGTCCTTGCGCCAATTAGTGCAAACATGTCGTTTGCATATTTTGTGCCTATTCGAGCTGGCATTTAAAACTCCTAATATTTGTACATTCCGGTTGGTCTACCAGAAGTCTTGTCTAAGCCTGATTTTCTTCTTCTCATAAGCATGGATCCGCCCATGAATGCGGCGGCTCCAAAAATAGCTGGCTTTTTGGCCATGCGTCCGGCTTCTCTTGCTGAACCTGGAATAGCTGTGGTTATACGACTACTTAATCCTCGGAGAACATCTCTTGACCTTGGCATTATTTGCCTCCTTTTGTGTTATAGTACATTGGATTTATTTTAATAGACCTAATTGTTTTGAAGGTTTTTTGATATCAAATTTAAATATATCATTTTCACAATAAAGATTGAATATACTTCCTCTTGGAACTACGGTTTCAATAATTGTATCAGCCAACGGAGACTCAATTTGTTCTCGTCTTATTTGAGAGAGCCTTCTTGCACCTTTGACGGTGTCTATGCCTTGATTAACAAGTCCTTCGATGACTGATGCATTGTATTCAAATATAAAGCCTTTTTTCTTCATTTTTTCTGCGACTATAGACATTTCCAATTTTGCTATTGTCTCACAATCGCTTTGTGATAAATAATTAAAAATTACAATTTTATCTAATCTATTTAAAAATTCTGGTTTAAAATGTTTCTTAATTGCGTCGTTCGTATTTTTTTCGACAATGCTTCTTTCGGGAATTTTTTTTGTTTCTGTTTTGTAGTGAATGTTTTGATTGAAGCCCGTTCCAGAACCAAGTAGATATTCTGCTATTTTATTATTTCCAAGATTTGTAGTCATTATAACAATAGAATTTTTGAAATCAATTAATTCACCTTTTGCGTCATTCATTACGCCACTTTCAAAAACTCTTAAAAATGTATGCCACAAATCTGGATGTGCTTTTTCAACTTCGTCAAGAAGTATGACAGCACTGGGGTGCTGTTTGACCATATTGACAAGTTGCCCGCCTTCATCGTGGCCCACATAACCCGGAGGAGATCCTATGAGTTTTTGATTCTCGTGTTTTTGTTGATATTCGCCGCAGTCAATCCTGATCATCGGATAATCGTTTCCAAACAGATATTTGTGCAAAGTGTTAGCCAAATGCGTTTTTCCAACACCGGATGATCCAGCAAACAAGAACACGCCCAAAGGCCTATCGTTGTCCGACAACCCTGCTTGCGATCTTTTCAACGAGGATGTAATAATCTCAATAGCTTGATCTTGTCCGATAACGTTTGATTTCAAGTGGTCTTGCAGCCCAAAATATTTTTGTTTTGAAATCGGTTTAATTTTGGGATTTATTTTTGACTTTGTATCAAACGGATAATTGTTTCCGTCAAGTTTTGGCAAGTTGATTTTTTTCTTGATTGAATTCAAAAAATCATTATTCAAAGGATCGTCAATATCATCGTACGGGTTGTGTTCTCCGGTGTATGCAATACTGAGCCACATATCGATGTCCAAACCGGGGATTGAGCATAATGCATCCGTTTAAAAAGAGCGTCGGTGCAAGCTGTTGCAGCCTCCCTGCTCATCGCTCTGAGAGCGTCTATTATATCGGATTTTAAATTAAAAATAAAAGTATCAACGACTTTTTTTCTAAACGTTATAATTTCTGGTTCTTTGTGCGTTCTTTTATAATTGGCAATAAAGGCTTCAATTTCTTCTGGCTCAAACACTTTGAATTTTGCATACGTGGCAAGTTCCGGCACATATATCTGATATATTTTCAATAGGCCCTCGATTCTATCGAACGATAAGTATAGTACTACTTAAACGGTCATTAAAGTGGAAATGAACAGTTCCTGAGGGGTGTTTATTATTGGTCAGTCTGATTTGAGTTTACAGAGTCAGAATACTTGCCTTAAGCTCTATAATAGACAGTATACACGTCCTGTCAAATCTTGTCAAATTATTTTCTGATTTTTTCAATATCTGGATATATTTCAATACACGGCCCGAATGCAGCCCAAATCTGCAGTAAATCGTTTGGGGATTTGATTTTGTGTTTCAAATAATGAACTGCGCGCAAGTAGTCAGCGTTTAGATCTATTTTTCTATTCATATGTTCTTTCCTGTAAAGTGTGGTAATTGCAACAATTATACCATTAATCATTGGTTTCAAAGTGTTGACGAAAGCCCGTGTTTTGGTGTAGAATGTATGCAATATAAAAAAATAATAGGAAAGATTTATCATGAACGACGACGATAATTTGTATCACTTATTCAAAAATACACCGAAAGATATGTTTAATCAAAGTTTCGAGCCAAAGTTGAATAAACCCAACTGGATTAATTCCGCTTTCTTGCAGAAGCTGTTCCAGGAATTGATGGAATTCAACGCTTTGCCAAAAGCAACGGCAAAAAAGTCGCGCCTTGATTTAGTCCAACTAGAACAAAGATTTTTGTCGATTCTTGACTCCGTCGAGGAATGCCTGGTTCTTTTGGAAAACCGCCGACACAACAGTAGTTCTGGTTCTTTTTAGGATTACTATTGAAAAAAAACCGCCGCCAAAATTTTTCGGGCGCAATTATTTTTTTTTAATCGGACGGATGGAGGAAGCCAAGGGGTGGATTATTTCTTCAGGTTAATAAACAGTTTCATCAACAGGGTCAACCAATCGGGAATGTCCAAACTGTTCGACCTGGATGAGACCAACCCCATGAGCACGGACAACGCAATAGTGTGCATCTACACCGACGACGGGGTCAACTACACCATGGCGGTATTCAACGTGGACCAGTGGTCGATGATACAGGACATAGGCGAAATCACGTCCCAGAGTACCGAGGACGTGGTTCGCTCATTTGGCCCGGATACTCCCAATGTATTCAGCTTCAACAGGGAAGATTTCTTTTTTTAAACCTCCACCAAGGTGGACCTATTGCCGCTCAAAAAATTGAGGTTGTATCTGTCATACATCAAAAGCCCGCAAATCTCCAAGGCGACCCTATTTGACATGTAGGCCGGTTGGATGGTTTTGATGTATTGGTTATGTTCCGCCCATGGCAGTCTTTTTTTGGCCAGATTGGCTTTGGTGTAGATATTGTACACCGCCGCAAAACCCAACAATGGGTCGAACGCATCCTGGTTATGGATATTATTGACCAAAAACACCGTGTCAAACTTTATTCCGTGCTTTGTGTACAAAAGCGGCGCAAACACGCATTCATCACCATAACCGATGAACACCTGATGCTCGAAAGAGTTGTCTTTCAAGACCTTGGAAACGCCGCGATTAATTTCATCGCATTGCCCCAAATAATCATCATCCGTAAATCTGAAGGTAGCTATATAGTGGTCGATGTCAAGTCGGCCCAACAAGCTGTCATTGATCTTCCAGGGAGCCTTTGTTCCAAAGAGCTTGTCCGAACCTAACACGAAGTTATTAGGCATTATCATGTCTTTAACCTGCTTTCTTTTTTGTGGTCGTTGATTTAATGGAAATAAAGAATAATAATAAATTCAATCAGTCGTCGTAGCCCTCGTTGTCCACGTCATAGAACTCATACTCGTCCTGGCTGTATCTGTCCTCCATGTCGAATCCACCCAGCTCGTAGGACTCCATGTATTCCTTGATCTTCTGGTTCGTGTCCAGATTCGAAAGCAACTCCTCCGTGGACTCGAAACGTTGTTTGTTGTTCATTGTGTTTTTCTCCTTGTTGTAAGTATGGTTATTCTTTTGCGGGCATCACCCTAGCAGATGTTCGGCCCCTTTGCAACTCCTAATGGGGATTTTTTTGGAGAAAAATTTTTACGGGCCAAAGGGTTTTTTAAAACATTCAAATAACTTTAAAGGTATAAAAAAAATAGAAAATTTATAGGGGGGTTCTATGGGATATTTATTGCCCTAAAAAAGCTTTAAGTAGCCCACCCAGGGATGGGGGGCCCTCATCCAATCGTTATATCATCTAGGAGGATGATGTTCGAAGAGTACTACGAGATCCAAGAGTCGTATGACTTGCAGGGTCTTGCTAGGAAAGCCGAGAAGTTCTGGGACACCAAGAACTTCGGCTGCTGCCACAGCGATAAGTGCATCGGCAACCACAAGGTTGCTGCACGTCGCGGTTTGGTAACGCGGTACGGCAAAAAGAATAAACGCTCTAAGTAGTTTATTCGCCTAGCAACTGAAAGCTATGGGCTTTCGGGGCAGATGAATAGTGCCTGGCAACAGAAACTATCATGAAAGAAACACCCTTGGGGGTTGGCATCCCCAAGGGTTTTCTTTTTATGGATAGAGGAAAGACCTCTAGTCAGGTTTGTGGACCTACTCCACTATGAAGGAGGAAACGCAATGTCTCCGAGTTCGCCAACTTTAATTCAGTTAGCGGAAAAAACATTGGCTGACCCGTTCTTTTGGCACGAAAAACCAAGTGCCCAATGGCAACGGGTAGTCAACGGCGAAAATGTCGTTATGTGTGAGTTTGAGATTGAACTCACCGACGACAGGGGCGTATATTTTTACGCCTACAAAACCCACGACACCAATAAGTGGGTGGTTACAGGGGCTTGGCACGATTGGAAGCCTCGCCGTTGCGGTTGCTGGTGAAAAGAACAACAACAAAGATTACCCCAGGGACTTCGGTCTCTGGGGTTTTCTTTTTATGGCTAGAGGAAAGATCTCTAGTTCGTCTGATTGGATAGACGTTAAATGTCCATGATCCCAGCGTAGGCAGTAGCTGGACAACACACTGCTATGGAGACACGCGTGCCATTTACAACAGCGTGTACTAAGGAGGTAGATCGTTTCTACTTTAACAACAAAAAAGAATGCATGGACATTCACAACATGCGAAGAAATAGGCAGGATATATAAGGTTCATGCACCATACGCTGAAATAATTGGCTGGTATACATGCCATGATGGTCAGGCAGTATGGCTTAAGTTGGATGGATGCGGTGCATCTGACAACCATAGCTTCACACATAAGCATTGTGCTCCTGAGTACATGGACAACATGTACAAAGGTAAGCTAGTGCGTCTCAGGGGTGAACGTTCATGGGATTATCGTGAGCAAATGTGGGGTTATCGTTGGACCCTGCACTCTGTAAACCTGTGGGAACAGGGGATGGAGAATGCTCCCGAAAACATCAAGAGAATGTGTGGTACCAACTGCTAGTTAGTTAGTTAAACAACTAAGAAGACCCCGGGGATTAACATCCCTGGGGTTTTCTTTTTATGGTTAGAGGAAAGGTTCCTAGTCAAACCTGTTGTCCGGGTTGTGGAGTAACTCTCCAAAACAAACAACAGGAGGAAGAAATGCCAAAAACAAAACAAGGATTCATTCCCACTTTGGAAGGGGTTCTTGACGACATTAAGAACAAGAACAAGGAAAATAAGATTAAGGAACTTTGCTGGCTTCTCGAATATTACGAGAAGGCCGCAGAAGGCCATCCGGATTATCCCGTTAAAGCAGGGATGTCAAAGAAAGAAACCGAGAAAGTAGCGGATTCTGTCTATGACGCAATCATGCAAATCACAAACGGAAGGCATTACGACAATTTTATTTAGTTGTCGTTAATTAACAAAAAATAAGAGTTCTTACAATCCGGACAACAACTAAGAAGACCCCGGGGATTAACATCCCTGGGGTCTTCTTTTTATGACTAGAGGGAAGACCTCTAGTTGTCCAACTTTGAGGTAGTGCTCCAAACAAAGGAGACAACTATGTCAAAAGAAAACGAAGAAGAAGAAATGATGAGCGATCATCAGACTCTTGATGAATTCATCAAAGAGCACACAAAACTCAAGGATGATAAAATCATTAAGGAAGAATTGGAATCACAATTCCAGTACTTCTTTCTTGAATCAATCATTCTGGAACAGAAGTTCGAA
>Ga0172376_10001458_pt1 | contig 30207 bp, 15 predicted proteins | sample Lak35m_FD_121114 | JGI IMG/M metagenome (GOLD analysis project Ga0172376, IMG submission 121114) | Freshwater microbial communities from Kabuno Bay, South-Kivu, Congo - kab_092012_35m | ecosystem: Environmental > Aquatic > Freshwater > Lake | place: Democratic Republic of the Congo: South-Kivu...
CTTCCAGTTAAATTCACCAAACACAAACACAAACACAAAAACGTTGCAGCTGCAGTTCTTCGGCAGCTCGCGAGAAACACTTGCCGAATGGGAGCAGCAGCGTGCCATGGGAGCAGGTCTCTGGGCAGTACTCGCTCGCAAAGGCCTGTCGGCCCCGCCCACTTTGGGACGCTTCCTCGACACAACACTCCAAAGCCGCCCCGACGATGGACTGACCCTCGCCACACTCGCTGCCCTTGAAACCCAGCATGGACGGATCGCCAGTGCCCGTCAGCATTACACCCTCGCACTCGCAGACCCGGTCTCCCACGAAGCCGCACTCGCCGGTCTGCTCGATCTGGCCTACCGCAGTGCAGACTGGGAACAGGCTCGCCAGCTCGCAGAAAAATTGCTCGCTCTCGACCCCGGTCACCCCGGCTGCCGCGCGCTGCTCGCTGACTGCCTCTGGAACCTCAAACGCCCAGATCAAGCCCTCACTGCCGCCGCCGAATCTCTCCACCGCGATCCCTCCCAACTGGAGGTTCGCCGCTGGTACGCGCAAAAACTCCGCGAAGTCGGTCGCGTCGATGACGCCAACACCCAGCAGACGCTCGCTGAACGGATGCAATCCGCGAGGACTCGTAAATGAGTACTGAGCATCCCTGGAAGTTACGCCGCAAACACCTGTTTCTCGCGGCCCCGGCGATCCTGCTGCTGACTGTCGTCGCTGGCGAGCGGCTCGGCCTGTGGCTCATCCCACCAACACTCCCACCGGAAATCACTCGCCACCAGTACGAACGTGCCGCTGCCGACTGGAAAGGACTGTTCCGCACCCGCCCGTCTCACGAAGACACACTCATGCTGCTCGCTGAAACTGCAATCAAACGGCAACAGCTCCAGGCCGCCGTCGCCTGTTTTTCCGCCATCGACTCCAGTCACCCTCGCCATGGCAAAAGTGCCCGACTGCAGGAAGCCCAGTTGCTGCTGAAATTGAATCAGGCGGCAGCAGCAGAACAGAGCTTCAAAGAATTTCTCAGCCTCGCAGCCGCCAGCCCCGGCGACACCAATCCCGAACAGCTCGCCACCGCACGCCGCTGGCTCGCATGGCTGATGGCTGTCCAGCTGCGTTTTGAAGACCGCGTGGAATGGCTCGACCAGCTCCTGAATGCCGGACAAGCCGATGTCTACGATGCCAAGCAGAGATTCTTTCCCACTCTGCTGATCTGGGCTTCAAGCCTCGGCAGCACTCGACTGCGGGAATTCGTCGCCAATGACCCCCAAAACCCGACACTGCTCATTGCCGCTGCCCGCTACGAAACGGCTGAAGGACGCCCCGAAGTCGCCGCTGTCACGCTCCGGCAAATCCGCCGCAATCACCCCCACAACCTGCACGCTCTCGCTGCTCTTCTCGAAGCCACTTTCGAAATGAACCTGCTTGATGAATTCATCGACCTGAACAGAACCGCCCCCGCCTTCAGCCCCGCAGAACCCTGGCTGCTCACGCAAATGCGCGCTGATGCGGCCATCCACCAGCACCGCTGGACAGACGCCGAGTCGCTCTTCCACGCTGCACTTGCCAATGACCCCGCAAACCCGGCCTGCCACATGGGACTGGCCGCCAGCCTCGCAGGGCAGGGCAGGCCTACAGAACGCGAAGATGTCCAGAAGAAATCGCAGGTTCTCGCTCGCATTCGTGTGCAGCTCTCAGAAGTTCGCCCCAATGACCCTGCCGCTGCACAACGACTCGCCAGCGAAGCCCGCAGCATCGGCCTGACCACTGCCGCGGATGCGTTTTCAAAACTCGCTGATACCGTACCCTCCATGGAGCTCCGCCCTTGAATGCCTGCAAAGCCATGGCAGCCTCCCTGCATCGTCTCACACATCATCTGCAGAGAAAACCACAAAGGTGCCATGCACCACGGCCTCAAAATCACCGTGTTTTTGCTCGCCATAATCACCGTTATTGGCGTGCGGGTGCCATGCACCCTGACACATCGCACCCCGACACATCATGCGATTTGGGGTGGTGGAAATTGACCGCTGCGGTCGTGGCTCGGTGTCGGAGTTTGTGGGAGGGGAGGGGCGGACGTTTCGCAGAGCGAAACGCGACTTTGGGGCTGCTCCTCGCTGTTTTTCTGCTCTGTGGCTGTGGTCGCCAAAGTCCTCGTCCGGATGTGACGGAACCGAAGGCCACAGAACCCGCGAGTGTCACGACACCCACGACACCCGCGACAACCACGAAGACTGCGGAACCCGTGGCAACTCCAGTGGCCTCGCCCATCCGCTTTCGAACGCTCGGCCTCGACTCCGGCTTCAACTTCACGCGGTTCGACGATCAGCGCGGCCAGTGGCGGATTCTGGAAGCCAATGGCGGTGGTGTCGCTGTACTCGATGCTGACCTCGACTGCTGGCCCGATGTGTTCCTCACCAACGGCTGCCGAATTCCGCTGGACCCAGCCGACCGCCACACCCCCGGACAACTCTTCCGCAATCGCTCAGATCTGAAATTCCAGAACGTCAGCCAGCCATCAGGCCTTGAACAGTTTGGCCTTGGTTATGGCTGCGCCGTCGCCGATGCCGACGAAGACGGCTTCGACGACATCTATATCACGTGTTATCGCGGAAATCAGTTCTGGCACAACAACGGTGATGGAACCTTCACAGAAATCGCGGCTGAAAACGGCACCCGCTGCGGTGACTGGGGCTCCAGCGCTGCGTTCGCGGACCTCAACCGCGATGGCTGGCAGGATCTCTACGTCGTGAACTATCTCGCAGAATCCGACACCAACCCCAGACTCTGTCCCGAACCCGCCAGCCCCACCGGCTTCATCGGCTGCTCACCCGCACTCTTCGATGCCGTCACTGATCGAGTCTATCTCTCTGACGGCACCGGAGGTTATCTGGACGCCACAGCAGACTCAGGGCTCGCCGAAATCCCAGGCAAGGGGCTCGGAGTTGTCGTCTGCGACTTCGATGGCGATCAACGGCCGGAAATCTATGTCGCCAACGACGGCGAAGCCAACTTCCTGTTCACCATCGAAGTCACTCCGGCCACGCAAGGGCAGGTGCCAGGGATTCGCCTTACCGACAAGGCTCTCGAAGCCAGTGCCGCTCTCAACGAACAGGGTTACGCCCAGGCGTCCATGGGAATCGCTGTCGGTGACCTCGACCATGATCACCGCCTCGATCTGTTTCTCACACACTTCTTCGGCGATACAAACACACTGTATCTCAATGAAAGTTCACCCGGGCAGCTCAGTTTCCGCGATGCCACACGCGCCTCGGCACTCGGCCCGCCAAGTCGACGAAAACTTGGCTTCGGCACCATCGCCGCTGACTTCGATGGCGATGGCTGGGATGAGATCTTCGTCGCAAATGGCCACGTCGATGATCGCTCCTGGCTGCCCGGAGGACAGCCGTTCCGGATGCAACCACAGCTGTTCCACAATCAGCAGGGGCGATTCACCGACGTCTCAGCGACCTGCGGTGACTGGTTCCAGGAATCATGGCTGGGCCGCGGTGCCGCCACGGCTGACTTCAACCAGGATGGCCGCCTTGATCTGGTCGTCTCCTGCCAGCTCGCACCTGCCGCTGTTCTGATCAATGAAACGCCCACTGCCGGGTCGCCCGCTGAACACAGTTTTCTGTCGCTCATCGCTGTGGGCACCAACAGCACTCGCACTCCATGGGGGCTGACGGTTTCCGCAGCTCCTCAGAACGTGCAAACAACCCTGCATCCGGGGGAAAGTTTCCAGTCGGCGTCCAGTCGCGAACTGCTGCTGCACTTAGCCCCACCGTCCGCCCCGCTCACAACCCCAACAACCCCTGCCAGCACAGTCGGTAACCTCACGGCTGAAGCCGTCTGGCCAATGGGCACAACGTCACCCATGCAAACCTACACTGGACAGTACTTCCTGCTTGAAAATCGAGGTTTCTTTACCCGAAAACACTGAACATTTATTCACTTTCTGCCTCGAATCTGCAAATTCCTGCGTCATATCTGCCGCAAAAGTGATAATCTCGGACTGTCACAGACGAAAGCTGGAGCTAGAATACTCCATTCCTAGCGCCACGATTGTCGTTTTGGGATTTTCATTTGTTTTTCCGGAGGTGTCTATGAAAAAAACGTTGATTCGCCCCCGAGGGTTCACCCTCATTGAATTGCTGGTGGTAATTGCCATCATCGCAATTCTGGTCGCGTTGCTTCTGCCTGCCGTACAGCAGGCCCGCGAGGCAGCACGCCGCACCCAGTGCCGCAATAACCTGAAGCAGCTGGGGATTGCCATTCACAACTACCACGACACGTTCAACGCGATTCCCCCGGCCGAAACGCACACCGACTACAACCTCAACGGGGCAATTCGCGGCCCTCGCCGGTACAGCGCATTCGTGTCGTTGTTGCCCTACTTTGAACAGGCTAATCTGTTCAACCTGATTTCGACTGCTGTGGCTGCCCGCGGTGACAGCGGTCCGGTGCCCTGGGACGGCGGTTTTGCTCCCTTCAACACCCGCCTGCCATCAATCCTCTGCCCGTCCGATCCGGACACGACCGAAGGTGGCAGCATCGGCAAGACCAACTACATGTTCAGCCGCGGCGACGGCAACTGGGACCACAATCAGTGGTCGGGTAACGGTGGTCGTGGCCAGCGCGGCTTCTTCAGCTCAGCCGGCGACGGCAACGATGGTTCCAACGGCCGCAATCGCAACTTCCGCGACGTGATCGACGGACTGTCCAACACGATTGCAATGTCCGAACGTTCCAAGGGTCAGCCAGGCCAGCGCTTCGCCAACGCCGGTGCTCTGTCACTGAACAACGGTGGTGCCCTCCGCGACAACCCCGCCAGCGTGCTGCCGAAACTCGTTCAGGGCCAGCTACAGGGTGACTTCGCCAGGTGGACCGGCACCCGCTGGCCCGACGGTGCTCCGGCCTTCACCGGTCACACCACCCAACTTGGTCCAAACAAGGGCTGCTACGTTCAGGGTGGCTGGGACGGCGAAGACGGCATCTACGAACCCTCCAGCCGTCACACCGGTGGCGTGCTGTGCCTCATGGGAGACGGCGCTGTTCAGTTCATCAGCGAGAACATCGACACCGGCCTGACCTCCTGCCCGGGTCCTGACAGCCCCTCTGCCCGTGCCGGTGCCTGTGCTCCGTTCACCCAGTTCGGACGCTCACCGTTCGGAATCTGGGGAGCACTCGGATCCGTCAACGGTCAGGAAGTCGTCGCAGGCTTCTAGTCCGCCTCGGATGCTCTGTTTAACAGGTCACGCAGAAGACCAGTCCTCCTGGTCTTCTGCCGTTTTTTCAGCCTGCGTCTGCGTTTCCACAGGATACCTCGCCATGGCCCGTTTCACTGTTCTTTTCTCCGCACTGTTCATCTGCTGTCTCGCTGGTTGTGGTGGTGCAGAAGGTCAGAAACCTGTCTTCCCGGTCTCTGGGAAAGTCACGATGGCAGGTGCACCCATTGCCAAGGCCACTGTCATCTTTCAGCCGCTCGGCAAAGATCAGGCCGTAGCCACCGCCATCACAGATGCTCAGGGGGTCTATAAGCTCACAACTTACGATTCCTTCGACGGCGCCGCTGCAGGACAGTACGAAGTGATGGTCACCAAAAACGCCGCCCCACCTGCCAGCAATGCCCCCGTGCATGATCCGACAGGTTCCAACTCCTCCACGCCCTCCGCGCCAACGCACAACGCCAAAAAGGCGACCGATGACACGGGCGCGACTATCGACCCCAAATGGAGCAAACCTGGCAATGGTCTGAGCGCCGAAGTCAAATCAAGCGGCGAAAACACCATCGATCTGAAGCTCGATTGAACCTGCTTTCCCCCCAGTTGCCCATGTTCCGGCCCATTCCAAAAGCCACCGGAATCATCATTGCCCTGATTGCACTTCCGGTGCTCTCAGGGCTTTTTTTGTGGTTCTCCAGCCTCCGCACAGACCCCGAAATTCTCAGCATGGCTCGGAGCGAACTCCGCGCTCGCCGATATCTCGAAGCTGAAGCAGAAGCCCTCCGGATCGATTCAGATTCACCACTGTTCATTCAGGCCATGCTGATTGCCGGTGAAGCCGCGACACGCCGCAACGAACTGCAGCAGGCTCTCGAATATTACCGGCAGATTCAACGCGACTCCTCCGCTGATGGGCTCCGCGCCGCCACTGCTCTTGCCAACGTCGCCATCCACACAGGACAGCTCACTGAAGCCCTCGATAACTTTCAGTTTGTCCTTCAGCACCGCCCGGAGGACCTGGCATCCCACTCCCGCGTCGCCTTCCTCTATGCCGCCGCTGCTCGCAGCCAGCAGGCCCGGCCACATCTTGAAATCCTCCTCAAAAGCGGCTCCGCCACCGCACAGGAACTCGCACTGCTCAGCGACCTCCAGCGCCCCGTCGATGAACGCGAATTTCTGCTCAAATCCCGCGAACTCGTCCCCTCAGATCCCCAGACCCGGCTCGGCCTCGCCGCGTCCGATCTCCTCGATGGTGACGTTGCCACGGCCCGCTCTGCTCTCGATGCACTTCTTCTTGAAAACCCCAGTGATCTCGACGCCGCAGCTCTCCTTCTCGAATTGCTCGCAGAACTTCCCGGTGATGACTTCAATCAACTGGATCGCCGCCTTCACGCGGCCGCAGCAAGCCATCCCGACATCTGGTTTGCCCGCGGCGTGAGACTTCGTCGCCAACATCCCGCCACCGCCGTCAGATGTTTCCTTGAAACACTTGCCATCGCACCTTTCCACCGCCGCGCCTGCTATCAGCTCAGCCGTCTGCTCACCGAAACTCAACATCCTGCCGCCGCAGATTTCGCCCAGCTCGCTGCTGACCTGTTTACACTGTCTAACGCCCTCAAACGCGCCGCCGATTCAGACGCCCGCGACCAGGATTCCCTGAAAACCATCGTTCGAATCCTCGATCAACAGGGCCGCGTCTGGGAAACCTGCGCCTGGGCTCAGCTCGCCCGCCACGTTGATCCCACTTCCAGCTGGGCCGATCCTTATCTCCAAAGACTTGCACCACTGCTCTCCCAGGAACTTCCCATGGTTCGCCCCGAGCAGTCCCCGGTCAGACTACTCGCCGCCTCCGACTTTCCTGATTACCGCCCCGCCGCAGCACCCAACGCAACACCCTCCGAAAGGCCAGCAGGCTCCCGTATCCCAGCCTCCACTTCCTCACCCTCGCAACCGCCACTGAAATTCCAAGAAATCACGGCCATCGGGCTCGATTTTACTTGCATCAGCCCCACTGATCCTTCCACCCGCGGCCAGCGAATGCAGGAACAAACCGGCGGTGGCATCGCCGTACTTGACCTCGATCTCGATGGCTGGCCCGATATCCACTGCACCCAGGCCTCCCCATGGCCCACTGGTTCTCCTCAACCGCTTGCCGATCCTCAATTCCCCGATCGCCTCTTTCGAAATCTCCGCGGCAGCCGATTCGATGATGTCACCGCCAGCTCCGGCATCTTTGAACTCGGCTTCAGTCAGGGAGTCGCCGTCGGAGATCTTAATCAGGATGGCTTCGACGACGTGTACGTCGCTAACATCGGCCCCAATTCGCTCTGGCTCAGCAACGGTGATGGAACATTTACTCCACACGCTCTGCCTGCTCCCGCAACTCCACTCCGCTGGTGCTCCAGCTGCGCCATCACCGATCTCAACAATGACGCACTCCCGGATCTCGTGGACATTAATTATGTCTCTGGCAGCAACGTGTACTCCCTCATCTGCAACGGCCGCGCCTGCTCCCCATCGACCTTCACCGGCACTCTTCCCGAAGTTCATATCAGCCAGGGAGATGGCTCGTTTCAGATGATCGCCGCTACTGTCCCCGTGGCTGATTCCAAAGGTCTCGGAATTCTCATTTATCGCGATGCACCGGACCTGCCACCGTCCATCTTCGTCGCCAATGACCAGACCCCAAAGTTCCTGCTCACTCCAGAAATAATCGATGGTCGCCTGCAGCTGATCGATCAGGCCTCCCGCACTGGTCTGGCCTTCAACGGTGACGGCGTGCTCACAGCAGCAATGGGGATCGCTGCTGCCGATCTGGATTCCAGCGGCACCACCGACTTTTTTGTCACCAACTTTCGTGATGAACCCAATACGCTCTACCTGCAACTGGCTCCCGGTCTCTTTCAGGATGTCTCCCGCACCTCCGGTCTCGATGCCCCGGGCTTGCCGTACGTCGGCTGGGGAGCCCAGTTCCTTGATGCCGATCGCGATGGCGATCAGGACCTCGTCACCGTCAATGGCCACATCGAAGACTATCGCGATACCGGCGGCGACTTCGAAATGCGCCCTCAACTCTTTCGAAATCAGGGACAACTTCAGTTCTTAGAAGTCACCGCCGAAGAAGCCGGCCCCTGGCTGGCCCGCAAATCACTCGGCCGTGCCCTCGCAACCCTCGACTGGAACCAGGATGGTCGCATGGACTTCATCGCCGGCAATATCAACTCCCCGGTTGCACTCGTTGAAAATCAGTCATCGCCGATCGGGCCCGGTATCCAGCTTCAACTGCACGCTGTCTCCAGCGATCGCGATGCATGGTTCACATCCGTCGTCCTCGACAACAGCCAAACTCAAATTCGTGAACAGCTGCGCGCAGGCAGTGGCTATCATGCCTCCTCACAACGAATACTCCAGCTCACGCCTGGAGCCAGCCCCCCATCAAATAACGCCACAAACGGCCTGACGCTCAGCGTGACCTGGCCAAACGGAAAAGTGGTCTCAATCACAAATGTTCCCAGCGACTGCCGTCTGCATCTCGTCGAGAATCGCTCGGATATCTACGTCGTGCCAAAATAGCCCAAACATCACTCTGCAACCCATTCCATGTCAGGCAGCCGATCATCCGGTTTCAGCAACCCGCGCAGTCGGCCACGAGTGCTTCTCGCGGTCGTCTGCCTCCTCACCATGCTCACCTGCCTGTACGCTGCCTTCCTCCGGTTCAATTCCCCGTCAACCGCCGTGCTGCTGACCACTGCCGAACAGCAGCTCCGACGTCGCGAATATGCCACCGCCCTCGAAACCGCTCAGCAGGTCCTCCGCCAGCAAAGCTCCAGCCCCGAAGCACACTGGATCGCCGGCCGCGCCCAGCTGGGCCTCAGAAATCCGCGTGCTGCTGCCGAACACTTTCTTGACATCCCCGCTAATTCCCCGCGCAGCCTCGAAGCCGCCCTCGAGGCCGCCGAACTCCTCCAGCAGCGTCTGGCACTGCTCACACTGGCCGAAATCGCATATCGCAAAGCTGTCGAAATCGCACCCGATGATCCTGTCGCTCTCACCGGTCTCGCACGACTCCTCGCTCTGGCCGGTCGTCGTACCGAAGCTGCCCCACTGATCCTCCGACTCGTCCAGCTCCGACAGCCCTCCGAACTTCTGATCGTCCTCGCCCGACCGTCCGGAACACTCCAGGATCAACTCCTGCTTGAACGAGCCGCCTCCGCTGACACCAATGACCCACTGCTGCTGCTTGCCACAGCCCGCAGCGCAGAACAGTCCGGTGACCCCGCCCGCGCTGCCGAATTCTGCCGCAGAGCCCTGAAATCCGCACCCGATTTCCTGCTCCTGCCCATTCACGCCGAACTCGGCCGCTGCCTCACGCTGCTGGATGACCCCCAACAGCTCCAGACGTGGGAACAAAGCCTGACCGCCGACCTTCGGAATGCCCCGGATATCGCGCGGATTGTCGGGCTGCTCCGCCTTCGTCAACGGCAGCCCGCCACCGCTCTCCCTCTCCTGCTCCATGCCGCCCGTTCGCAGCCCGAATACCGCGACACACTCTGGCAACTCTCCCGACTCCTCGAACAGGCCGCACTCCCCGACATCGCCCAACGCTGCAATCGCTTCCTCGAAGCCGATCGAATACTGCAGGAAGCGCAGGATCGAGTTCTCTTCTCCGACAACTCGCAGCCCGACGACGCAATCCAGCTCGTGAATGCTTCCCTGAACTGCGGCCGACTCATCGAAGCCGCCGGCTGGGCACAACTTGCCACCCGACGCTTCCCCCAAAACAGCGAAATCCAGACTCTCGCAACTCGCCTCCAAAACTCTGCCAGTCAGGCGCCCCTGCAGCTCGTGCAGGATTCAGCCAACCCACTGCTGCCAATCAACAACACCCAATTATCTGTCGCCGTCGAACGACTCCGGTCACTGCAAACAAATCAGCCACCAGTCGGCCCCGAGATTACCGGCACTGACACAGCCAACGCCCCTGTCAGCAAATCTCCAATTTCCTTCACCGCCCTCGAACACTCAGTCGGATTCGATTTCTCATTTATCAACGGCTCCAGTACGACACCTTCCCGCCGGATGTATGAACTCACGGGGCCCGGCGCCGCCGCAGTAGATCTTGACCACGACGGCTGGACGGATATCGCCCTCACCCAGGGTGGTACGTGGCAGAATAATCGCAAATCCTCCGCCGAACCCACGCTCACACTCTTCCGCAATCTCCGCGGACAACGCTTCCAGAACGTCTCATCCACCGCCGGTTCCTCCGCAAATGACTTCGGCCAGGGACTCGCTGCCGGTGATCTCAATCACGATGGATTCCTCGATCTTGTTACCGCTTCTCTCAACGGAGCACGGCTGTGGATCAACAACGGCGATGGGACGCTTGAAGATCATGGCATCCTGCCCGAATCCCTCGGAAAATGGATCACAAGCTGCGCTATCGCTGACCTGAATCAGGACTCAATGCCCGATCTGTTTCTCGTCACCTACCTCGGTGGACCGGATGTCTTCTCCCGGCTCTGTGACGATGGTTTCGGACAGGCCTCCATGTGCCTTCCCGCCATCTTCCCCGCGTTGCCCGACCTCCTGCTGCTCAATGACGAAACCGGTTCCTTCCACGACCACTCCACAGATCTTCCCGAATCCAATAACGCCGGAAAAGGACTCGGAGTTCTTGTCATGCACTCCGCCCCGGCAGACCAGGCCACGCGCCCCGAAATACTTGTCGCCAACGATACCACACCCAACGCTCTGTTCACATGGGACCCCGACTCCGCCACGTGGCAGGATCGCGGCTTCATCTCCGGGCTGGCTATGAGTGGACAGGGCAGGGCAGAAGGCTGCATGGGCATCGCCGCCGCTGACCTCAATTCCGACCAGATACCCGATTTCGTCATCACCAATTTCCTCGGCGAAGCACACGCGTGGTACGAGTCTCGTCCTGGTGGCACGTGGGAAGATCGCCGCATACCCAGCCGACTCGAACAGGCCACCCGCGATGTCCTCGGCTTCGGTACCTGCTTTCTCGATGCCAATCTCGATGGACACCCCGAACTCCTCATCGCCAACGGTCACATCGACAACCTCGAACATCTCGGGCGGCCCTATCGCATGCCCACGCAGATGTTCACAGCAACTGCAGACGAATTTCATCTGCTGCCCGCGACAGAACTCGGATCATGGTTTCAACTGCCCCACATCGCACGAGCGGCCGTGTCGCTTGACTGGAACCGCGACCATGCCCCCGATCTGCTCGTCACGCTGCTCCACGAAAACTCCACGCTGCTCTCCAACTCGTCCCCCCAGCCCGGGCAGGGAATCTCACTCACACTTGTCAGCCACCGCCATGAACGTCACCCCGTCGGCGCACGATCCGCAGTCCTGCTTGAAGACCAAACTCCACTTGGCCCGATCCAGCAGCTCTTCGCAGGTCATGGCTATCAGTCAGCAGCCGACACCACCCTGATTCACGGCTGCGGGCAACGAAAAACGGTTCCCACGCTGCGAATCACATGGCCGACAGGCACCAGCGATGCATTTCATGACGTGGAAACCGATTCACACTACATTCTGATCGAAGGCCGCAGCACACTCTGGAAGCTGCCGAAATAACAACCCCCAATCACTGCCAGCTACACCCGCGGAATCTCGAAGCCCTTACGCGGTACACGCGCAAAAAAACCGGCAGCCTGTTCGTCGCCAACGATCGACTCCGCCTTCGCGTCCCACCGAATGACTTTACCCAGACGCGCAGCGATCGCCGCAAGGTGACAGACATTCATGGTCTGCACGTGAGTATACACGTCGGAGACCGGCAGACCACCTTCGGCCAGACAACGATAGAAGTTCTGCTTGTGCCCCTCGAATGGCTTGCCCTTGTAAAGCTCCTGCAGCTGCTCAGGGCCAAACTGATCCTTGTCCCGCTGCTCCTCAATCGGCTGGCCCGTGATCTTGCCACGATTCACAAAGAATCGACCCTCAGTGCCCTCAAACAAGATTCCATTGTCGCCGCGACTGGTGATGTGCATCTCCAGACCGCCATCAAACTTCGCAATCACGTTGAAGTCATGCGACGAATTATAGCTGTCGTCCTGTGTCGGATAGCCGTCCTTGAACGGTACCGGATGCTTCGCGTCGGTTCCGTCAATTTCCACCGGACCAGTGCCGTCCTGATCCAGACCGGCTGCCCAGAGCGAAATGTCGACGTGGTGAGCACCCCAGTCGGTGAATTTGCCGCCGGAATACTCGTACCACCAGCGAAAATTGTTGTGGCAACGCTGCTCGATGTACTCCACCACAGGCGCCTGACCCAGCCACATGTCCCAGTTCAGATTCTTCGGTGGCTCAGTCTTCTTAAACGGACCTCCCACGTCACCGCCGTTGATTCCCACCGTGATCTTCTGCAACTTTCCGATCAGTCCCTTCCGCACCATATTCACCGCCCGCAGAAAACGCTCCTGATCACTGCGCTGCTGCGTGCCGATGAAGAACACGCGATCGCTGTGTTTCCGGCAGGCATTCCGAATCAGCTGATTCTCCTCCAGTGTCAGCGTCAGTGGCTTCTGGCAGAAGACATGCTTGCCAGCCTGCAATGCCTCAATCGCAATCTTCACGTGCCAGTGATCCGGAGTCACGATGCTCACCACATCAATGTCGCCCCGCTCCAGAACCTTCCGATAATCGCCGTAAACGTCCGCCTTCCCGCCACCAATGTTCGGGTCCTGATTGGCCCGGCCAGCCTGGTTCTCGTCCACATCACACAATGCCAGAATGTCCCCAAACTGCCGATGGCCGTGAGCATCTCCACGGCCCATTCCTCCAAGACCAATACAGCCAATACGCGGACGGTCGTTTGCCGAAACATTTGCAAAACCAGCCCGCGTCCACGGAAATCCGGCACCGAATGCAGCCGCCGCCGCAGCGCCCGCAGTGGTGTGAAGCATCGAACGGCGACTAACTGGGGTCTTCTGCATTGCTATGCTCTCTTGTGGGGCAAAAGGTCAGGAATTCGACAACCGTCCAGAGTGTAGATGGCGACCAGCACTCCTGCAAACTTCACGGGCCACCAATCGGCGGAGGCACCGTCTTCAATTCCGGTCCAGAAATCAGAATGCTCCCCGCGATCGTCTCATTCGGAATCACACACAACACATTCGTGTTCCGACCATCCTCCACCCGCACAACAAACTCCCCGTATCCACGTCGCGCGCCGAAGTCCGGCAACGGACCCAGCAACTCCAGACGATGCTCGCCCACTGGCAACTCCTCCTGTGCTGCCAGCACCACCGCCGGAAGTGTCGTCCACGAACGCGTGTCCGGCTTCTCCAGTGCCTCCCAGATTACCCCCGCTGCATTCACTCCCAAATCCACCATCGTGCCGCCGGAAACCTGAGCCGTCTCCTTCACCGCATACACCGTCCCCTTCTTCACCACCCGCCGCACTACCGCCGCCGCCAGCTCGTCGTCCCGATGCGCTCGATAAGAAGCCGCCGCAACCGCGTTCAGGTCCACCAGTGTGTTCAGTCCCAGCACCCGAGGCTTCTCGTCACTGCTCCCAACTCGCAATCGACATACCACCGGTGCTGCCGAACCCGGCCGCCAAACTACCTTCGGACATGCGATCTTCACCGAAATCAACGTTGGCGGAAGCGTATGTCGCCCCGTTAGACTCAAAATCCGATCCGCTATCAGCAAAGCCGTCGTCGTTGGCTCAGCTGACTCCGATTCCCACTCCGGAGCTCGACCCGCCAGCACAATCACATTCAGACTGCCGCTGCCCTTCGCACACCGCACTCCCAAACGCCCCCCAGGCAATCGCTCTGACTTCTCGCCGCTCCAGAATGCTGCCTGCTGCAACGCCGCTTCCGTTTCAATCGCCCGCGATGGCGTCTCTGACTGCACCACCGCCGTCAGCCACGATGCCAGCGCCAACGGTGCATCATTCACAGCCGCAACCAATTCCGGGGCCGCCTTCTCCTCCGCCAACCCCTCCCCTGTCCAACCCGCCTGCTCTACTCCTCCAGCTGCACCGGATGCACTCTCCGGCTCCAGCTTTGCCACACCCGACTTCGCCTCTCCTGACAACTCATGACATCGCGCCGCTGTCAGTTCCTCCGCCTGCAGCGACCACGCAAACGCATCCCCGCTGCCACTCATCACACTCGACAATAACCCCAGACTCAACACCATCTGACGCTCGTAGTCCCGGCCGGAATATGATGTTGACCGAGCATCCGTGAAGGCCGCTGCCGTCTGCTCCGCAAGATCCCGCTGCGACAAATGAGCCAGCTCCTCACGCAGCTCCCGAAATCGTGACTCCGCCGCGACTGACTCTCCCCGCGCCAAATCCACCATCGCCAGATCCAGCTTCAATAACTCCCGCTCCGCACCCCGAGAATCCCTCGCAGCCTCAAGTTGCTCAGCCGCACTGATCACATTCCCCGCTGACCATGCCGCCAACGCCGCTGTATGAGTCCGCTGCCACGTCTGACAACCACTCAGCAGGGCAGGGCAGAACAGCAGCGCGGCCGGTAACCGGACCCATTTAAAAGTCGCTGCCAGGACTCCGACAACCAAAGACCGCTGCATTCAAATACCCGCTATCATCAGTCGTCGTAATGCTTCAGCTTTCCCAGAAAACTCTTGTGATAACCCTTCCGCAACATCGCCGAATCCTCAATCGACTCCAGCGTGTGAATATTCAGCAACTCCAGCTTCAACAGATAATCCCGCTGATAATCCCCATTACTCGTCGTCGTTCCCGATGTAATCCTCGCAAACAACAGATAATCAAAAGGCTGCTGCTCCCGCTCCAGCACCACCTGAAACTCCCGCTGCTTCGATGGCAGCACAAGACTCTCAGGTGTACACCGCAGCTCCGCCATCGCCGCCTCAACCGCTCGACGACTGATCATCCGAAACTGATCGTGCTGACCTGTCAACGTACTGATGTGGTCGTAAATCTGTTCCTTGAAGTCCCCCAATACCTCCCCACTCCGGTTCTCAACACCCACAAAACAAACCGATCGAACCGCCCCCCCATGCTCGTTCACCGACACATGAGATGCCTGCTCGATCGTCGCACAACTCTTCCCCAGCAATCGACCAACAGATTCGTCAATCAACGGCTTCCACGTCTCTGCGCCCGCCGTGTGACTCCCCACCATGTCAGGGTCCGAATCCTTCAGCACATGAGCATGCTGACGCCCACGACATCCCGCCCCAAACAACAACAACAGCAGGCCCGACAACAGACACAGCCGCCATTTTCCTGTTCGTGTCGCCATCTTCCGGATTCCATTCCAGAAATCATCTCACCCGAGGACAGCACCCGCCTGTCGGGTACGCCGCCGCACCTGACCCGGAATCATAAGTCAATTGCCACGCCCATTGATAGATCACCCCGGAAGCACCGCAGATAACCAATTTTCCCCAGATTTCCACACAACCCACAATCCCAGCATCCTGCATTCCATCACACCGGATTCGTAGTGCATCTCGGATTTCCCCAACCCCCACGTCAACTCAATCATCAAAGTCAAGCCCGATCCCCCACATCGAACACCGGTTTTCGAAAAATCCGATGCTGCCAAATGCAGGGGCTCTGCCGAATATTAGGACAAGTTTCCGTCCTCCGGTCCCGCCAGACGCCGCCGTCAGGGATGTTCCATGCCCCGCAACCGCTTCCACTGCCTGCTGATGCCGCTTGCTCTGGTCGCAGCCGTGCTCGGTGCTTGCACTCAGTCCACCAACGCTCAGGAAGACGGGGCAGGGCCACCTGCAAAATCCGCTGCAGAGCCTCCGCAGCAGTCTGAATCCGACGATGAGCGACTCACGGCCACAGAAGCCGTATTCCCGGCAGACACAGAGTCTCCATTTATCTCCGCTGGGTTTTCAGGGTCTGACCTGCAGTCCGAAATGGAGTTCAATCGGGCTGCACCAGCGCTGTCCCAGCCTGATTCCACTTCGAACAGTTACCCCCGCGAATTCGATTCCGAAGCACCCCTCTCGCGCTTTCGCCAGGGCTGCTTTCAGGGCGCGGCCGTCTCCACCGGTTTTATTAATGACGGTACCGATGGTGGTATGGGAGTCACCTCGACGGACCTCTCGGCTTCGTTCGCCATTCCACTGGGATCCTTCGATAATGTTGTTGTCGCCACACCATTTCTGCGAACCGATTTCCTCACCGCAGCGCCCGCACTTGATCTGCCTGAGGAACTCTATGAAACCGGCGCACGTTTCTTCTGGAAACGCCCGCTGAATGACGAACTGAGCGTCATGACGATCGTCACTCCAGCCATTCGCTCTGACTTCGAAAATACCAGCAACGCCTTCCGCGTCTTCGGACTGGGGCTGCTGATCTGGCAGGCTGTTCCCGAAACACTCTCGCTCTCCGGTGGCGTGGTCCATACCGGCCGTGATGACTTCCCCATTCTCCCTGCCGCCGGGCTGCTCTGGACACCCACACGCGAATGGAAAGTTGATATCCAGTTTCCTTCCCCCCGAGTCTCCTTTCGCATCGACAAAGATGGCTCTCACAGCGAATCGTGGATCTACCTGTCCGGCGTCTTCGGTGGAAACACGTGGTCCGTCCAGCGAGCCTCCGGTGTCGCTGACGAACTCACCCTCCGCGACTACCGTCTCCTTGCAGGTTTTGAACATCTGCTGCCGGACAACCGCAGTATCTTTGTCGAAGGCGGATTCGTATTCGGCCGAGCTGTGGAATATGAGAGTGAGCCGGAGTCCACTGAACTTGATTCCACAGGCATTCTCCGCTGTGGCATCGCCTTCTGAACACACTCACAATTCAACGCGACTCCCCTCCCCGAGCCGGCGCTGCAAATAACACCGCTGCCGCGCACATCAGCAGTCCAATGCCGACCGTCAGAATTCGCTCCAGATTCAGCCGCTGGCGAACGGCGAACTTCAAAGACTCTCCGCGATTCAGGCGAAACCACGCCTCGCCCGACTCCGACGGTCCCACACCCGTCACTGCCTTCACAAGGTCACCAGACAGCCCCGCAGCCACCACAGCCGCCTCTCCGCTTAAACCCACCTGAACCGGAGAAAGCCCGGTTGACTGCAGTGAACGGAGTATCTGACTTGCCAGCAGTGGAGTCGCGTCTTCACGAGTCCGCAAACGCTGCGGACTTCGAATTCCTGCTGCACTGTCGCCAACAGTGCACAAACGCACCACACCGTCTGCCTTCGCTCCCTGCAAATGAGGCAACTCCAGCTGCACTTCCGGCGAAAATAACGACGCTCCACGCACACGACTCAGCCAGCGAAGCTCCATTCGCGTCATCGGTGCCGTCAACTCAAGCCCGAATCGACCAGCCTTCTCAGTTCGCGGCAGCGGCTGCAGCTCCGCTGGCAAATGCTCCAGCACCAGCGATTCCGGAATCTCCAGTTCCACCTGAACAGGATAACGCCGCGCAAGAATCAATAACATCGTCGTTCCACGTGTCGGACGCCCGTCCTGCAGCTGCAGCATACTCACCGAATGGACCTCCGGGGCGCCCGGAACACTCTCCGAGACACCGTCCGTCACAGCAACAAAGCCAGGCAAAACCAGCTGATCGCCCTGTAAAATCATCGCCAGCGGAACGCGCGTCCCTCCCTTTAACGCCGCGTCGGAAATCCTCCACCCCAGCGCCTCCGCTGCAGCTCCAGCCCACTCCGGCACATCTTCAGTCACCGCGCCAGAAATCCCGACCGTCGCCGCACTCGCGTTGCACAAAACCTCCGTCCACACAATCCGATCAGATACCCTCGGCCACGCATATCGCTCGCTCCCCATCGCCCCTGACCCCGCAATTGGCTTCGCTGACCACGTCACTGTAAACTCCGATACCCCAAACAACTCCTTCACCTGCTCCGGACCCGATTCGAATAACCCTTCATTCTCCACCAGACTCAATGGCCCTCGCTCAGTCAGCACCATCGGCTCCGCCGCAAACTCAGTCCCCACTGCAAACTGCATCTGCAATGGCCCCAGACGACTTGACCAGTTCGACAAACGCATCACCATCACCACTCGCTCACCCGATCGCAGCACCGCAATTCGCCCGGTTGGCTCCACCGGATTCAATCGCTCCAGCACCACAACTCGAGACTCATTGATGAGCTGCAGCCGAAATGGCTCACCCGGACGCAACTGCCCGTCACTGCTCCCCGCCTGCAACGGCACCGCCGCTCCCGCGTCCTCCAGCTGCAATCCCACCGTCGTCTCGTCCGTCAAAGTTAATAATGACTCCAGCACCTGCGAATCCTGCAGACGAGGACTTCCCACGCGAACCCGACTGTCGTCCGGACGCAGCTCCATGCGCCCAACCAGCTCGATCCCATGCAATCCCGTTGTCCCCTCCCGCAACTGCACCGTGATCTGATCCCCACGCCGATGCCATGACTGCAGCCGATTCGCTTCCCCAGCCGTCACCTGAACCTCCGTCACACGCAACTCCGCAGGCACCGTGATTCGATGCCGAAATACCGGCACCTGAGATGTCTCCACGTCCATCCGGCAACTCCAGTTCAGCTCCTTGTCCCGAACCACACACGACTGACTCATCCGCACCTCGTGGCGACTGCTTCGCGGCTCCAGCTTCACCTCCAGAACACCCAGATCCACCGGTGCTCGCAACAACGTGTCCGTGCGACGCAGCCACGTACCCCACTTCGCTGACTCCGCCGAAAACGCCACCGCCTCCGTCCGCTCCTTCAACACCGCCGCCGGAGCCATCGCTGTCCCGCTCCGAATCGCCGCCACTACCGTCCTTTCCTGAATGCAGTCGGCAAACTGCTGTAACTCGCCAACCGGTATCTCCTGTCGCCTGACCTCAAGCGGCCGCAGACCCGCTAACTGAAGCTGCAGCACAAACTCACCCGTGTGCCCCGGTGGAAGTGACATCACTGCCTGCCGGTCCTGCAATGACCACAATAACTCACCCGTGCCAAGCCCCTCCAGCCCCGTTACACCAGACAATCGAAATGCCCCCGGAACCCGGTAATGCAACTCACCCTTCAACGGATTCCAGTTCTTCACGCGGCATATCAACGTTAACTGCTGCAGCCCCGCCACGTTCTCACAGATCACCAGCGTCTCCACACTCGCAGGCTCACGAACTCCCTTCTCCAGACCCGCCTGCAGAAGCCGCAGGTCCGCACCACCACGCGTGGTCAAACTGTTCAACTCCTGCTCGCCTGCCGCCGGATCCCACTGAATGACCCCGTCAGCCGTCTGCAGCCTCGCGCCGGAATACAAACCCGCCGGTGATACTATCTCCACCGTCGAACGTGGACACGGTAACCCCGGAAGACGAAACTGCACCACCGACGGCTGACGACTCAAAACCGGCCACAATCGACACACCAGACGATGCCCCGTAAATGCCGCCCGCTCGTCAGCTGCCGCCGCTACGCCCCCTCGACTCTCTCCACCAGGCGACAAACTCTGCTCCGCTACCTCCACCGAAGCCGGCAAACGCACCACCAACTGATCACCCAACTGCGTCTCCGGAAGAATCGACTCCCCGTCCAGCTCGCATGACACCAGTCGATTGCCGTCCAGAGGCAGTCGAACCTCCGCCTCCCGGCCTCCACTCGCCGCCGACACCGCAATCTCCAGCTCCAGCTCCACTCGGTCCGGTGCCTCCGCTATCACACGAGTTCTCACGCTCTGAATCAAACCCTCACTTCCCGGGCCACCGCTGCTGCCCCCGCCAGCCTCCACCCCACCCAACTCACGCAGTCGCCGCAATGCTGGCTCACGCACAAAGACCAACCCCACCTCGCCACCAAAACCCTCCGACAACAACACATCAGGTTTCACTCCCTCACCACGCACCGGCACTCCCGAATTGATCGCACCGGATATCGCCGAACCATCCTGCGACATCGCCGACTGAGTACTCGTCAACAACACCACTCCAGCCAGAACACCACGCCGCCATCGCAGCTTCCCCACGGCTCGCTGACCGCCATGCAGCAACAACACCAGCAACATCCCCGCACAACATCCCCAAAAACTGCCGCGAATCACCAATCCCAGCACAGATTCGTCCGCCACCACACTCGCTGCACAACTCACTCCCACTGGCAGCGATGCCCACGGCAGCCGCCGTGATAACCAACCCGCAAGACCCAAAAATAATCCAAAACAAACCAAACCCGCGCCAAATGCTGCCGCCGCACTCCGCTGACGCAACGCCGCACGCAACTCAATACCAGCTCCCCGCTCCCCATCAGACTCCGTTCCTCCAGCGTCCACATACAACCGCTGCTGCAATCCGTCCGCTACCGCCAGCTGCCATCGCGATACAAATGCACGCAAGCCCGCTGCCCCATGCAATGCCGACTCCAGCTTCTCTGATGCTCCCGATGTCCCCTGACCCGTCAGCAACTCGCTCCAGTCAGGTAATGCGTCCACCGGCTCCTCTGAAACCATCAAACGCTGACCACCCGCCGTCTGCAGGTCACCCAGACTCACAACCGCATGCACCGTGTTACCCGACGCTTTACCAGACAGCTCACCCACCACCTCAATTCGCCGCAAATACAACCGCCAGTCCGGCCCCAGACGCACGTCGCCTCGCTCACTCCACAACAGCAGTACTCGTGATCGACCACCCGCCAATGGCAACGGAATCTGCAACTCCCCGCCACTCAATTCACCACGCACCCCCTGACCATTCACCACCAGCTGCGGAACATACTCGCTCGCCCAACGCAGAGAACACCGCTGCACTCCCTCCGCCGACTCCAAATCCAGCACCGCCAGAATCTCGTGCTCGCAGTCCGTTCCGGTCTGCTGCAGAACGTGATACTGACGAACATGCCGTAACTCAACTCCAGCCGCCACCGATCGCTGCGCTGTGCGAATCGTCACCAACTCCCCCGTGCCAGGCAACAACCACTCATCCAACCCCCCAACTTTCAACCCCGCTCCACCCACCAACTCAAGATTCTCCGCCACAAGCTGCACCGGACCCGTTCCGGAAACTCGCAGCAATCCCCGCCAGCCCCCAGACGGGCCGCGAGGTATCCCGGCCGAAAATCGCGGACTCAACTCACGCTCAGATGACACCACAATCGATACCGGACCCAATGCCGCACCCTCAGGCCTGCGAACCAAATACTCCCTCCACTGACCACCTTCCACCTCACCAGCCAAACTCTCCACCGATAACTCCCGCTCACCTACTCGCCACTCCCGAATCTCCCCCGACTCCAGCGGAAACTGCACCGACAATACCCCAGACTCCGGCCAGCCTGGCAGACTGATCACCGACGTCTCACGCAGCCCACCATCCACAACCGCTAACTCGTGCTCCACCGATCCCTCCACACTCCCACGCTCCGGCCGACTCCCTCCAGCTCCCCCGCTCCCAGGCAGGCAACATCGCAGCCCCGCCGCCAATCGTACAGCCGGAAACCACGGAATCCGACTGCGAAACTCCTCCAGAGATAACTCCGTTCGACCCTCCGACCATCGCGCCGCCGATCCGCCAGATACTCCGCCACCACGCCCCCACAATAAATACACGTCGCCCCGACGCACACCCTCCATCACCGGCAACGGCAACTGCAACTCCTCTGCACCCGCTGTCGCCCGATCACTCCGCTGAAGCAAAATCTCCAGAACCCGCGAAGATCCCGCCTCCAGCGTCTCCGGAAAATAAACCTGCAGCGTCGTCCCCTCACGACCACCCACCGCCGCACTCACCTCAAATAACAACGGACGACCACTCGATGCGTAACGCACACTGATCACCTCCCAGCCAACTGACACAGGCCACGAGGCTTCCACCACCGCTGCCTCCGCACACACCAGATTCACATAACTTCGCACCGACTCCGCCTGACCCGTTACCTCCGCCAAATGCACAATCGTCTCCGATAACTGCGGCAAATTCGTCGACGTTCGCAGAAATGCCGTCGCACCCGACTCGAACTGCAGCAACTGAAATGTCTGCGACATGTCAGGACCCGCAACCACGTCTCGCTCCTGCATCCCCGTCAACGCCCACTCGTCCACTCGCAGCGATGTCGGCAGAGTCACCGTCACCGGACCCGCTGGAGTCAACAACGGTCCTCGCTGGTCCGCAGCCGACTTCCATTGATCCGGAACAAGCGTCGGCAAATGCCACGCATCCAACTGCTCAATCACCGTCGCCGCCTGCACAGAAAACGAACCCACACTCCCCTCGACCGGCAGCTTCACACGCAGGAACGAGCCTCCACCCTCCAACACAGCCTCCCATAACAACTCCCGCTGGTCCTCCATCGCCACTCCAAGCACCCGCATCCCTCGCCCCAGTCGCAGCCATAACTCACTCCCGCTACCACTCCCAAGCTCCGCCGGAACTCCCACCGTCCACCGTGATGTCAGAATGTCACCCTGCAGCGAATGCCAGGCTCCAAACCCCGTCAGCAACGCAGGATCCTGAGCCACCAGCCCCGATGACCGACGACACGTAAACGTCAGTCGCGTCGGATCCGCAGGAATCAAGGTCCACACTTTCCCTGAACCGCCACCCTCCTCCGGCCGCGATGTCACCAAACACCCCGAACCCGTCACCTGAACGTCCCGTGGGGCCGTCAGCTGCAATTGAGTCGTCGTGGCCGCCGGAAGCTCCAGCCGAAACACCACAGACGCACCCGCCACCACCCCGTCTGCTCCAAAACTTCCACTCACGTCCCCCGATACACCCCGCTTCAATACATATAATCGCCGCTCCAGATCCGCTCCCAGTGGCAGTAACCCCTGAGGATCCGAAAGCTGCAGTCGCTGCAGATTCGTTCGACCCAGCAGTGGCGGCGAATCCGCCGCTCGCGCTGCCCCAGCATCGTACAGCTGAAATGTCACCTGACCCCCGCCCAGCTCAATCCCCCGAAATTCCGCCCGATACTCCGCTCGACGAATCCACGGTCGCTGCGGAGACCCCTGCTGCTGCTCCTTCGTTAACCGCTGTAACTCATCGTACTCCACTCCACTGATCGCCCGGTATTCACCTCCCGCAAGCGCTGCCTGCAACTCCTCCCAGCCCAGCCGCTGCACACGTAACTCCCCCGTCACAGCCCCCGTGCCCTCAACACCCGGCGGCTGCTGCAACACACAACAAATCATCCACAACAATCCAGCCATCTCAGACTACCCCGCCAGCCGCTTCCGACTGCCCACCCGCTGATCCGCCCGATGCACCCCGCAATGAACGCAAACCCGAATCCGCATAGTCCGGAAATCCAAAGACCGTCGGACGCTCCGTCACCCGCCGCAGCGAAACCACACCATAACGACGCACCAAACTCCAACGCTGCAATCCTGCCGCCACAACTCCTGCCAGTACCCCTCCGGCACTCCACGGGATCAACAACGCCGCCCAGTCCGGTAACGCTACCCACAGACCCGTCAGGCCAGCCGCAGCCAACGGTATCGGTAAACCCAGCGGCAAACGCCATAGCCACGTCAGCAACACAAAAACCACCAGACAAATTAACGCCGGCACCAGCATCAGCAGCGATTGCGGCACCAGACTCACTCGCACCGCTCCGTCCTCCCCAGAACCCAGACACAGGTCGTGGCCACCAGATTCCTCCAGCAACTCCACTCCACGCTCCCGCGCTGCACTGCGTATCCCCTCCGGAAATGCTGACAAAATTGCCTCCAGCTGACGCAGTGAAACAGCCCGCGCTCCCGAATCACTTCCAAATACCCGACCCGGCAACGGAGATAATGATGCCAGAGGTGCCTCCGATGTCACCGCCCGAAGACCCGTCTGCGGCCGCAACAGCCATATCAACGTCGCCGATTTCGTCTCACCCCGCAAACGCACACGCCGAATTTCACGCGCTCGCAACTGCTCTCCCGCACCACGCAAACCCGTCGATACCCCCAACTCCTGACGCAGGCGTACCTCAAGCACCACAGGCACTCCCGCCGCCAGATCCAACCCACCCAGCACCTCAGGCAGAATCTCCCAACGCTCCTCGACTCCCTCCTCGCCACGCTCCGCCTGAAGCACTCCCGTCCGACCACTCAACGACTCGCCACACAACTCAATCGACTCCAGCAACAATCCCGCCGGAACCTCCAGTACCATTCGCTCCGGACGACCCTCAAAATACCAGCGACAACTCGTCAGGGACTGACCCGGAAATAATCGCGATTCCACCTGAACCAGCACCGGACCAATACCCGAGCCCGCAAACGCACCCCGCCGTGATCGCAGTGGCACCGCCAAATCACCCGTCTCAATTGCCGACTCCCCCCCCCACTTCAAATTTCTCCACGCAGATGTGTAACTCTCCGAATACACAGGCTCCCAGCCACTCCCCTCCCGGACCTCCAATCCCCCGTCACTCGTCCCCGCCAATACCCGCCAAATCCGCGCATCACGCGGTACCACCAACTCAATGTTCCAATCCTCAACGTCCCCTGCAGACGATACGCCCGCTGCCGCTGAACCTGCCGTCGCCCCAGCAACCGCTGCCGCCGCCTTCAGCCAGCGAACCTCCAAAACCAGCGTCCCCCGAGTCGCCTGGGGAAGCCGGAATGTCCACTCATTCGATTTGCCAATCACCGCACGCAGCGGATCCGCCACCCCAGCCACCCGAACCACAGGCTGCACCGTCGCTGGCACCAGCAACGTCACCTCCGTTATGTCCCGATGCATCACGTCCAGCTCGATCTTCTCTCGCACCTCCACGCCCCGATCCACCGCCACAAGCCCCGCCGTCACCGATGCTCGTATCGTCTGACGCTGCGGCATCAGCCGAATCCACACCGGCTCGCTCGGATTCTCGTGGATCCACGACAAACCCCGCTCCAACACCGCTCCTGCCCCCTCAACTGCCCCGACTCCCCCGGACTCCAGACCCGACAGGCCCGCTGATAACGACGACGTCGCCGGAACTCCCCGCAATCGCTCACCACCGCCAGCCAGCAACAACTCCGCCTCATACTCGTCCGACTCCTCCGTTCGCAATACCACCGGCTGACCACGACGACTCTGAACCTGCGGACACTGCAAAAGCAAACGCCGCTCCTCATTCCCCGCCACCGCCGCACCAACCTCACCCGGTGCCGCTGCCGATAACTCAGACACAGCCTGAAACTCCAGCAGAAACTCGCCCGACTGACGCTCCGGAAATACAAACTTCAACTCCCCAGGACTCCCCGCCGTCAACTCCGGACTCAATGGTATCGTCCGACCACTCCGCACCAGCTTCGCAGCACCTGGCAGCAGCGACCACGCGGACCAGCCCGAACCCTCCACCGCGCTCGTCCAGTCCAGCAACAGCTCAGGCAACGCACCACGCAAGACACTCACCCGCACCTGACCCGTTAATAACACTGAACCACCCTGGGGGCGAATTCCCAGCTCCGTCGTCACCGCGTACTGAGCTGCCATCTCGTCCAGATGAAGACGAATAAAAGACTCCCTCGAACGCAGACGAAATGCCGTCGCCGCCGCTCCAGAGTCCGTCTCCGCCGTTACCCGACGACGCTGCGCGCCCACAATCTCCAGCTGCTGCACCAGCATCCCCGCCGGAAAGATCAACTCCACATCACCCGTCTGCACGTTCGCGTCCCGCACCAGCGGCAATGACACACGAATGTCCTGAGGAAAACTGCGGTTGCTCAACTCGAGGTCGTACTCAATCGTCAGGTCCCCCTCCGCTGCACTCGTCAAACTGATCTTCGTCTCACGACTCCCCGCCTCCCGACCTTGCTCAAAATGATCCATCACCGAAGAACGCGATCCATTCCGCGCCTGAACCTCGTTCATCTCAAAACCCTCCGGCCACGTCAACACCACCTCCGACAGCGGAGAACCCGTTACCTCCAGTTCCAGCGTCCCCGTCAAACTCGCCGGTATCGTCGTCAAATCCAGCTTCATCCGGTTCTGCACCTGAACCACTGGCTTCACCGCGACCGGTGGCGATACCTCCCGCCACGACATCGTCGCTGCTCCCGAAATCCCCACAAACTCCACCTTCCGCACACCTCGCTCGTCTCGCGTCTGACGGTCCACCGCCCCGTCAGGCAGCTTCTGCATCTCCACCGGCCCGGTAAACTCGAACATCGCATGAGATGCCGCGGACTCAGGAAGCTGCAGATTCAACTGATGTATCCCCGGACTCGCCGTTCGAGTCCTCCCGGAAAGGTGCAGCTTCAATCGATGAAGACCCGCTCCACGCAAACTCCACCGCCGACTGTTCTGCTCACCCGACTGCAACACAGACTCCGCACCCGCCACCCCTGACTCATGCTCAAAGTCCGTCAAAAAAACGTCGCCAAAAACAAGCGGCACCGAAACCCACTCAGAAACCGCTCGCACCACCACCTGCAATTCCAAGTCCAGTTCAAGCACCTCACCCTCGATCCTCCCCTGCAACTCCAGTCGCGCAATCCAGTACCCAGGGAGCTGCTGCTCGCCCGCTCGCGTCAGTAACCTCGATACCGCCTCCGCCGAAAGCAACTCCCGCAGCGGTATCAGACGCCCTCCCTCCGTCCGCAGAAATAACTCAGATCCCACTCCACCCACTACGCCGCCCGCCGCCGAAAGTGGTCCAGCCAATTCCGATGCTCCACCCGACCCGGTTGCAACACCAACGCCGCCACTGCCCGCAGAACCGGCAGAACCCAATGAACCGCCAGAACCAGCAGAACCCGCACCACCCAATGAACCGGTACCACCGCCAGCACCCGCAGTGCCCTCGCCACCAGACTGCGTTCCCCCGGCAGAACCCAACCGGCCAGGAATCGCTGCAGGATTCTCCTGACCCGGAATGGGGGAATTCATGCTGCATAACAGCAACAGCAGCGTCGCCACACACCACCATCCGCGGCGAAGACTGACGCAAAAATAGCCGAGAAAACAGCCGCGATGAAAGCCGCCAAAACGTCCCTGTTCCTGCTTCCGCTGCTGCTTGTTCACGGCTTCCCCCTCTCTCCTCACTGGTTTCCTGTCACACGCAATCAAAACATCTCCCAATGTCCAATATATCCTACGCAGACTGCCCCGGACGGAGAAGTTGCCAAATCAGCGATCACCGATCTCCAAGCACCCGAACCAGCTCCCCCAGCAACTCAGCAGATGACGCGGCCGCAAGGCTTGAAACGAATATGTCGAATTTGCCGCCCTCCAGCCCCGAAATTACTCCGCCCGACTCCATCACCATCAATGCCCCCGCCGCCACGTCCCACACCTTCAAACTGCTCGACCAGAACGCGTCGATCCGACCGCTCGCCAGATATGCCAGATTCAAAGCTGCAGAACCCGTCCGCTGAACCGTCTGAAACTCTCGTAATGCCCTCAAAAAACGCTCCACCGCAGCGTCCCCGGCTCCCGTTACCACCGGCAAACTGCCTACGCCAAACGCAGAACCCGCTCGAGTCTCTCCGCTCGCATAAACCCGCTCACCATTCAGCTCCACGCCATGCCCTCGACACACTGAAAACATCTCCTCCCGCGTCGGATCGTAGATCACACCCACCTCCAGCTGCCCACGGACCTGCAGAGCGATCGAAACCGCATAGTAGGGAAAACCGTGTACGTAGTTCGTCGTGCCATCCAGCGGATCAATAATCCACACAGCCTCCGATCCCGCTGATTCTGACTGCAGGTTCTCTTCACCCAGAAAACCGTGGGTCGGGAATTCACTGGACAGACTGGCCACGATCGCCGACTGAGATGCCTCGTCCGCCTCCGTTACCAGATTCGAACGACTCTTCTCCCGAACCGAAAATCGACCCCGCCACTCCTGCAGTACCACCCCACCCACCACAGCTGCCCGCTTCGCCGCACGCAGCCAGTCATCATGTTCCCGATCCAGTTCCATCGCTCCTGTTCCTTCCTTCCACGATCGATATGCCCGCCGACAACCCGCCAAACCACTGTCAGCCCTCACGCTGCGTATTCTCGCAAAGTCATTACCGTCACGCCAACCAACCACCTCGAATTCCACTCGCCTTCAACGGCCGCCAGAGCATATCATTCACCCGCCGCTTCCGCGTTTCCCATCGCCCTGCCTGTGGATCGCCAACATGACAACCCCCGCCAACTTCATCGCTCGCTGCTCACCCACACTCGCAGCCAGCATCACCGTCCTCCTTCTCAATACACTCGCTCCACACGCGACCGCCCAGCAAAAATGGGAACTCCAGCGCGAAGTCATGGTCCGCACTGCGCTCGAAGCCGAAGGCATCTCCAACCCCCGCGTCCTCGCCGCCATGCGCAAAGTCCACCGACACGAATTCGTCCGCGGCACCGAAAAAGCCCAGTCCTACGAAGATACCGCTCTCCCCATCGGTCACCAGCAAACCATCTCGCCACCGTTCATCGTCGCCTACATGACCGAAACTCTCGATCCACAACCCGATGATAAAGTCCTTGAAATCGGCACCGGAAGCGGCTACCAGGCCGCCGTACTCGCCGAAATCGTCCGCGATGTCTACACCATCGAAATCGTCTCTCCACTCGCCAAACAAGCCACCCGCAGACTCGCAGAACTCGGATATGCAAATGTCCACGTCAAAGATGGCGACGGCTATCAGGGCTGGCCCGAACATGCCCCCTTCAATCGCATCATCGTCACCTGCTCTCCCGAAAATGTCCCGCAACCTCTCGTCGATCAACTCGCCGAAGGTGGCCAGATGATCATTCCCATGGGAGAACGCTATCAACAGGCCTTCCACCTCTTCAAAAAGGTCAATGGCAAACTCGAAGACGAAAAACTCATCTCCACCCTCTTCGTGCCCATGACCGGCGCCTCAGAAGACCTCCGCCGCGTACTCCCTGACCCCGCCAACCCTACACTCGTCAATGGCTCCTTCGAAATCGATGCCAACGAAGATGGACGCGTCGATGGCTGGCACTATCAGCGCAAAACCGCCGTCTGCACCGATGATGTCATGGCCGGAAAACAATGCCTCCGCTTCGAAAATACCAGCGAAACAGGTATCTCACAGGCACTCCAGGGCACCGCTATCGACGGACGCTCCATCGGCTCGCTCAGACTCCAGTACTGGGTTCGCTGCAAATCCATCCTCCCAGGCCCCGATGCCGCCGGACAAGCCTCCATCGTCGTCCACTTCTACGACAACGTCCGCCGCGAAATCTCCGCCGTCCAGGTCGGCAAATGGCGCGGTTCACTCCAATGGCAGGATGCACGGTCCGTCATCCCCGTCCCTCCAAATGCCAAAGAAATGATCTTTCGCATCGGACTCAACGGCGCCACCGGACAACTTGATCTCGATGATATCCGCATGATCGCCGTCCGCAGGTGAGCGATAAAAACGCAACATATGTCCTGCTGATCTGCTGATTTTCTTATTACGGGCTCGAGTCACACGAAACGTGCAGCAATTGCGGTGCACATCTCAGCAGCCTCCAAAGCGTAGCACGCAATGCTCGCCGGGCCGGATCCAACGACATCGTATCGCCATCGCTCGCGCCGCTGATGTGGGCAACGTCAATTGAATTCAACTGCGATTCCGGCCTGTCAGGCCAGTTCTCAGCCGCCTCCCGGCGACGGGCCGTGTGGATGCACGCGATCCTCGGGCATACCAAAATCGCCCCCGCGGCGCACAAAAATTCACCTTCAACCCAACCACGCAGCGGCCGACGTGTGCCACCGGAAAACGGCGCTGTCCTCGCGTTTGACGCCATGCTCATGAAGCTGGCCTGACAAGCCGGAAACGCAAGAGGCAATCAGACCGTTTGAGTGCCATGGACCGCTTGACTGCCACGGACCGTTTGTGCGCCATGTACTTCCACATTTCCCGCGAAACAATTGAGTGGTGATTCCGCTCCATGAAGGTCGTGGCTGGGATGGTGAAACGGTGTTAAGGACACCTGATTTCGTTCGTTGGATCCGCTCCACCGTGCCAAGGCGTGCGGGGGATGTTAGTCCCCCGGTAACGGTTCGTGCCAACGCCGCCAGAACCGTATCAGGAGCGCACCAAAGCCTGACCGGCCGATTGAC
>Ga0172376_10001459_pt1 | contig 30190 bp, 30 predicted proteins | sample Lak35m_FD_121114 | JGI IMG/M metagenome (GOLD analysis project Ga0172376, IMG submission 121114) | Freshwater microbial communities from Kabuno Bay, South-Kivu, Congo - kab_092012_35m | ecosystem: Environmental > Aquatic > Freshwater > Lake | place: Democratic Republic of the Congo: South-Kivu...
AACCTCAGTAGCTGATGAAATCACAATCCGTCACAAAGGAATCGACATGGGTGAGGTTCGTCGTATCACCGACCAGTTCGCAGAGCGTCTTCCCCTTATCACCAAGTCAGTCGACAAGTTCCAAACCCGTGAGTTGTCAGAGAATGAAGTTGTTGATTTCGTAAACCAATCGGCGATGATTCGTTGGGCGAGTGGTTCAATTCCTTCCTTCAACATGGATTCGTTCTTGGAGCCTCAACGTGATGGTGATGTTGGTAATACGATGTGGAAAGTATTCAACCGGGTTCAAGAGAAGTTTGTTCGTGGTGGAGAGGTTACTCGAAACCAACGAGGTCGTCAGGGTACGATGCGGACTCTTAAGAGTTTCGATACGGTAAATCGTATCAACACCAAATTGTGGGAGTTGGCAGATTCGTTTTGTTAACCTATAATTGGGGAGGGGAAACCCTCCCCTTTTTTATCTAATGGAAAAAAGAAATAACCTTTATTCTCACTCTGACGGAGTTTACAGTGTCTTCGAACATTGGGGAGTTACCCCTTTGATGACTGGAAACAACGCTGCGGAGTTGTCGATACTAAGGGCAAAGGAAAACAAAAAACTTTTTTTCAGAATAAAAAACGAGTTTAATACCCAAGAGAAGTTTGTTGAATTTTTTGCGGACAAACTATATTCCGTGGAATGTCGTTCCCATACGACGGTGGTTGAAAAAAACGAACACAAACTATCCCTCAAGGTATTCTACACCTACCGCAGAAGAAACAAGGGTGTCCATTATTTTAAGGTTCGGAAGAACATGTATTTCCTTACTATTAATCTTAACACAGGAGACCTGTACATTGGACACCTTATAGGTTACCAAAACAAACGGAAAGTCTCAAGGTCAATTAAGAAAAATGTTTTCAACGAACAGACTATTAATGCCTTCAAAGCCACTTTGGCAACCATCCTCAATGATAACACACCAATTCACAAAGTTGGTCGATTGATTGAACCCACCGATGTTTTGAAACAAGTCAAAGAGGTCTTTGTGGGTGAATTGGAAAAATACCATGACGGACCGTTTCGTCATAACTCTTTTGTTGAGGTTCTGTACGAATTCTATTTGAGGAAAAAAAGTATTAAATACCCCAATAATTTTAATGCCTTCACTAAAGAGTGGGGGGTTCTACCAACCAAAAAAGAACTCACAAAGTCTGGTAGGAAGTTTATTGACGCTTTGATGCTCAAGAGTAAACTTAAAGGTGATAAAGTCAAAAAAGCACTACACGAATGTAGTCACTATAGGGGTTCGGGTCTATATCACGGACTAATTGAAGTATTTGGAACTGATTGGGTACACCAAACACCCAAGGTTTTACAATATTGTTTTGAGAGTGAACAAGGTTTCAAATTTACTGAAAACATAATACGGAATTTCGAGATGTTGAGTAGAGCCGAGAAAAAACGTTGTTGGGATTTTATGGTTGAACATTGTTTCACCGGTCCTGAGGGTACAACCAAAAACATTACTCTGAGAGTAATTCGTGACCATGTTGAATACATTAGTTTCCTACGTAACGAGGGGATTGATGTTTTATGGAAATCAAAAAACTTGGAGGAATTCATTCAAGAACATAGTGAACTTTCTCAATTGGTAAGTGATTATCGAAAGGGAGACTTCAAAAGGGTATATCCTGAGGGTTATTATGATGTTTTTGTTAGACCGATTTTAATAGAAAACCAGTTTTACGTTACCAAGATTTTGGATACAACGACTAATTACAACGAGGAGAGTTCATTTCAAAATAATTGTGTCAGAACTTACATGTCCAAAGCGGCATCCTTTATTATTTCCGTTCGTAAAGGGGTGGAAAGAGCAACGGTTGAATACAAGATTTCTAAGAACTCCAAGGATTCCGAGTTTGAAGTGAGACGGGAACAATACCTTGGAAAGTTCAATAAAGGTTTGGATGAAAGTTGGAAAGAAGTTTTGGAAAAAGTTGACGAACGTGTTAAATTTGTACTCTCAGAATGGGGTTATGATATTTTGCTCGAAAAGAAAACCAAGGTCGGAAAAACAATCACTTCGGAGATTGAATTTACCGATTTGGGATATCCAAAATGGAAAAACTCCACTATCTTTGAAACCTCCAACAATTCATTTTTCTTTGAAGATTTTTAATATTGTATTGAAATGTTCCGTAAACCTCACCCATTTATTTTAAGAGTACAAAAAGAACAAAATAAGTTCTTCTCTTGTTATCGAGTAATCAACACCCACCTTCTTGAAAAGACAGATAAGTTCAAGGTAGTTTATCTCAATGCCGCTTATCCCTCTACTTATTATAATGAAATCATATACAAAACCCAAGATGACTTCTATTTATTTTACAGAGGTGATGGAATCGGGGGGATGTATCAATTGGAATTTTACTTTCTACCTGAAGCTGAGAACCAAGTCAAAATATTTCTAAATAGCATTACCAAGAAACAAAAATGAAACAAATTACTTCAGAGGAATTACAAGCGAAAATTGGAGCGGGTGAGACATTCATGGTTGACATGTTTGCCACATGGTGTGGACCCTGTAAAGTTTTGATGGGAAACCTCAAAAAGATTTCTGATACGGGAGAGGCGACCCTTCCCGTTTATACTTTTGATGTCGACAGCGACCGAGACCTTATTATGAATTTGGGTGTGCGTTCAGTACCTACGCTAAAGGTCTATAAAGAAGGTAGTGAGGTTTTTTCTGAACCAGGAGTTAAGTCAACTCAACAACTACTCGACATTATGTCCAAGTATTAAAATGTCCGAAAAAACAATTGTGGTCTACACCATGGAGGGTTGCCCTCACTGTGTTGACTTCAAAAAAATGCTCAAAGAAAACAATATTGAATTTGTTGATAGAGACATCTACGAACACGAAGAAGAATATGAAATCTTCTCACAAGTTGTAGAAAACGATTACGTCCCCGCTGTGTTGGTTATAGAGACCGATGGGGAAAAATACGATTCCTTTCTATATGCTCCTGACAGAGACTACGAAGAACTAACAGAGGCAATTGCCATAATCAAAAAACACCTTTTGGTTTAATACAAAAAGGATGTTCTCTAAGGTGTGAAATTAATATTTACCTTGGGGGACTAAAACCACATTTTTTGTATTTATAGATAAGTTGTATTTTTTGAATGGCTAAAAATATTGAGATAAGACCCAGTAACCTCACGGCTGAGCCCGGAAATGTTCCTGTAATCAATTTTACGAATTCCACCACGCCCATCATATTGAAGGTACAACTAGGTGGTGCCATCAATTTCGGTGATACTTTAATTATTGCTCCTGAGACCGCATCATGTACGATGTATTCTTTGACAGGTACAGGGGCGGGTACAAACCAAGTATCTCTCCAAGAGTGCTATAGCCAAGCGGGAGACACAATTACAGTACCCCAAAACATTGTCAAATATGTTTATGCCCGAACCGGTACCGTAAGTGTAACCTCGGGTTCTATTACCGTTGCCGCATTACCAAACGCTTATGACAGAATTATTGCTAAGGGTCTTACTTCTCGTAATGGATTAGTTGTAAGTGGTGTCACAGTCATAGACTCGGGAGGAAATTGGGCTGCTGGTGGAAACCAAGGTGCTAAGGGAACCACAGGGGGACAAGGAGCTCAGGGAGCCCAAGGTCTCACGGGACACACAGGTAACCAAGGAGCTCAAGGCGACGCGGGTACGACAGGACTACAAGGAGCTCAAGGGGCTCAAGGTGGAATTGGTCCTCAAGGCGCTCAAGGAGACGTTGGAGCTCAAGGTGGTAAGGGAGCTCAAGGTGCCCAAGGATTGACTGGAGCGCAAGGTGCCACAGGTGCTCAAGGTGCTACAGGAAATACAGGTGGAGTTGGACCCACAGGGGCTCAAGGTTCACAAGGGGCTCAAGGAGGTACTGGACATACCGGTGGAGTCGGACCCACAGGAGCTCAAGGTTCACAAGGAGCCCAAGGGGGAACTGGACACACTGGTGGTGTCGGACCTACAGGTGCTCAAGGGGCACAAGGAGCTCAAGGGGCATTGGGATTCCAAGGAGGTAGAGGACCACAAGGGTCTACAGGTGCTCAAGGAGCTCAAGGGGCTCAAGGAGCTCAAGGTTCAAGGGGTCCACAAGGTGGTATAGGTGCTCAAGGAGCTCAGGGTGCTCAAGGGGCGCAAGGGTCGAGAGGACCTCAAGGTGATGGAGGTGCTCAAGGGGCTCAAGGGGCTCAAGGGGCTAAGGGTGATGTGGGTCCTACAGGAGGAAAGGGTTCTCAAGGAGCTCAAGGAGCCACAGGACACACAGGCGGAGTAGGACCCACAGGGGCTCAAGGTTCTCAGGGAGCTCAAGGGGGTACAGGACATACGGGTGGTGTTGGCCCGACAGGAGCTCAGGGAGCTCAAGGAGCTCAAGGAGCCACGGGACACACGGGTGGTGTTGGACCAACAGGGTCTCAAGGTGCTCAAGGGGCCCAAGGAGCTTTGGGTTTTCAAGGTGCAAGAGGTCCACAGGGTCCAACAGGGGCTCAAGGCGCACAAGGTGCTCAAGGTGCCCAAGGGTCGAGAGGTCCAACGGGAGCCGTGGGTGCCCAAGGAGCTCAGGGTGCTCAGGGTGCTACTGGTGGACCAGGTCCAACAGGAGCTCAAGGTTCTCAAGGTGCTCAGGGGGCGATAGGGGCACAAGGTGCTAAAGGACCCACAGGGTCTCAAGGTTCTCAAGGGGCGACAGGGGCGACAGGTGGAACCGGTGCTGTTGGACCTACAGGAGCTCAAGGTTCGCAAGGAGCTCAAGGAGCCACGGGACACACGGGTGGAGTTGGTCCCACAGGAGCAACAGGTTCACAAGGAGCTCAAGGAGCCACAGGACACACAGGTGGAGTAGGTCCAACAGGTAATATAGGTGCTCAAGGCGCTCAAGGGGCCACAGGGTTCAAAGGGGCACCAGGACCACAAGGAGTTCAAGGTTCCCAAGGGGCCCAAGGTGCCATAGGTGCTCAAGGGTCAAGAGGTCCACAAGGAGCTCAAGGAGCTCAAGGAGCTCAAGGGGCTCAAGGTGCTCAAGGTGCTAAAGGTCCTACAGGAGCAACAGGTTCTCAAGGAGCTCAAGGAGCCACAGGTGGCACGGGAGCTGTCGGACCAACAGGCGCTCAGGGTTCTCAAGGTGCTCAAGGTGCTACAGGAGCTCAAGGGGCTGTGGGACCAACAGGGGCTGTAGGTTCCCAAGGAGCCCAAGGTGGTACAGGTGCTCAGGGCCAAAGAGGTAATACAGGCGCTCAAGGACCTCAAGGGGCCCAAGGAGCAACAGGGGCTCAAGGTAGTGTTGGTCCCACAGGAGCACAGGGACCAGGAGGACCGGCAGGTGCCACAGGAGCTCAAGGCGGTAGAGGACCACAAGGGGCTCAAGGTTCTCAAGGTTCTCAAGGACCCACAGGAGCCCAAGGAGCGAGAGGTCCACAAGGGGCCACTGGACCAGGGGGTCCACAAGGTTCTCAAGGTCCTGTAGGTGCAAATGGTCCTGGTGGACCAACTGGCGCTCAAGGTTCACAAGGAGCCACAGGAGCGCAAGGAAACAGAGGACCCCAAGGTGCCCAAGGGTCTCAGGGTGCTGTAGGTTCTACAGGTGCTCAGGGTTCATTTGGACCTGGCGGTGGGCAAGGGGCTCAAGGTTCACAGGGTGCCGTAGGGGCTCAAGGGGAAAGAGGACCTCAGGGTGCTCAAGGCTCACAGGGTGGTCCAGGTGCGACAGGACCTCAAGGTGCGGATGGTCCTTCAGGGAATACTGGTGCCCAAGGTTCACAAGGTGGCACAGGACCTACAGGTGCTCGTGGACCACAAGGGGCACAAGGGTCCCAAGGAGCGACAGGGGCTCAAGGGGCACAACCAAGTCCTGGACCACAAGGGGCACAAGGACCCAAAGGTCCACAAGGGTCGCAAGGTCCTACAGGAGCTCAAGGTCCGGTTGGGGCTGGTGGAGCTCAAGGAGCCCAAGGTCCGAAAGGTTCAACAGGTTTGGGTGGTGTTACAGGACCTACGGGGGCTGCTGGTAGCACACAAGGAGCGCAAGGAGCTCGAGGACCAACCGGTGCTTTCGGCGCTGAGGGTTTTCAAGGAGCTCAAGGTAGAGGTCCACAAGGACCAACAGGTGCTCAAGGAAATAAGGGACCTGGTCCTCAAGGAGCTCAAGGAACCGCAAACCCAGGAGCAACTGGATTTTCTGGTGCTCAAGGTGATGCCGGAGGAACCGGGTCTCAGGGAGCTCAAGGTGCTACTGGTGCTCAAGGAGCCACAGGTCCACCTGCGGCATCTTGTTTCGAGGTAAATGCTCAAGTGGGTAGAGATTGTCCTGAAGCTTGTAACGCTGGCCCAAGTACTTATTATTCCGATGCTAGTAACCCATCGTGTAGTAACGGAATCTTCGACGTATCGAACTGTGCAACTTGTAATTTGGGTGGTCTATACGTGGTTTTTCCTAGTTATGACCCGAATGCTTGTTGTGAGATTGATGGAGGTTGTGGAACGAACCCTGCTGGTTCATGTTTCTCAGATGCTCGATTGAAATCGGAAATCAAAACTTTGACCAACACTTTGGAAAACATTATGAAGATGAATCCTGTTGAGTTTGATTGGTCTGAGACTTATTATCAGTACGATTCACTTAGGGAAAAGGGAAAACTAAAGTCTTTGGGTTTCATTGCCCAAGAAATGAGAGAGATTTATCCTGAAGTGGTACAACTTACCCACGATGGTTATTATTATATCATTTATAATGAATTGAACTCAGTTTTAGTTGAAGGTATTAAAGAACAACAAGTATTTATTGATGACTTGGAAAACACCATAACCCAATTGGAAGATTTACTTAACAACTGATGGCTTTAGATATTGTAATTTATCCTACAGGGACCACACTTACTTCCAATCCTTATATTGTTTTTGAGAATACGGGGGTAACACCTAGTTCATTAGTTTTACAGACTCCTGGTAGTGAAGTATTGGTTTTGTCATCTTCTACAATATCATCGGTGTTTGAAATTGATGGGGCCAATAAGGAAGTAAATCTTCAGACAAGTGGAAAGACTAATTTAATTGGTGGTGGTTATGGAGTCTTTGTTGTAAACCAACTTATGATTAGTGAAGTTGGTCAATGGGTTGGTCCACAAGCAGGGTTCATTGGTTCACAGGGTGCTCAAGGAGCTCAAGGGGCGACAGGTGCCGTTGGAAGCCAAGGGTCTCAAGGGGCTATAGGAGCTCAAGGTGCTCAGGGAGCGCAAGGAATTGGAGGAAGAATCGGAGCTCAAGGAGCTCAAGGAGCCACATCAGGAGGAGTTGGTGCTCAAGGAGCCCAAGGTGCTCAAGGGGCTCAAGGAGCTCTGAGTGACGCTCAAGGAGCCCAAGGAGCCCAAGGAGCTCAAGGAGCGCAAGGTTCACAAGGAGCTCAAGGTGCTGTTCAAGGACACACAGGAGGACAAGGAGCTCAAGGAGCTCAAGGTTCTCAAGGAGCTCAAGGTGCTGTTCAAGGACACACAGGAGGACAAGGAGCTCAAGGCGCTCAGGGTTCTCAAGGAGCACAAGGGGCTACCCAAGGTGCTCAAGGTGCCACAGGTGGTCAAGGTGCTCAAGGACCTCAAGGAGCTGAAGCATCTATCTTAGACAGTGGTGGTAAAGGGGCTCAAGGTGCTCAAGGTACTACAGGTTCGGTAGGTGCTCAAGGAGCGACTCAAGGAGCACAGGGTGCTACAGGGGTCACAGGTTCACAAGGAGCTACAGGAGCCCAAGGAGCGACTCAAGGTGCTCAAGGTGCCCAAGGAGGTACGGGAGGCACCGGTTCGGCTGGCGCACAAGGAGGAGTTCAAGGTAATACAGGAGGCCAAGGAGCCCAAGGTGCTCAAGGGTCTCAAGGAGCTCAAGGTGCGGTTCAAGGACACACAGGAGGACAAGGAGCTCAAGGGGCACAAGGTTCACAAGGAGCACAAGGTGCCGTTCAAGGTCATACAGGTGGACAAGGTGCTCAAGGAGCACAAGGGTCACAAGGAGCTCAAGGAGCAACCCAAGGAGCTCAAGGAGCCACTGGAGGACAAGGTGCTCAAGGACCCCAAGGAGCTGAAGCATCTATCTTGGACAGTGGTGGTAAAGGTGCTCAAGGGGCAACAGGGTCCCAAGGAGCGACTGGAGCTCAAGGTAGTGTACAAGGTGCCCAAGGAGCGACAGGTGGACAAGGAGCTCAAGGAGCTCAAGGAGCACAAGGAGGTGTACAAGGAACAACAGGTGCTCAAGGGGCAACAGGGTCCCAAGGAGCCACAGGTGCTCAAGGAAGTATTCAAGGAAACACGGGAGGTCAAGGTGCTCAAGGTGCTCAGGGCGCTACAGGTGCTCAAGGGTCCGTACAAGGTCATACAGGAGGACAAGGAGCTCAAGGAGCTCAAGGTTCTCAAGGAGCTCAAGGTGCTGTTCAAGGACACACAGGAGGACAAGGAGCTCAAGGTGCTCAAGGTTCTCAAGGAGCACAAGGGGCAACCCAAGGAGCTCAAGGAGCAACAGGTGGTCAAGGTGCTCAAGGACCTCAAGGTGCTGCCGCATCTGTTTTGGACAGTGGTGGTAAAGGTGCTCAAGGTGCGACAGGGTCTCAAGGGGCTACGGGTGCTCAAGGGGCGACCCAAGGAGCTCAGGGTGCCACAGGAGGAAATGGTGGAACAGGTTCCGCGGGTGCTCAAGGAAGTGTTCAAGGTGCCACAGGAGGTCAAGGAGCTCAGGGCGCTCAAGGAGCGACAGGTGCCCAAGGTAGTGTCCAAGGTGCCACAGGTGGTACCGGAGCAACAGGTTCACAGGGTTCAACAGGTGCCCAAGGTAGTGTTCAAGGTGCTACAGGAGGTCAGGGAGCTCAGGGTGCTCAGGGTGCTACAGGAGCTCAAGGAGGACCACAAGGTGCTCAAGGTGCTACCTCTGGACAGGGTTCTCAAGGGGCAACAGGTGCTCAAGGAGGACCACAAGGGGCTCAAGGAAATACAGGGGGTCAAGGAGCTCAAGGAGCTCAGGGAGCAACAGGAGGACCTCAAGGAGCTCAAGGAGCTGCCAATGCCACTTTAGCACCTCAAGGTCCCCAAGGTGCTCAGGGAGGACCACAAGGCGCCCAAGGTGGTACAGGACCTACAGGGTCTACAGGTGGGCAAGGAGCTCAGTCGGCAACTCAGGGAGCGACAGGTCCTACAGGTGCTCAGGGTAGCACAGGACCAACGGGAGCAAACAACGCACCGGCCACAGGCCCGACAGGACATACAGGGGCTACGGGTCCACAGGGAGCTCAGGGAAGTGCTTCAGCAACCCAAGGGGCGACAGGAGCGCCTGGTATTGGTGGAGCAACAGGACCCACAGGGGCTCAGGGTGGACCTCAAGGTGCTCAAGGTGGAGGAGGTTCCACAGGAGCACAAGGCCCGCAGGGTGCACAAGGTCTCAACCAAGGTGCTCAGGGTTCACAAGGACCTGGAGGACCCACAGGGGGCCAAGGTGCCCAAGGTGCCACTCAAGGAGCTCAAGGTTCAGGTGGTCCTCAAGGTGCCCAAGGTCCTGCGGGAGCGGTGGGTGATGTTTCGGGAGCTCCTGGTGCCACAGGAGGAACAGGTTCAGGTGGGGCTACTGGTCCTGCTAATGCCACACAAGGACCCACGGGAGCTCAAGGGGCTGCCGGTTCAACAGGTGCCAAAGGACCTTCAGGTAATTCAGGAGCTCAAGGTGCTCAAGGAGGACAGGGATTCCAAGGAGCTCAAGGAGGTCCTCAGGGTGCTCAGGGTCCCAAGGGACCTCAAGGAGCTCAAGGGCCTGCCACAGGACCCACGGGACCACAAGGAGCTCAAGGTACCCCAGGAGGAACTGGACCACAAGGGGCTCAAGGTACTGCCGCAGGAGATGGTCCGAATGGGCCTCAAGGGGCTCAAGGGGCTAAAGGGGCCACAGGCTCTCAAGGTGCCCAAGGAGCTACAGGGGCTCAAGGTCCCCAAGGACCACCTTCAGACCGAAGACTTAAAACAAATATTCAACCCTTAGAAGATTCAAACAAAAAACTCTTGGGATTAAAGGGTGTAAAATTCCAATGGAGGTCAGATATTCCCCATCTCAAGGAGTATGGAAAAAGTCATGATTATCTTATAAAAAACAAAAGTTTAGGATTTATTGCCCAAGAGGTAGAGAATATATTTCCTGAAATCATCGGAGAGGATAAACATGGGTATAAAGATTTGTATATCGATGTTTTGACCGCCGTAGGTCTTGCCGCAGTGAAAGAAAACCAACAAAGAATAATTATAATAAACAATAAACTTTCCCCTCTGAAAAAATTGATTAATGGCTAATATTATTGTTTTACCAAATTCAGGGGAGATTGAATTTATTGATTCAGGAGGGACGACAACAGTTCTGTCCTATGTGAGCCCTGCGGGTGGATTAAAGTTTAGTGGAGGGTCTAACAATGACCTTTTGTTACGAATTTCTTCAACTGCCGACAACAACTTCGAAATAGGTGGTGGAACCGCAAAAGTTGATTTATGGGTTGGACAATTTGACAACGCTTTTGGTCCTATCTTAACTTCATCGGGATGGGCTGGTAATCCTGGACCTCAGGGAGCTACGGGGTCTCAAGGTTCTCAGGGGGCAAAAGGAGCAACGGGAGTGACTGGTGCTCAAGGTGCTCAAGGTGCCATAGGAGCTCAAGGAGCTCAAGGAGCTCAAGGAGCTCAAGGAGCTGCTGGACCTCAGGGTTCCCAAGGGGCTACAGGAGCAACTGGAAATATTGGAGCTCAGGGTGCTCAAGGAGCTCAAGGTGCTCAAGGGGCTACAGGAGGAAAGGGTTCAGTTGGTGCTCAAGGGGCTCAGGGTGGACAAGGGGCTCAAGGTGCTCAAGGGGCTACAGGAACAACAGGAGCTCAAGGGGCGCAAGGTGGTCAAGGAGCTCAAGGTGCTCAAGGAGCGACAGGTGCGAAAGGTCCGCAAGGCTCACAAGGTGGAACAGGAGCTCAAGGTGCTCAAGGAGGAACAGGTGCTCAGGGAGGTCAAGGTGCTCAAGGAGGACAAGGTTTCCAAGGTGCTCAAGGTAACGCCGGTACAACAGGTGCTCAGGGAGCTCAAGGAGGACAGGGATTCCAAGGGGCTCAAGGTAGCGCCGGCACAACAGGTGCTCAGGGAGCTCAAGGTGGACAAGGATTTCAAGGTGCCAAAGGACCATTTGGTCATGAAGGTGCTCAAGGTGCCCAAGGTGGTCAAGGAGCTCAAGGAGCTCAGGGTGCTACAGGTGGAACGGGAGCACAAGGTGCCCAAGGTGGTCAAGGAGCTCAAGGAGCTCAGGGTGCGACTGGAACTACGGGTGCTCAAGGAGCTCAAGGAGGACAAGGGGCTCAAGGAGCTCAAGGGGCTACAGGTGCGAAAGGTCCGCAAGGCTCACAAGGTGGAACAGGAGCTCAAGGTGCTCAAGGAGGAACAGGAGCTCAAGGAGGTCAAGGGGCTCAGGGGGGACAAGGATTTCAAGGAGCTCAAGGTAACGCCGGTACAACAGGTGCTCAGGGAGCTCAAGGTGGACAAGGGTTTCAAGGTGCTCAGGGACCTGGTATTGAAAGTGATGGGGCTGCTAAGGGTGGTCAAGGAGCGCAAGGTGCTCAAGGTGCTCAAGGTGCTCAAGGTGCTACGGGTGGACAAGGGGCTCAAGGAGCTCAAGGTGGACAAGGAGCTCAAGGTGCTCAAGGAGCCACAGGAGGTCAAGGTGCTCAAGGAGCACAAGGTGGCCAAGGTGCTCAAGGAGCTCAAGGTGGTACGGGAGGTACTGGAGCTCAAGGGGCTCAGGGAGGTCAAGGTGCTCAAGGAGCCCAAGGTGCGACAGGAGGAACAGGTGCCCAAGGAGCTCAAGGAGGTCAAGGTGCTCAGGGAGCTCAAGGTGCTACAGGTGGAACGGGACCACAGGGTGCTCAAGGTGGACAAGGGGCTCAAGGTGCTCAGGGTGCCACAGGTGGTCAAGGGGCTCAAGGAGCTCAAGGTGGACAAGGATTTCAAGGGGCGACAGGAGCATTTGGTGCGGAAGGAGCACAGGGTGCCCAAGGAGGACAAGGTGCTCAAGGGGCTCAGGGTGCCACAGGTGGTACAGGAGCTCAAGGGTCTCAAGGAGGACAAGGTGCTCAAGGGGCTCAGGGTGCCACAGGTGGTACAGGAGCTCAAGGAGCTCAAGGAGGTCAAGGAGCACAAGGTGCTCAAGGTGCCACAGGAGGACAAGGAGCCCAAGGTGCTCAAGGGGGACAGGGATTTCAAGGTGCGACCGGATATGTAGGAGCTCAGGGTGCTCAAGGAGCCCAAGGAGGTCAGGGAGCTCAAGGTAACCAAGGTGCTCAAGGAGGTACAGGTGGTCAAGGTGCTCAAGGAGGACAAGGATTCCAAGGGGCAACGGGTAATGATGGGGCTACAGGAGGACAAGGTGCTCAAGGAGGACAAGGATTCCAAGGAGCCCAAGGGGGTACGGGCTCACAAGGTGCTCAAGGGGCAACTGGTGGACAAGGTGCTCAAGGACCACAAGGAGCTCAAGGTCATGTCGGTCCCCAAGGAGCGCAAGGTGGAACAGGATTTCAAGGAGCCCAAGGGGCTACTGGCGGTCAAGGAGCCCAAGGAGCGGCTGGAGGACAAGGAGCACAAGGAGCACAAGGAGCACAAGGTGCTACGGGTGGCCAAGGAGCTCAGGGAGGACAAGGATTCCAAGGTATTACAGGTGCCCAAGGGGCTCAGGGAGGTAAAGGACCGGGTGGAGGTCAAGGAGGTCCTGGTGGGACGGGAGCCACAGGTGGTCAGGGAGCTCAAGGTGGTACTGGTGGACAAGGATTCCAAGGTGCTGGAGGAGGTCAAGGGGCTCAAGGTGCTACAGGTCCTGCTCAACCACAAGGATTCCAAGGGGCTCAAGGTGCCACAGGATTCCAAGGGGCTCAAGGTGCTACAGGTGCCGTTGGAGGGCAAGGAGCACAAGGACCTACGGGTGCTCAAGGTTCACAAGATTTTGCTGGACCTAATGGACCACAAGGAGGACAAGGTCCGAGAGGACCACAAGGGGCTCAAGGAGGTCAGGGATTCCAAGGTGGTGGTGGCGGAACAGGTTCCACAGGGGCTGCTGGAGCAACAGGATTCCAAGGTGCTCAAGGAGCAGGGGGCTCAGGTGTCACAGGTGCTCAGGGAGCACCGGGAGCATCGCCTCCAGGACCTCCAGGCCCCACAGGTGCTCAGGGGGCTAAAGGACCAACAGGTGCTCAAGGGGCTAAAGGAGCGACAGGGGCCACAGGTCCAGCGGGACCCTCAGATATTAGATTGAAAGAAAACATCGAACCGATTGAGTCGGCCCTCTCAAAAATCCTAAACATGAGAGGTGTTGAATATTATTGGAAAGATAGGGACATGAAACCTGAAAATAAAAAAATTGGTTTTATTGCCCAAGAATTGATGCTTCAAATTCCTGAGGTTGTTCACCACACCGAAGATGATAAGTACCTTGTTAAAATTAAGGAGGTTGTTGCTGTTGCCATCGAGGCAATCAAAGAACAAGACCAAAAGATTTCTGAGTTGGAAATAAGGGCTGAAAAAGTGTTGGAGAAAGCTCGTTCGAGAGGGTTATTATCTTAATACTCCCAATAATCTAAAAACAATTCGTTGATGTTTTCTTTGGTTTTCGTCCAATCGGCGTAGTCAGGGGCGTAAACATTCCTACATTCATCAAGACCTCCTGCTAGCATTTCGAGATAACCTCCCCTCCCTGATAGGGTACTGTACCAAGATGTGGGATATGGAGTATCCAAATAATTATTGACATGATATTCAAAATTTGGTAGTTTCATTCTCCAAACTTCAATCTCTTTGTTTTGGGCGTAGGGATGTTTTTCGGTAGACCATACAGGTTTACCTTCCAATATATCTGAAAACTCTGACCAAATGTCATCGTATAACTCATCATTATAAGCTTGTTCATAGGCGTATCTATGAATACTCTCTAAATTATCAAACAGGTCTCTTGCGTAATTTTTCATTACATAGTTGAAAGTACCATCATCTTTCAGAACAGTATTTTTGATTTGTTCCAAAGTAAGTTTAATGGTATCTTGGTCGGTTAATTCATCCAAGCTTTCATCAACTTCAACATCAACATCTTTGAGGGTTTCATAAATTGAATTGGCTAAAACATCAAGGTTTTTTTCATTGAGGTCATCTACAACATCACGATAAACGTCATCTGTAGTATTATCAAAATAGATAGGGTCTCCATCCCCGTCTATTATCGATTCAACTGATTCAGGTGACAATCCATCTCTTGAATTTTTACAGGTTAACCTTGCTAATACTTCACCTGGACTATCAGATGTTTTCAAATAATATTCACCATCTATGACCTCAACATCCGTTAGAAATTTTACAACTTCTTCTTGAAACTTTTTTTTGTTGTTTCTAAGGAAATAGTTTATGAGATAGTTTTCAACTGAGTGGTCGGAGTCCTCAGGAGTCTTCACCTCATCCATGAGTCCTTTCATTTCAACAACCTTGAGAAAGTTTTCCCAACCGCCAAACACCTTGACAACGCTAATTTCTCCTTCGTTGAACTGTTCAATATAATCTCTGAGTGTTGCCATATCTTATAAATACAAAAAAAGGGTGGATTTCTCCACCCTTCAACAATAACGTAAGGAATTTTACTTGGTTCTTTGGTAATATTTCTCTACAGTCTTCTTGATTGCTTCCTTAACGTTCTCGTTAACTTGTTTAGTGTATGCTTTTTGTTCGGCAGCGCTTACGGTTGTCGCAGCTGCTTGTTGTTGGTTCCCTTTGTTTTTACATCCACAAGCCATGGCTCAAATAATTTTGGTGTTTATTGATAATAAATATAGAGTTCTTTAACTATTTATCAAATATATTTTTATTGTTTTGGACAGCGAAGAACGTAAAGAGAGAGATGTTTGGAATATCAATAACACCGATGGTGAAGGTATTGCTGCGAATATTTTATTCAATTTTTTGGTATCGGAGGGGGATTTAGACCCCGAGGAGGACAACATATATGACTTGGAGCCGGTAGATTATTTTTATAGAATGTATCAATTCCACGTGCCTCAACTCAACCGTAATTATGCGGTGGACGATTATGATGAAACTGAAACAACGGCAAAAGACTACTTAAAGGAGTATTTTGAAGATGATGATAACTTGGATAACATTACAGTTGAGACCCTTAAGAACAACTTGGATGAAGAATATTTGACGAGAATGATTAGGGAGGTTCACGAGGATTGGATTTATAATGACCCCGAGTCTTATTTGGATAGTAGTCAAAGAGAACTTAGCAAAGAACAACAATTGTTAATTGACTCATATAGCCAAAAAATTTCAAATTTAGAGAGTGAGATTCAAAAGTTAGCCCGTTTGAACATTGATGATGAAAATCAACAAAAAAAGATTGACAACTATTTGTTAAAACTTACTTCCACAGTTGAGGATTACAACTCACAAATACAGGAAATTAAGGAAGACCCCCAAGGTGAATGGTCTGACTCGGCAATAGAGGATGCTATTGAAAGGGAAGTGGAACGTTACACTGACGATTTACCCCAATTCGTTGCTGACCATGAAATACCATACAACATGGCTGTCGACATGGAATCTTTGATTGACTACGTTTACGAATATGATGGTTATGATATCTTCCCAACTTATGATGGTAAAGCTGAGGAGGTGAACTTCAAAGGGGATACCTACATCATCCTCAGATTAAGTTGATTAAAAATTATATTTTTTTACCATTAAGGAATGGCAAGAAAGAAGAAAAATTCATTTAAGTTAAATCCTGAGTGGATGTTGACGGAGCCCATCGATTTCGAATACAACAAGTATACCCTTTTGGATTACATACAAAAATGTGAAAAAAGTTTTGAGGGATTCAAAATCTATCCCGACTTTGTTGAACTTTCTCTCCATTTGGCAAATGTCCAATCTATCTTCAAAGAAAAATTAATTCTTACTACGGATAAAAAGTTTGAATTCTGTGACGACGAAATTCTCCTCAAAGAGTTAACTCCCAAGAGACTACCAAGACTTAGCCAAGACGATTTTGATGAACTCGAGAAGACTTTGATGTATTCTGGGGACAAATTGATGGATGCCTTTAGTATCGGTAAATCCATTTGGTCTATTGTCTACGAGTCAACCACCGTGAAACTCAAGAAAAACAAAAGAGGTCTCGACAAGGGGTATGGTTACATATACTTTGGAATCAAAAACATCAAAAAGTTTTTTATTTGGGAGTACTCCATCAAAAAGACAAGAGGTAAAACCCAAGAGTCCAAAATATACCTCAACAAAATCTACGAGGGTAATCCCGAGGGTGAGGTTTTGAGTGATATTATCCAAAGTAACACTTCATGGATTGAAGACCCCCAACAAAGTAAGTTACCCGTATTCGAGGTTCACTCGAATCAAAACTTTCCCTTTGAGGAAACCCTTGTCCCTATGGTTAAGAGAAAGGTATTGTCGTACATCTTACAAACCGTACCTCAAGAAAAAATTGAATTGTTTGATAGTTTGAAATTTTCTTCGTAAGTTTGTCCCATGAGTGTTAACAAACGAATCTTAACTCGGGAACAGACTTTAGAGCATTTAGAAAGCAAGACATTGTCTGAGCTTTACGCAAAGGTCGATGTCTTTATTTTCTATGATGAGGTGGCTCATCGTGTTTATGATATGTTCATGGGTGGGATGAAGGAGACACAAATCAAAAAACTTATCAAAAACAAACTTTAGTTATGAAGTGTATCAAAGCCTTGAAGGAGAACAACGGATACAAAGCCGGAACCATCCTTCGCACCGACAATAAGACTGCCAACATCCGTGTATCGGGTGGTGAGTGGTCTTTCATTCCCAAGTCAGAATGGAAACTTGAGACCCGTGGAGAGGTAATTCCACAGGAGACCCCCACTGAAAAGGGGGGTAAGAAGAAAAAAAGTAAGAAAAATCAGGTAGAACCCCTATAAATGGAGGGGGTTGACCTAAAAAAGTTTCTTTTTAAGATTGAGAAGCCTACTTATATTGGGTATATTTCCCATTACATTCTAAAACGCTCATTGGATGAGACACAAGAATTGATTGATAAGTTGGTCGACGAGGGACTTGTTGGGGAATCTGAATGGGCAAAAAAATATTATTATTACAAAAATGAAAACCAAAGTAAAACTTGAGTACGTATGGTTGGATGGTTACCAACCTGAACCGAACCTTAGAAGTAAGGTAAAGGTCGTTGACCTTGACCACACCCATAAATTGATTCTTTCCGATTGTCCAGAGTGGTCCTTCGATGGTTCTTCAACCCAACAGGCTGACGGACACTTCTCGGATTGTATCTTAAAACCTGTTCGTATCTACCAAAACTTCCTTAACAAGGGTTACCTACAGTCTTACTATGTGATGTGTGAGGTTATGAACCCTGACGGAACTCCCCACAAGTCAAACACCAGAGCACTTGTTGGTGACGAACAAGAGGACGTATGGTTTGGATTTGAACAAGAGTACACCATCATTGAAGACGGACGACCACTCGGGTTCCCCAAGAACGGATACCCCGCACCTCAAGGGAAATACTACTGTGGTGTTGGAACCAACCAAGTCAATGGACGTGATTTTGTGGACGAACACATGGAGATGTGTATCAAAGGTGGTATTGATATCACTGGCACCAACGCAGAGGTTCTTCTTGGTCAGTGGGAGTATCAAGTCTTTAGTAAGGGTAAACTCAAAGCGGGTGACGACCTTTGGATGTCCCGTTACATCCTTCAACAACTCAGTGAAGAAAAGGGATATGAGATTGAGTTCCACCCCAAACCAGTAGAGGGTGATTGGAACGGTTCAGGACTTCACTGTAACTTCTCGAACGACAGAATGAGAGAAGAGGGTGGTGAGGATTACTTTAAGAATATCTTCCGTTCTTTTGAATCACGTCACCAAGAACACATTGAAAATTACGGTTCAGACAACAACCTACGTCTGACTGGTAAACACGAGACTCAATCCATTGACAAGTTCAGTTGGGGAGTGTCTGATAGGGGGTCTTCCATTCGTATACCGCTATCTACGGCGAAAGAGTGGAAAGGGTACGTTGAGGACCGTAGACCAGCGTCGAACGGAGACCCCTACAAAATTGTAAAAGTTATCGCAGATGCTCTAGACTTCGCCCTACATTTGGATAAAATTAACTATAACATGACCGCTAAGATTAACGTGGAGAAAGCCAAAGAGGCTCTCGCTTACCTTGGGGGACATGATTATGAAGAAGAAAGAACGATTGATAACATCGGGAGAGAGTAATGGGAAAACCTTATATTGAGCAACGACTTACGTACACATCCGACGGACGATTATTAGACGAGGATGGAAATGCTGTCATGATGGAGTGGGAGAGACCCATTATGGAGAAAAGTGCGGAGATTATTTGCCGAAATAAGGGAAGAGTTCTGAACGTTGGGTTTGGGATGGGTTTGATTGATTCGTTCATTCAAACTCATGGTGTCGATGAACATTGGATTATCGAACCACATCTTGATGTCTTCACCAAAATGATGGACGACGGATGGCACCTCAAACCCAACGTCAGGATTCTACATGGAGACTGGCAGTGGTTTATGAAATACCTTCCTCAGTTTGATGGTATCTACATCGACACTTGGGCGGAGGAGATTTGGGATTTTCAACGTAACATTCCAAATATGCTCAAACCTGATGGTATCTTTTCTTTCTTCAATAACCCAAGAGGTGATGAGAATGGGATACATATGACTCAGACTGAGTTTGACATTTTGACTCCTATTTGTAATATTGAATACGAGACCATGGAAATCCCAACGATTGATGGTCCCGACCGTCAAACCACCAACGGAAATTTCTATTGGCATCAAGATTGGAAAACTTATTATTGTCCTGTTATAACCCTGAAAAAATAAACGACCTATGAGTGAAATGGTAAACCACCCTCAACATTACGGAGGGAAAAATAATGTTTATGAAGTTATCAAAATTATTGAAGCCCTTGAGATGGATTTTCATCTCGGTAATACTTTTAAGTACATCGCTCGGGCAGGCAAAAAAGAAACCGACAAAGAACTCCAAGACCTAAAGAAAGCCCTTTGGTATTTGGAACGGAAAATTCAACTTCTCGAAAACAAATGATTTTTTACCTTTTAATGGGTATTCTCGTATCATGGTTCTTGGACTGGTTGACATTCAATACTCAGCATCAACTCACAAATCTGGAAAGACTCATAATGGTGGTCATTTGGCCCTTGATGTTTTTATTTTTAGCTTGGGAATTTATTAAAGCCTTTATCAAAAATGAATAAAACTATTTTCTGATAATTACTTCTCCTAACTAATAGATATTTATCAATATGATTAAATTACAATTGGATGAGGTAGAGGTTCTGAAAAAATACGAAGAGTTTTTGAATATACGTAAAGTTGCGAATTTTTTTGGTGTTTCGACAACACCGATTAAAAGAGTACTTAATGAAAATCATGTAGAAGTTACTAATAGAAGATTTTTTGTAGATGAGGGTTACTTCGATAAAATAGACTCAGAACAAAAGGCTTATTGGTTAGGTTTTATTTATGCTGACGGTTATATTCGAGAACGAAAAACAGGTAAATCACTTGAAATAAAATTAGCGGTCAAAGATAAAAAACACTTAGAACTTTTTAGAGAGCACTTGAAATCCACCCATAAAATTACTAATCGGGTTAATAAAGTAAGATATAAAGGTGGGATTTCTGAATCTCAAATTTGTGCTATTGCGATTTACTCTTCAAAAATTGTTGAGTCAATCAAAGGACAAGGGGTTCATTCTCGAAAAACATTTTCAATAACAAAACCGAATATTGAAGAAAAGTTTATGAATCATTTTTTACGTGGGTACTTTGATGGTGATGGTTCTTTTTCTTTCGATTCATCAAAATATATTATCAAAACTCAAATAGTTTGTGCTTCTATTGATTTTCAAAACTTTATCATTGAAGAGTTAAAAAAAAATGAAATTAATATCAATTTATATTCTCAAATCAAATTACAAATACAGAAAAAAATTGATAACTTGCATTTTTACAACTACATTTATAAAAATGCTACGATTTACTTAGCAAGAAAAAAAAATAAGTATGAAGAATTTAGAAGATATTACAAATACGATAATTAATGGTGATTGTCGAGAAGTGATGGCTGAAATGGAGGAAGGTTGTATCGACCTCATTGTTACAAGTTGTCCATATGGTGTTGGTATCGACTACGATGTCCACGAGGATGATATGGTGTGGGAGGAATATGTAAAATTTACATATTCGTGGATGGAACAAGCCTACAGGGTTCTAAAAGACGATGGACGAATTGCTCTAAACATTCCTTACGAAATTAATCGTCAGAGCAAAGGGGGTCGTATTTTCATGGTTTCTGAAATGTGGCAAATTATGAAAAAAATCGGATTTAAGTTTTTCGGAGTAGTGGATTTGGAGGAAGAGTCTCCTCACAGAAGTCGCACCACAGCTTGGGGTTCTTGGATGAGTCCTTCGGCACCTTACATCTACAATCCCAAGGAGTGTGTGATTTTGGCATACAAGAAGAACCACATCAAGAAAGTAAAAGGTGAACCCGAGTGGGTTGGTGAACTCGGAGAACGTGAGGACAAGAATGGGGTTATGAAACCAAAGACCTTTTACACCGAGGAACAAAAACGTGAGTTCATTGACTTGGTGTTTGGTCAGTGGCATTACTTTGCCGATACCAAGAGTCTCACCAAGGCAACCTTCTCTATGGACATCCCAAACAAAGCAATCAAAATCTTGACCTACAAGAATGATTTGGTTTTAGACCCCTTCGTCGGTTCAGGTACCTCGATGGTATCTGCTGAGATTCTCAATCGTCGTTGGATTGGTATTGAACTCAGTCCCAACTACGCAAAGATTGCTAACGAGAGGGTTGGGTTTTTTGTTCAACAGAAGCGTCAACAAGTTTTGGATTTCAAAAAAGAAGAAGAATGAATTGGGATGATTATTTTTTGAACATTGCCGAGGCGGTAAAACTCAAAAGTAAGGACCAACGAACTCAAATAGGTGCTGTCATTGTTGGCTCGGACAAAGAAATTGTCTCAACAGGATTTAATTCATTCCCACGTGGTATCAATGACCACGTGCAGGAAAGACAAGAGAGACCTGAAAAATATTTTTGGATGGAACACGCCGAAAGAAATGCCCTCTATAATGCCGCTAGAATCGGCGTATCCACCAAAGGGACAAGTATGTATCTGACTTGTGGGATTCCATGTACAGATTGCGCCAAGGGGATAATCAGTTCGGGTGTAAAAGCCATTTATTGTAAAAGAGAGGATACCACCAAAAACCGAGAACATTGGGATGAACATGCCCGTAGAAGTTTAATTATGTTTGAAGAATCCGGTGTTGAAATTTTTTTCTATGACTGATTTGACCAGTCAATTTTTTATTCGTACCTTTACACTCTAAAACCCTTTTTATTATGACAAGTATTGATATTGTTAACATCCTCGGTTACTCAACTCTTCTGTTTGCGTGGGCTGCCAAATGGTACCTCAACCGCAAAGAAGACAGAATGTCCGAGAAACTCAACGAAAAAATTCTCGTGGCAAAAACCTCCGAGGAAATTTCTGAAGTAGAAAAAATGTTTGTTCAACTTCACGACAAACGTTTTGGACTTACAGGTTCATACGGAATCTCCCTTCAAATCATGGTCTTCGGACTTGGTTTGTTCATCTCAAACTTTATTCATTTAATCTCAAAATAAGATGACAATCAAACAAGCACTCAAAGAAAAAAACAAGCTCACCAAACAGATTCAATCATTGGTGACTCGTATTCAGAAGTACAACTCAATGGAAGAAGGTTCCGTAAGAACCTACGACCCACGAGAAGACATGAACAACTTAACCACCACAATTTCTGAGTTGGTTAGTCTCAAAACTCAACTTCACCAAGCAAACACAAAGGTGTATGATAAGATTTTCCGTTTGTCAGAGTACAAAGGATTGGTAAAGTATCTGCGAGCCATTGACTGCACCGAGGGTAAGACCAACGAGTCTCGTAGATTTGGTGAATCCGCAACTATTGTGAAAACCACTATCTTTGGAGAAGTTGAAATGGATAATCTCATCACTTATTACGAAGGTGAAATTGAAAAAATCCAAGAAGAGTTGGACGTTCACAACGCAACAACACACATTTAAGTTGGTGTCTATTTGGTTTGGGGATTTACGAACCTTTGGTTCATTCTACAATATGCACTAAGTAGTGATGTTTGATTTTGATGTGAATTTCAAAAGTCGTCGGTCAACATAGTTCAACAATCGTCAAAAGAGTATCAATAGTCTCAAAACTCTTTCAAAATAAATCTCTGACCTTATAGCCCAACGCCCCCATCTGAAAAGGTGGGGGTTTTTGTTAAGACAAGGCTAAGGTTCGGTTATGATTTGGTATCTCAGGGACACTTAATATAAAAATGTTGTAGTTATCGGTGAAACTTAGAAAACAATGCTATTAACAATATTACTTTCACTTGGGTTACAACAACAAATTGATACCACAAGTTTAGAGGGACAACTCGAAGAGGTCACCGTAAAAACAACATTTAAAAGAGAATCCCAAGGTTCAGTAAACCTTCAAGCGAAAACCAGTGTTACAATGGTGGACGGGATGTCTCAAGAAATCATCAAGAAAAGTCCCGATAGAAACTTAAGTGAAACGCTCAAAAGAGTTGGAGGTCTTACTATTCAGGGTGACCGATTCGTAATCATCCGTGGACTCAACGACCGATATAATTCCGTACTTCTAAATGGTGCCCTTCTTTCATCAACCGAACCTGATAGAAGGGCGTTTTCTTTTGACATTATTCCAAGTAATGTTGTAGAGACCATGATGGTCAACAAAACGGCAAGTGCTAACTTACCGAACGACTTTGCGGGTGGTGTAATCCAAATTAATACCAAAAGTGAGTTTGTAGACGCGGGTCAGTCATTTTCTATTGGTACCTCTTATGGTACTTTGTCTACTTTTCAACCAAGTCAATATGTGAAGTTCAGTGACCTACCAAGTCTATTTCCGACTACCAAAGAATTCAGAATGAGTTCGATTGAAGAAAGAAGATATTTCACTTCAATGATTCCAACAACTTTTGAAGTCCAAGACAGAACCAACCCTTTGAACTTCAACTTCAATTATTCTATCATCAATAGAGTTAGATTGAAGGAGGGTGGGTTTGGATTCGTGGCAAACGTAATTTATAGAGGTTCAAATTCTATTACCTATTCGAATAGGAGAGACTATCAGTCTTTGACGGAGTTGGCTTATGACTATAATGACAGGGTAAATACAAACACCCAAAACTTGAGTGTGATGTTCAATCCAACTTTTCTGATTGGCACCAAAAAGTTTACGGTCAGAAATTTATTCAACTATCAAGGTGAGAATCTTTTTATTCACAGGACTGGGGAAAACTACGACAACCTTCAAGAACTTGACTACACCAACTCAATTGGTTACAAAAAGTTTATCTACACCTCACAATATGAAAAGACATGGTCTAACAAAACTTTTGGTGTAAACTACTTTTGGATGAACCGAAACCAACCTGACTATAGAATTACCCCGCTGGCTCGTTCACTTGGTTCTCAAGATAGTATGAACTTAGTATGGAGAGACACCTATAGATTTTGGTCTAAGATGAACGAACACGGACTTGGAACTCATTACAATGTCTCAGGTAAGAAATTGAGTTGGGGAGTTACCGAACAATTCAAACTTAGAATGTTTGACGCGAGAGTATTCAGGTATAGTGATAAAATAACTCTCAGTGAAATCACAAACAATACGGATAGTTACAACGGAGGGTCAAATATCTTGGCGGGTTATGTAATGTATACCGGTAAAGTTGGAAGACTCAATTACTCAGGTGGTTTGAGAAATGAGAACCAAAACTTTTTGGTAAACACCGCAGATTTTAGTGGGAGACAAGTTCAAGTTTTCAGAAACTATTTTGACTTCCTTCCTTCTGTTAATTTGAATTACAACCTGACTGAGAATAACAATCTTAGATTCTCAACAAGTCAGACGGTTGCTCGTCCCGAGTTTAGGGAGGTCAGCAATTTTGCTTTCTATGATTTTGTTAGAAACGCACAAGTGATTGGTAATCCAAATCTCGAGAAGTCAAAGATTACAAATTTGGACTTAAGGTTCGAGAGTTTCTTTACACCAACAGAGAACTTCTCCACCTCCGTGTTTTTCAAACATTTCTCTAACCCAATCGAACAGGTGGTTGCCAATGGCTCATCACCAAGTAATTTGATTCTTACTTACTCGAACCCGAATCAAGCGGTATTATTCGGTGGTGAGATGGAACTAAGAAAAAAACTTGGTAACCTCTTTACCCTTTCAACAAATCTAAGTTACATCAACTCAAGTGTAACAGTAAATGGAACGACAAGACCACTACAAGGTCAGTCACCCTACATAATCAACACAGGTGTATTTTACACCAAGAAAAACATTTCTGTTTCGTTCTTCTATAATAGAATCGGGGAAAGAATATCAGCAGTTGGATTCAACGGATACTCCGACATTTATGAAAACGGAAGGGACCTCGTAGATGCGACAGTCCAATATAAAACCAAAAAGATGGAGTTCAAACTCGGATTGACTGACTTGTTATCTCAGGGAACGATTCTATATCAGAAGGTACCGAACAGGAATTTAATAAACACAATAAACGAGAAAACAATCTCAATTTCACTAAACTACAAACTATGAAAAAGTTAGCAACTTTTCTATTGTCTTCACTTCTTATTTTTACTTCCTGTGAAGATGAAATTATTGACCCGAGCGAACTTGTACTTCAGGGTACAATCACTGAGGACAAAACACTCACAAAAGATAAACTATGGACTCTGAAGGGTTACGTTTTCGTACCTGAAGGGGTTACTCTCACTATCGAAGAAGGGACCACTGTTCAAAGTGATATTGCTGAGAAGGGTGCCCTGATTATCGAACGTGGAGGAAAAATTATGGCTGAAGGAACGGCAGATGAACCAATTGTGTTTACCTCAGGAAATGCGTTTCCACAATCAGGTGATTGGGGTGGAATTGTTATTTTGGGTAAAGCAAAAACCAACCAAATTGACCCGGTTATCGAAGGTGGTGTCGGAAAAAATTATGGTGGCGAAGACGACGCGGATAACTCGGGAGTTTTTAAGTATGTGAGAATTGAATATGCTGGAATTGCGGCATTCGCTAACTCAGAATTGAATGCTCTTACCTTAGCGGGTGTCGGTAGTGGAACCGTAGTAGAATATGTTGAATGTTATTACTCGTTTGATGACGCGTTTGAGTTCTTTGGTGGAACAGTTTCACCAAAATACTTGGTAGCGGTTGGAACAGGTGATGACGACTACGACTTTGACTTTGGATATAGAGGAACAATTCAATACGCAATCTCAAAGAGAGACCCTTTGTTTGTGGACGGAGCGGATGCTGGAAACGGTGTTGAATGTGACAATGACGGAGCGGGCTCAACTCTTACACCCACTACCAAACCAACCCTTCTTAACTTTACCTTGGTAGGTCCTACTTCACCTCAATCACTTCCAAACCACAACTTGGCAATGAGATTCAGAAGAGGAACAAACTTCGTGGTTAGAAACTCAGTATTCTATGGATACATGAAAGGTGGTTTACAGATTGAGAGTGATATAACCGTACAATCATTCAAAGATGGTGGTTCAGAATTCACAGGAAATGTTGTTCATAGTGTTGATACAACTAAAATCCTTATCACCAAATCTCCGTCAATTTTATCGTTGGAAGATATGACGACCAAAGTTTTGAACAATAATAATACTCTTTGGACATTATCAACTTCACCCGTTACAAATGGTTTTGAAACTGTAAGTGGTAACGTAGGCGCTATACCACAAGGAACCAACAACTGGCTCCTTGGTTGGACCAAATTCTAAGTTTCACAAAACGGTCCTAAAGGAACCCCTCTACGGAGGGGTTTTTTATTTTTCAGGGTATTTATATGAAAAGTTTTACAATGAAAGAGGAATTCATAATCAAGTTAGTTCAGCTCAAAAATCAGTTCAAGTTTTTACACTGGCAAACATTTAGTTATTCCAAACACAAAGCCTACGACAAAATTCAAAAAGACTTGGACGGACTCATTGATGAGTTTGTGGAGACTATGATGGGTAAGTACGGAAGACCCGAGTTCCCAGCAGAATTCGCAATCATGTTCCAAGATATCAACAGACTTTCAATGCAGAATTTCTTGGATAATACAATTGAATTTTTCTTAGATATGTCTAACGAATTAGACCCGAGTGTTGATTCGGATTTGTTGAACATACGTGACGAAATGATGGGAAGTGTCAATAAGTTGAAATACCTCCTCACATTAGAATAATATGAAAAAAGTTATCCTCGAGTCGGGTTTAAGAGACATCAAAGAGCTCAGAAAAAGATACCCGAAGGCTAAGATTTATTTTCACCAAGATTTGGACGGTGTAACCACCGCCTTGGCGATGAAAAAATATCTCGAGGATAATGGTTTCGAAGTTGTAGATTCTGAAATCATTCAGTATGGTGATAGGGAATTCGCAGTCAAGAAACCTGAAGCAAGTGGTGAAGTAATGCCAGTATTGGTTGACTTCGCACATGGAAAACCAATGTTTGTAATTCACACTGACCACCATGATACACAGGTAGGTGCTGAGAAAGATGCTTCAAAGAGTTTCAGACAAGCACGTTCCAACGTAGAAACCATATCTCAAATCATATCTCCCAAAGAAATATTCCCAAGTTCCGATATCAAGTTAATATCTACAGTAGACTCGGCGGATTATGCCAAACACAATCTCACCACAAAGGACGTAATCAATTACATCTTCAGATTAGATAAAGAAAAAGGTCTTCAGCAAAACAAGATGCTTCTTGGTCTTACCATCAACAAACTTCTTCTTGCGTTTAAGAACAAACCTGGTTTCTTGGAAGGTTTAGTCATGAACTCTGAACCATCCCTTTTATCAATCTTAGGAAACATCCGTAGATGGATGGAAGAGAATTCGAAAGATACACCTGAGACACTTCAGAGAAATGCGGAGAGATATCTTGATTCGATGAAGAACCATCAAAATGTAAATGTGGAAGATGGAATCATATTCCAATACGGGATGGGTTCTCTTAAAGGTACAGGTTCTTATGACCGATACACTCCATTCCACAATAACCCTGAAGCTGATTTCTTAGTCATCATGTGGCCGATGGGGTTAGTTCAAGCCTCTTGTAACCCATTCAAAAAGGACAGAGAACTCAAAGGAGTTGACCTCGGGGAAATCAAAAATGAGGTATTGGCAAAATGGGAAGAGCCGCTCAAGAATAGAATCATCCCTCTATCAACCATCAAGTATGTAAGTGAAAAGTCTGTGGGTGAGGAGAGTGTTGGTTTCACCTACAAAGATTTTGAAGCAATGTATGGTGATAAAATCCTTGGTATGGAAGGCGGCGAGGAAATCCTCAATCGTGTTAAGTCAATTCTTGACAGACCTTTCAATGATTTAACTGAGGAAGAGAAAAGACTTCTCGATAGAATTGGAGTCAACGCTTGGGATTTAATCAAAGCCAACTCAGGTGGACATAAATGTATTACAAACATTTCGGGATTAAGTTATTTGGGTAGAGCAACAAGACCGCCCGAGGGTCCGTACAGATATGACTCAGAGTCGGATGATACTCCTTATGTAAAATTCACCAAAATGATTGGTCAAGAATTCATGAGAGTTCTTAAGGAAAAGATTCGTCAGAGTAAAGAATCAAACGAGTAACTTAATCTCGTCTCCCTTTTTGATTTTTAGTTCTTCGGCAGAACCTCCTCTTATTTCCAAGATAAGTCTACCTCTTCCACAATAGTTTTCACAATCCTCATCTGTTTTGGATTTACAAGGAGGACAATTATGATGAATTTTACTTATTGTGAGACCCTCGATAAAAATAATGTCTAAGGGTATAGTACACTTTTTCATCCAAAAACAATTGGTGTCATCATCCATAATGAATAACATTCCATTGTACTTGTCGGTAAAGTTTTTACCCATCATACCCTCTGCTCTTCCTTTGTCGTCGTGTCTGACTTTTACATTGAAGATGTTGTTTCCTATTTTTACTTTCATAACCTATTTATAAATATGAAAAAAAGACGAGACGTTTCTAGTGTTTTAGTAAAAGTTGGTGACGAATGTTTGTTATGTAAGAGAGCACCGTCTCAAAGTTACCCTAATACGTGGTCTATTCCTGGCGGAGGAGTTGACAAAGGGGAAGAACCGAAACAAGCCGCTGCTCGTGAATTCTATGAAGAGACTAACCATCAAATATCTGAGGATGATTTGGTTTTCAGAGCGGTTATGCCAAAATCCAAGAACGGTAAAATGAAAGGTTTGATGTATATCTATGTGTTAGAACCTAATCAAAAAATATATCCCGATTTGGAAAATGCTGAAGACGGATATGAACATTCAGAGTGTAGATATTTCAAATCCTACAACCTCGATAGAATGGAAATGGGAACCAACCTTTACAAAGTTGTAAGAAAAATTTTCGGATTGGATTGAACTTTTGTTCAACTTGAGTATATTTATGGTCTCTACCGTAAGGTAGAAACACCCCCCAACAAAAGTTTCATTCAGGGTATTGACGGAACACAATTTCGTATTATCTTTGTGAAACACTCGGATGAAGGAGTAGAATCCTTACCCAAATCCCACAACGAGTGTTCGAGAGAATATTCATATGTTGTGGGATTTTTTTTCCGAGTTAGTTCTTTAAAATATAGCGCGGATTAGAGTTCTGGTGAACTCGGAAGTCTCATAAGCTTTCTTCAGGGTTGTTCGATTCAGCCATCCGCTACAAAAGTTGAGTAAGGTACTTGACGAAATCAAAAACCTTATTATACTTTCACAACAAATCAGGGAAACCTGATACGTTCTTTAAAATGTTAAAAAGGCGGTTTAGCGTCTTCAGATAACCCCAGTGATGGGACTAAATGGGACAAAAGGGTTTAGCGACCCGAGTAGTTTCGCAGGTCGATGACCTGACAACTAAACAAAGTACCTACGGTTGATACCCTGACGGCAAGTGTTGAGGGGAGGATATCACTCCGATTTTGTAGAGAATCGGGGTTGAGATGGAGACATCAATAGGAAAAGGTACAGGTGACGGTTTGAGACATCCCGCCGGGTGTTGTAGAGCTGGGTACCAGTCTGAGGGGTTACCACGGGTTAAAACCCACCGTAGTCCCGATTGACCGTCAACTGGCGGGTTGACAGAGAGGTGTGAAGCATTTCGTTCCCAAAAGGAATGGACCTTCTCCCGAAGCACATCTTTCATTCTTCTACAAATAGCTACATATCAATGTGAATGATATTCTCAGATACAAGCGAAAGTCTTCGGGCGTTGATACTGAAAGGTGTCTAATCCTTCAGGTCATCGGACCAATGAAGGCATCAATCGGACCGCAAGTCCCTTGGTGTTAATTGTGAAACTACTCGTGGGACCGCAATCCCTTAGTGAGCCCCGAAGGCTTAAGAGATAGGAGTATCAGTTGAGTTGGTGTCAACGAAAAGAGTGGTAGACTCAAATTACCGACACTGGTTGGTTACGGCAGGCAACTGTTGTGGACCGAGTGGGGAAAGGATAATCCCACTAAAGACTGACCACCTAAGCTCGTAGTCTCAGAGCATTAGCCAAACCTCCTTCCGTAAGGTTGGGGGTTTTTTGTTTTATGATTTGGTAGATTGAAAAAAGTTTCTTATCTTTGAAGTGTAAAACAAAAAGGTTATGAAATTGAATTACCACCACATTCGTATCGAACATGAGAAGTTCGGTGTATTGGTCAACGAAAGTTTCTTGGACGCCGTCCAATTCAAGATTTTCTTGAAGATGGTTCACGGATGTTTGGAACTCAAGGAAAACCTTTCGTTTTTCAACGGGACAGATTTCTTAATCAATGTCCCACACAAATACTTGGTTGACTCAATTATCATCTCTAATTCCAAGGAGTATGAGAGTGAAACGAATCTCACTGAA
>Ga0172376_10001463_pt1 | contig 30134 bp, 39 predicted proteins | sample Lak35m_FD_121114 | JGI IMG/M metagenome (GOLD analysis project Ga0172376, IMG submission 121114) | Freshwater microbial communities from Kabuno Bay, South-Kivu, Congo - kab_092012_35m | ecosystem: Environmental > Aquatic > Freshwater > Lake | place: Democratic Republic of the Congo: South-Kivu...
CATCGGTGGAAAAGACCGAGCAGGTTTACAAGGCCTTGACCCTCGCCGCTTACGGTTCGTCAGTGGAGATGGCCAAGGAGAGAGGAGCATTTCCTGTCTACGACTGGGATCTAGAATACCAAAGTCCGTTCCTGCAAAAGATCATGACGCAGTCGCCGGAGCTTTCGGCGGAGTGGAAGAAGCATGGTCGTCGCAACATCGCTTTGACGACGACAGCTCCGGCTGGATCCGTCTCGTGCCTTACTCAGACGACCAGCGGAATTGAGCCGGCGTTCCTCCTCTCCTATAAACGCCGCAAGAAGATCAATCCGACCGATACAGCTGCCCGAGTTGATTTTGTCGATCCGTTGGGCGACAAGTGGCAGGAGTACAAGGTGTACCACCACGGATTCAAGAAGTGGATGGACGCCACGGGCAAGACCGACGAACAGATCTCTGAGTCTCCGTACTGGAAGGCGACGAGCAACGACGTCGATTGGCCGATGTCGGTCAAGCTCCAGTCGGCCGCGCAGCGTTGGATCTGTCATGCGATCAGCAAGACCTGTGTGACAGGTGATTCTTTGGTTGAAACAAATGAAGGACTTTTGTATGTTGACGAAATCGCTTCTCGCTCTGACTGTCAATCAGGAAGTTCTGCAGTGGTTAAAAATATTACAACTAAAAATCACCTGGGTAGGGATGCAATGGTTGGATTTGTTTTGGATCAAGGTTCAAAGCAGGTTCATAGAATCAAAACCAAGTCTGGTAATAGCATAAAAACAACTTTTGATCACAAATTCATTCTTCTCAACGACGAAGATGGCACAGAGGAATGGGTTGAATTAAGCAATCTAAATGTTGGAGATAGAATTAAACTTTCATAAGTTCCATGTCACACCATATTTACTCATGGTGTGGGTGTGACATGGGAAGAAAAGAAATAACTTGCAAAGTTTGTGGTAAGAAGGTAGAAGCAACAATCGGATTCATAAAAAAGCAGCTTAGTTTGAAATCCGATTGTTGCTCTCTTGTTTGTTTCAAAAAAACGCATGAATACAAACAAAGAAGAAAAATCTCTGATGAACTTAGAGTTCGAAAAATTAATGAAAAAGGTGGGTTTTCTTACAATGGAAAATTAAGCAAAATTACAAGATCAAAAAAATTTCTTGATAGCTTATCCATTTCTTATGATGGATTAAATGATGAAGAAATTTTTCATCTTTGGAAAAAAGAGTTTGAAAAACATTCAAATCATAGCGAAAAAATTAAACTAGGTCGGCAACAAAAATACCCTGATCCCGAACTGAGAAAAAAAGCTGACAAGGAAAGAGTCGTAAAAGGTTCATGCCAAATATTAGGCATTGAATATTTGAAAGACTTTTCAGAAGAAGAGAAAAAGAGAATTACAAAAAAAGCTTATGAAAATTTTAGGATTAAGGATGTAGATTCTTGGAAGGTAAAACATCTAATAAAAAATTCCAATATTGATCTAGAACAGATATCAAAAGAAAAGATAGACATTTTGTATTCCGAATACATGTCGAAAAGATTTAAAAGATCCTCTTTGGAATCCGATAAAAATGGATATCTAAGATCGCAAAAAGGTTGGTATGAGATGGTGAATCAACCTAATGATCGTTTTTTTTATCGTTCTTCTTGGGAAAGAATTGTTTTTGAAGCACTTGACGTCCTCGTAGGGCAAAGAAAAATAATTTGCGTCAAAAATCCTGAAAGGGTTGAATATGAATTTAAAGGAATAAAAAGGCACTATTATCCCGATGCGGCTTTTGTCAACCTTGCGGGAGAAATTTTGATTCTCGAAATCAAACCGAAGTCAAAAATCACAGAACAAATAAATTTAGAAAAAATTTCTAAAGCAAAAAGTTTGTTTGGAGATAAATTTTGTGTCTTGACAGAAGAAGATATTTTTGAAAACGATCTATTGAATAAATTGGAGAATTTATCGTGAAAGTCACAATCATTGAAGAAATCTGTAAAGACTCTAAAGCAAGAATTCCTTTCGAATATAGGAAAGATAAGAGAGCTGCTGCTCAGTTCATTATGGGATCTGCCAATCTTCACATCTCTGAAATAAAAAACCCAGGGTGGTTTGCAATCAAAAGATGGCTGGATGATTCCAAATCATCTAACGATTATGACGAAATTGTTTCAATTGAAAAGCTCAACGAAGAAGCAACCTTTGACCTAACTGTTCCAGATGGAAATTCTTTTTCAGCAAATGGATTTACGGTACATAATTGCAACCTTCCGAATAACGCTACACGAGAGGTTGTCGCTGACGTCTACATGAAAGCTTGGGAGGCTGGCTGTAAGGGTTTCACCGTCTATCGTGACGGTTGTCGCAGCGGTGTATTGGTCTCCGACGAGCCCAAGACCGACGCCGGTAAGGATACCTCTGGTCAACCAGAAACCCTTGTAGAGCATCACGCACCAAAACGACCGAAGGAACTACCGTGTGATATTCACCGCATCAACGTCAGGTCAGGAGACGGCCAAGAGACCTACCTCGTTCTCGTCGGTCGCATCAACGGTAAGCCGTACGAGGTCTTCTGTGGATTGTCGCAGCACGTCGAGGTTCCAAAGAAGAGCAAGGTCGGTGTCCTCGCCAAGAACGGCAAGCGCGACGGCGTGGCGACGTACAACCTGCAGATTCCAATTGGTGACGATGATCAGTTGGTGTTCAAGGACGTCGTCGAGCTCTTCGACAACCCAAACCACGGTGCCTTCACCAGGACGATTTCGTTGGCGTTGCGCCACGGCGTGCCCGTCAGCTATATCTGTGAGCAACTCCAAAAGGACAAGCACAGCGAAATGCAGAGCTTCTCTCGGGCGTTGGCCCGTGTGTTGAAGGGTTACATCCCTGATGGCACAAAGTCGTCCGACAAGAAGTGTCCAGAGTGCGGTTCGGATTCGTTGGTCTACATGGAGGGCTGCGTACAGTGCACCAACTGTCCATATGGAAAGTGCTCTTGACGTGATATTTATCTCACCGTGAAAACAAAAAAGATAGACGAGAAGCAGCTAAAGAGGATGATCCGGGAGGAACTTTCGAGGGGAATCCCGGACTTCGCCTTATACAATATTGCCGAAAATGTCGTGGAGGAAGCAGCAGAAGGCCTCTTGAAGGCTCTTATTGTCAATGCAAATCAGACTGCTACGGACACGTCGATTAGAAATCGTCGCTATGCGACTGCGAATATTGTCGTTTCCAAACTGAAGAGAGATAGAGAGTTCGTCAGGCTGATCGAAGAAAAGCTGAAGGAGACTCTCGTCGTATACCTGCAGAACGCTGTATAACAAATACATTGACCAAAAGACTAGACCTATTGTAAAATTTTATGTATGGGTAATCCTTGCGTCAATAAGGTAGAGCTCATCGGTATTTACGGATCCGATGAGACACACGCTCTGTCCGCCTGGACATCGACATCAAGAGATCTAAATGAAGACAAACGGTCACGCATTCCGCAACTTCTCAACATGTTGGCGGAACATGAGCATCATTCTGTCTTTGAAAAAAGCTCTCTCCACTTTCTTGTCACGACCGACATTGCATCTCATATTCATCTCATCAAGCACAGAATCGGCGTCTCAGTCAATGCAGAGTCAGCGCGGTACAAAGAGCTAAAGGACGACAAGTACCATGTTCCTGTCGACTGGGACGACGAGGAAAAAGAGAAATACATCGAGCACGTCGAGGGTTGTCTCTCCAAGTACCACCAAACGTTGGATTCGTTGGTGGAGAAGGGCATGTCGCGCAAACGTGCAAAGGAGTCAGCTCGTTTCTATCTTCCGTATGGAAATCAGATCACGGCCGACGTCATGTTCAACTTTCGAAGTTTTGCTCATTTCATCAAGTTACGCTATTCTACGCATGCTCAACTTGAAATTAGAGACATTGCGAGAGATATGCTTGTGCAGGTCCAAGATACAGGAAAGTTCGACAATACATTGAAAGCATTTGGTTTCACTGTGGAAGGAAAGATTAGAGAACCGTTTTGAGGAAATATGTCAAAAATTATCGTAATTGAAGGTCCTGACAGGGTCGGCAAGGCAACGCAGAGCAGGCTTCTAAAACAGAATCTAATCAACAGTGGGTTCGCTGCGACGATTGTAGAAGTCCCAGTTAGGACGAATCCGCTGTACCACTTTATCTACTGGATGCTTCGGAACGGCCTCGCCAAAAAGTTTCCAAAATTCTTCCAATGGAATCAGTATTTTAATAGACGGATTTTTCAGTGGTTCGACCTGCCTCATCTGGAGAAGAAATACGACTACATTATCATGGATAGGTGGAGTCTTTCTTCGGTCATATACGGCACCGTGACAGGAGTCCCTTCATCTTTTACAAACAAAATCTACAAGAAGCTTCGACAGCCTTTCCACACGTTCATTCTGCTGGGTGCTTCGCACAAACACGAACACGAAGATGTCTACGAGGCTGATTCCGACCTGCAGAAAAAAGTTAGAGACCTCTACAGCTTGTGGGCAGTCTTTCATAAAAAAGACTGCACTGTAGTTGACTGCTCTGCTTCTCGTGAAGATATTTCTCAGGAAATTTGTCACAAAGTATTCAACATGTAAATACAGACGGTAGTTGATGATTAAAATCAAGAGGAGGTTTTTATGAGCTACAAGATTTCCGACGCAGTCGCAATGAGAATGATTCAGATTTTTCAGGAAGCACTTTTACTTGGCGTCGACGGCGCCGACTTGATGAGACAGGTCAGACTTACCGTCGATTCAGAGAATCCTGATACAATGACACTTGACCCTCAGTATAAGGATCAAGTGGGGCAGATGCATCAAAAATATCTCGAAGAGGCAGAGGCATTGAGGACTGCCGAGCAAAACAAGCAACTAGGATTAAATTTTTCCTGACGGGGCCTTTTCGAGTCCAAGCCGTGCATTATCATTTCTTCGACGCCGATGGACGGCGTATGGAGAACAACAATGCTGACTAAGTACTACGAACCGCTATTTTCTACTGCATTTGATCTTTTTCCGGAGAACATCTGGGCTTCGTCGAGCAATCGATCCGATACGATAGACAAGAATGGAATCAAAGTAGAGCTGCCAGGTGTAAAGTCCTCAGACCTGGAAGTCACCGTCGAAGGAAAGAATTTGCTCGTAAGAGGGAAGACCCGGCACGGAAAGACTTTCAACTACACATATACCATTTCAAGCAAGGTGAACGTGGAAGGAATTACTGCAAAATTCATCGACGGTCTCCTGGAAGTCGACCTTCCCAGGAAAGAAGCAGCTATCCAGACACGCAAGATCGAGATTCAGACATAGTTATCAAACGTAGTCTGCCTTACCTTAAAACCGAGCTGGTCTCGGTTTTTTCTTTTAATGCAGTCGATATTTATTAGCATGGACCTACAGGAAAAAAAGAAGAAGACTGACAAAAGCTACCTCGCTGGTCTTTCTTCTTCGGACAAGGCTGAGAGGAGGAGGGAGATAGAGAGGGGTAAGAGGACTGACACCGACGATCCCGATGCCTACGAACCGTCGAGGTTTAAGACTGACTTTACCAAGAGTGGTAAGCCGAAGAAGACGAAGACTTCGAAGTGGACGGAGAAATTTAAAGACATGTACGGAGAATCATATGAACTTGATGAAGAACTTCTCGGAGAAGACGAGGTCGTGGATCTTGACGACGCTGGACTTCTTAGGGAATTTATTGAGCAGGCTCTTCTTCTAGAGAAGAAGAAGAACAACGTCACCAAGGCACTGAAGAACAAAGCTGAGAAGTCCGGCGCTCCAATGGGTGCACTCAGGGCGATATACGACAAAGGCCTCGCTGCGTGGAGGACGGGTCATCGTCCCGGAGCCTCACAACATGCGTGGGCAATGGCTCGAGTCAATTCTGTTCTAGCAGGCGGACCTGCACGCAAGGTCGACGACGCACAGTGGAAGCAGATTCAGAAGCACCGAGGCAAGAAGCGCAAGAAGTAACTAGCGATTCAAAAGCCAAGAAGACGACTGTACTTTGTTGCCCAAACCGTCTGCCATTTGGATTCCCAACCTCCTACAGATTTCCGCCTCTGGTATCTCTTCGGCAAACCTATCGCCACCTTTTGCAAAGATGTCGGGTGATACGGCCTCGAGGCTACGACACACTGTGGCATCTTCATCGATCGATAGAAAAACTTCGTCGACGCAACCCAACGCGCCGACGATGAACATCCTCTCCTGCTCGTCCATGAAAGGCTTCGAATTTTTTATGGCGCGCTGCAGGTCGCTGTTGACGATCACCACCAAGTAATCGCCCAAGGCCCGAGCCTTTTGAAGGTACTCGACATGACCCTTGTGGAGTGGGTTGAAATAACCGCTTGCTGCGACTTTGATCATAGGATTTTGTACGCTTCAAAATGCATACCATCTGGACGTGCTGTAAACCAACCACCCCAGTAGAAACCATGCTCATAGGCTATCTCCACAAGCTCCCTGACGCTGCCCTTCTCATCGACCAACGCCGGCCTAACACCCAAGCCGTTCCACCGAACGTTGATGTCGAAGGCGCTACCCCAAGAATGGTTGGACAGGTAGCTGCGCGAACCCCTGGAGAATCGCGGCACCCACGATCCATCCCAGGTCAGGAGCCTGGACAGGAGGCTGTGGGTTTCCCAGGTTTGAAACATTTTAATGAACTGCGGCGCCAGCGCCGTGTGCACCTGCACGTTGCCGCTCTTTGGCGCACCAGCAACCCCGGATAATTGAGGTATGGTTACGCTGGTTATGTTTTTCTTGGCCCAGTCGTCCGTCAACCGGATGGCCTCTGGGTTGCCTTGAGTGGGGGCTGGGACGTAGGCAAAGCGCCCGAACAGCTTTTCGCGATTGGCAGCGCCAACGGGTTTGGCGCCGGTAGGTATCGCCGGCCAATTGGGGCTCGATAGATCTTTTGAATCGTCTTCGATGAGGGCGAATCCGTCGCGCATCGCCGCCGCGTATGTCGCGTTGCCGACGACCCCGTCGGCACCAAGCCGTCGATCGACCTGATACTGCTTCGTCTCCAGATCTGTTGTACGATCAAAATCGCCGTCGATGACGACGAGACTGTTCTTTTTCCATCCGCGTAGAAACGCCTGCCACTTTTCTACATCTTGACCTTTGGATCCCAGTCTTAGTGTTCTCATTGTGTTATAAATTGTAAAAGTTGTTGTATAGATATACAGGGTTTCATGAAAGGGTAAATTTGTGAAAATTACTGAACAACGTCTTAAGGAAATTATAAGAGAAGAATACTTGGGAAAGACACCCACCCGTCGAGGGGAAATTATGACTGAAGAGAGAGCACGTTATCTCTCTAACCGTCTCGTCAATGAAGTTGGACTTTTTTCGACTTTGGGTGCAATGATAAAGGGTGCATTCAGCGGCGGTAAAACTGCAGCAGGTGGTACTCTCGCTCTTCCTGTAAAAGGTGTTGTTCGAATAGGTCAGGCCATAGCTCAAGCAGGAAGCGAAGCTGCTGCTGCAATCAAGGGAATAAAAGATGCTACAGTCAAGGCGTACGCTGAGAAGGTAAAAGAAGCGCTTACGAATGCGATAAAAGCAGAAATTACAAAATCAGCAGGTCAGTTGATGAAAGCTCTTGTGAAGACAGGCTTGTCTGAGCAAGAGGCGACTGCAGAAACTACTAAGATTATGACAAGTGCTGTGACAGCTGCGACGGGTACGGCACTCAAGGGTGCTGAAGTACCTGGCGGCGCATCAGCGTCCAGTGGCGGAGCAGCGGCAGGAGGCGCAGAAGGGGGCGACAAGGCTGCTCAAGGCGGAGCAGCGGCAGGAGGCGCAGAAGGGGGCGGCAAGGCTGCTCAAGGCGGAGCAGCGGCAGGCGGAACACAGAAGGCTGCTCAAGGCGGAGCAGCGGCAGGCGGAACACAGAAGGCTGCTCAAGGCGGAGCAGCGGCAGGCGGAACACAGAAGGCTGCTCCAGCCGCAGCGCCTCCGGCTGAGGAACCCGCTCCCGCTAAAGCACCTCCTAAGAGGAGGACAAGAGGAAGGAAAGCAGCAGCATAAAGTAACTTTGTAAAATTCTCATCTTTATTGGATAATTGTTCTAAATGAAAGAGCAAGTTGATAGAGAAGAAGAGATAAAGAAAAAATATCCTAAAATCTTTGGGTCAAACCAAGAGAATACACACAGACACTTCATGTTTGAATGTAATTCTGGTTGGTTTGACCTTATTGACATTCTATGCGGAAAAATCCAAAGTCGCGTGGATAGACACTCACTTGAACAAGTTGTTGCGCTTCAGGTCAAAGAAAAATTTGGAGGGCTGAGATTCTATTGTTCTGGTGGCGATGACGTGACAGACGCATACGTTGAATTTGCTGAATCACTTTCATATAAAACATGTGAAAACTGCGGTATACCTGGTCAAAGTAGGTCTGTGAGAGGGTGGGTGCATACTTCGTGCGATTCTTGCCTTGAAAAGCTCCAGCAACGATTCAAAAAAAATGAAGAAAAATAGTCTGAATAAGAAGCCAAAAAAAGTTTCCGAAAAAGAAAGACTTGAAAAATTGCTCTTGCAGCTAACAATGTTGCAGAAGTCTTCTGAAGAAAGAATTCTTCGTTATGAAGAGTTGACAGCTAGGTCCTCAAAAAACTTGGACAAAAGAATGTACAAGAATTCTCGAAGGCTAGAAGAAGCAAAAAAAACGCTTGAAGAGACTCTTGTCTTTTTGGACCATGTAAGAGACAGTTTATGTAAACTTGTACAAGAAAATTCAAAAAAATGAAAATTGCGTGGTTCACAGACATACACCTTGACTGCGTTGACGATCCCATTTACCATGTGGAAAGGATGGCAGCACAGTCTGAACAGTCGGATGCAATTTTTATTACAGGCGATCTGTCAGTTTCCAACAAGCTGATGTTGCATCTGAAGATCCTCGAAGGCGTCCTAGAAAAACCTATTTTTTTTATCCTAGGCAATCATGACTTTTATTTCTCCGATGTGCAGTCAGTGAGAAAAAATGTCACGCAAGAATGCAATAGTCTTAGCTTTTGTCGTTATCTCTCAAGCATTCCTTTCATTAGACTTTCAAAAGGTGTGACACTTGTAGGTCACGACGGCTGGTGTGATGCAGGTAATGGTGACTTAAATCTAAGCGAAGTCGTAATGAACGATTGGCTGAGGATCGGAGACTATCGTCCTGCGCTGGTTCAAGTTGCAAGAGGTGTGCAGATTTCTAAGCCAAAAGTTGCGGAAATTGCTAGGAACATATGTGCGACTTCAGTTCGACATGTCCTTCAAGGCATTAAATGCGCCATTCAAGAAAAATCAGAAAAAGTCATAATTTTAACCCATGTACCTCCCTTTGCCGAATCATTTGTATTTAGTCCAAGCAAAGGTATGAGCGCAGTCCACGCACTACCGTGGTATACGTCAAGAATGATGGGCAATATGCTGTTAAATGCTGCAAAGTCGTGTCCACAAATTCAATTTACAGTCATGTCGGGTCATACACATGCGGCCTTTGATGAAAAAATTCTAGACAATCTTACAGTAAAAGTGGGAGCTTCTGAATACGGATCTCCAAGTTTGGCAGGATTCCTCGATATTTAAGACTGAGGACTTCATAGATGAAAAGAACGCTTTTACTCAATTCAAACGGCGAGCCTTTACAGTTTATGGATGAAATTAGAGCAATTAGATTGCTCATCAGAGGGCGCGCAGAAGTCGCAAATGGCCTCACAGGAAATCCTTCGTTCTGGGAGGACGTCGTCTCAACACCTTCGTCAAAGTTTAGACTACCTGCAATCCTGAGACTGCGTTCTTATGTGAACATACACAAGCATGCGAGAAAGGCTCCGAGGTTTCAGAAAAAAGTTCTCTTTAACAGAGACGGTTGGAGTTGCCAGTATTGTGGTAAAAACCTCTGCTACAATTTACTTTCTGTCGATCACGTGCTACCTGTCTCAAGAGGAGGTAGAACTTCGTGGAAAAATTGCGTAGCTGCTTGCACCGTCTGCAACATGAAAAAAGGCAGCAAGACGCCTGAAGAAGCAGGAATGAAATTGAGGTGCTTTCCAACAGAGCCGTCTCTTGAGCACTTTTGGGACATACCTCGCTCTTCTTTGTGGCACAATGACTGGAGTGTGTTTGTATCTTCCACAAATTGAATTTGTGAAAAAAGTTCCTAGACTTGCTATATATTTAGGAATTAGGAGCAAACATGAGCTTAAAGCTTGGTAAACTACGGAAGGCAGCAAGTCAAGTGGTCCTTGAAGAAAAGTCTTTGAAACTTTTGAGTCAAGAACTTGTCAAATCTTTGGGACCAACAATTACTACTTCCTATGGCCTCAAGGTCATGGCGGAGAGTGCAAACGACAGACTTGATGTCATGGAGAGAACTGGTAGGACTCCTGAGCCGATTCCTTCTGACCTTTTGCTTAGATTTGCCGACTCATCCATAAAAGAAGTACGGAAATTGGTAGCTAGACTTGTGACAGAAAGACACCTCACAAACTTTATCTCCGACAAAGATCCTGCCGTCAGAGCTGCCGCTGCCAGACGATTGCCGTACCACATCGTCAAAGAAATGAAGGAGAAATTCAGCTCTGACGATCAGCTTCTTTCAATTTATAGAGGGAAGAAGCTTGCAGAGGGAAGCAAGATGTTGAACGATAAAGAATTCGACATGTACGGCGACATTCGAATGGGCGATGCTGAAGAAGTGGAGCATCCCGGTCTAACGGACACTTGGTACGATTCTATGTCGAAAAAAATAATTTCCAATTATGGTGGAAATCTAGAGCGACAGTGGGAAGAAAATGCCGTCAACAGGTATTGCACCAGCCTTCGCTCGCAAGGAATAGAAGTCGATCAACAAAAATTGCTTGACTGTGTCTATGACCACCTCAGTGCAAGAGACGACAATACACTCGATGAATCTATTGCTTCTTCCATAGAGGTCATGCCAATTTTTGAGGAAAAAGAGAGGAATCCCGTAAAGAACCTCTTGGAAGGCAACAGGACACCTGCGGAATTTGTCAAAGAGTTTGAAGAGACCTTCAGCGTCGTCAAACAGACGATGATCAACCCTGGAAGAAAGTATGGGATCATGGAGAACGTCGCACGAGTCACACTTCCTGCGTATGCCATGATTCCCACTCGTGGTCTAGGGCCTCGTGAAGAAAAAGCACTTGATTTATACACACGCCACTGGACATCGATGCAGCGATTGTCTGGGAGGTCTTACACGATGTCTTGGACTCCGTTTGGTGCAAATAAGGTCAAGTTTAACATTGGAGTAAGATGACGTGAAGAGAGTAAATGAAAATGCAGTTCTGATTACAGTTGAACCAAATCTCGATATCTCTCTAGAGAATATGATGGCGGAGTGGGGAGGCACTCTATACGCACAGTTGTCTGTTCTGCTTGTGTACCTCAAGTTTCTTGCTGCTGTACACCAGAATCACCACTGGATTAGCATGGGGGAGTCGTACTACGGCGACCACTTGCTGTTTGAGAGGCTCTATAGCAACGTAAGCGGCGAGATCGACAAAGTTGCCGAAAAGTCAATTGGCCTGGGCTGTGTCACCAACGTCAACTTACAGCTTGTGACTCAGCAGGTCAACAAGCTTGTGTCCGGTTACGGCATGACTGCGACAATTCCTCAGCTGTCGGACCTCGCTCGACGATCGTTGATGGCAGAGATGAATTTTCTGAAGGCAGTCGATTTTGCTAGAAGCTCTCTCGAAGAGTGCGGTCTGCTTACAAACGGCGTCGACAACATGCTACAGGACATAGCCGACGCCCACGAAGGAAATGTATATCTTCTGAAGCAACGCTGCTCCAGGCCTGCTGTTTGATTTCTTGTTTACCTACCGTACGGCTTTAGGCCCGCCTTCATTGTCATCCATTGAGCTGCTGCGGCGGGATTGTCCGCCCAGCCTGTCACTTTCTTCATCTTCTGTGTGAAAGATTTTGCACCTCTGAGAATCTTCCTCGACGTCTTTTTTGTAGGTCCTCTCCTCTTGCCCTCATACATTCCGCATCCGCAGCTAGGTGAAAGTTCAGGTCCAGACAGTACAGGCATCATGCCGCACACAGGACAGGTCTGCGAAGTCTGACAAGTGCATTGGGAGACAGGCATTCCGCAACCTCCACACTTTTCTTCTCCGCAGCCGCATTGATCTTCAATTGGCATCATCTCGCATTTTTTGCATTCTTCGATCGTCTCAGGCAGATCTTCACGTTCGTCTCTCACGCCTATCATCGGTTCACCTGCATAGTCTCCTATTGGTCTACCGAATCTCTCTTCCAAGATGTTGTCCCATTTTGTTCTCATAGCTCTCTTAACTATTTGTTTATCGTCATTATTCGGCTGAGTATAAAACCTTCCATGAAAAAAGTCCTCGTCACGGGCGCAGCAGGTTTCTTGGGCAGTCATCTAGTAGATCATCACCTTCTGACGGGAGACTGCGTTGTAGGCATCGACAATTTTTCATCTTCAAATAAAAATTCAAGGCACCACTGGGAGCTACGTCGCCACAACACATACGAGTTTTTTGAAACGGACATCTGCAGCCAGACGTTTATCAACTTATTAAAGTTTAAAGACTTTGACGTGATCTATAACTTTGCGTGTCCAGCTTCACCTCCGCGGTATCAGCAGATTCCTGTTGAGACGATGCTTACCTGTGTACAGGGGACAAAGAACGTCCTCGATCTGGCTAGACACAAGACCGTGGTAGTGCAAGCTTCCACATCAGAAGTCTACGGAGACCCAGAGGTTTCGCCGCAGCCTGAGTCTTATTTTGGACATGTAAACTCCTACGGACCGAGGTCGTGCTACGACGAAGGAAAGAGGGCAGCAGAAGCACTCTGTTTCGACTACTTGAAGCAGAACGGCGTCGATGCGAGGATTGTGAGGATCTTCAACACGTACGGTCCTCGAATGGATCCCTACGACGGAAGAGTGGTCACAAATCTCGTCGGACAGGCGCTGAAGGGAGAACCCCTCACCATCTACGGCGACGGAAGGCAGACTAGGTCTTTTTGCTACGTGAGCGATCTAATTCGTGGGATAGTCGCAATGGCGTCTCTCGAGAAGAATCCCACCACGCCCATCAACATAGGAAATCCAAATGAATTTACAATCCTTCAGCTTGCCGAAAAGGTCTCAGCGCGGCTTGGCGGAAAGATCGAATTTAGTCCGCTGCCTATAAACGATCCGATGCAGAGGAAGCCCGACATCGGTCTCGCAAAAAGAATCCTAAATTGGGAGCCAAAAATAGAGCTTGACAATGGACTAGACGAAATGATACGATACATGAGGCAGGTCCTATGAGCCAATTTGAAATTGCTGGTCTTTGCTTGCTTGTGCCTCTCATCTTTGCAATGGGCTATGCCTTGGGAAATGCGAGGGGCCACAGAGAACACGTCAGGTACTTTGAAGAGGAAGAAAAGGATGAATCTCAACGTAATCCATAAAAAGCTTGCAATAGACCTCCTCAATCAGCTGACTGACGACTCAGTCGACATGGTCTATACCGATCCACCGTTCGGCACCGGTGACATGCAGACGATGAATCGAAAAGTGTCAGGCAGAATTATTTCAAAAATACAGTACAGTGATAAATTTGAGAATTATCTCGCATTTTTGCAGCCACACCTGAAGTCAATCCACAGGGTTCTAAAGAATACAGGTACCCTCTACTTGCACCTCGACTGGAGGTGGGTCCACTACGCGAAGATCCTTTGTGATGAAATCTTCGGATACGACAACTTCCTCAACGAGGTGATTTGGAGTTACAACTTCGGCGGACGCGGCAAGGATCGCTGGCCGATGAAGCACGATACAATTCTAGTCTACGCGAAGGAAATGGGAAAGCATGTCTTTAATTGGAAGGAAATCGACAGGATTCCATACGCTGCACCTGAGCTGCAGTACGTCGGGCGGTCAAAGGAAGCAGCAGAAAAGAGGATCGCGGAAGGTCAGGTTCCAACTGATGTATGGCCCATGTCAATTGTGGGGACTGCATCTAAGGAGCGGCTTGGCTATCCGAATCAAAAGCCCGAAAAGCTGATTCGACGGACCATCGTCGCCTCATCTCCTGCAGGAGGAATAATTTTGGATCCCTTCTGCGGCTCAGGCTCCACAGGAGCAGCAGCCTTAAGCTGCAATAGAAGATTCATCATGTCGGACAACAGCGACAGTGCGATCGAAATAATGCGCAAGAGATTTGAAAAATCGAATGTGACTTTTGTGGTATAACATTTTTGCACTTTCTTTATACGATGGAGAGTTATGGATAAGCTCGACGAGATGTACAACCAGCAGCGCGACTTCAACTACCTCCTTCGAGACGACAGGGGATACCCAGATTTTCCTCTTGATCTAAAGGAGAAGAAGAATCAGCAGATCCTCAAAGGTCTCGCACACGAGTGTATGCACGAACTATTTGAAGCCAACCACCTGCTGAAGAACAGCAAGAGTCACAGGGTGACCGAAGTCAAAGAATTTGACAGAGAATCATACAAGGAAGAACTTGTCGATGCTCTGCACTATTTCTTTGGCATCGTCATTTATAGTGGAATCTCTGCGGATGAGCTTCATGAGGCTTTCATGAAGAAAGGTGCTGTAAACGTGCAGCGTGTAAAGAGTGGCTACTAGAGACTAATATCAAGCAAAAATGGAAACACGAAATTGGTCGAATCTTCCTGACGCACTGTCGCTTCAGGAAGATTTTTCGTCTCTATTCTTTGACAAAAAAGAATTGTCCCTCAAACAAAAGCAGGAAGTCTTAAAGACATTCGTCCTGTCTCTCCATTCTGAAGCTTCAGGAATCTGCGATGCTGTAAACTACAAGGACCACCGCCTCCTGCCCGACGTCGCAGACACCCAAAAAATCCTCTATAAATCTGTAGATGCCTATCGATACGTCCTCGCCATCCTCAACTTGTGGGGAGTTTCTCCTGAGGACTTTGCTGGTGCTTTGTCCCAGAAGGATGAATACCTACACTTTAGACACAACTTGTCCCACAGGGTGTGGTCAGGCGAGCCCATCGTCCTATTCGACCTCGACGATGTAATTGCTGAATTTAGGGAGAGTTTTTGTGAATTTGTGACGAAGCACAGCGGTGTCCAAATTAGTCCTGAAAGCAGTGAGTACTACAACATCTCCAAGTTTAAGGAGCACAACCTCGACAATGAGTTCTACTTTAGGACCTTCATCGAGAGCCACGGCTTCCTGAATCTCAGGATCAATCCGTTCTACGCAAGATTTATGGCAAATCTTAGAGATGCTGGATTTTGGGTGCAGGTACTTACCGCCCGCCCAGAAAAGGACCTGACGTGCTTCTACGACACATATTCTTGGCTGTATAGAAACGATATTCCTGCAGACGGTGTGGCATTTGCTACAGAGAAGTTTTCGTGGGCTGCGAGCCAAAAGTTCTATACGAAAGCGAAGATGTTCGCGGTCGACGACTCTCCCAAGCATGCTGCTGAATATGCGAAGCACGGAGTCTCTGTAATCCTGCCCGAAAAACCATACAATCGCGAAGTGTACAGGGTCAACAACATCCATCCAGTTCCGGAGGGTGTGGATCCGTACAAGTTCAAGAAGTCCTTTATTGAATCATATTTGTGAACTTTGAGTGAATAGTCTGTTACAATAACACAACGAGGAAACAATGCCCATCAATCGCAAGCTTCAACCGGTCGATCTTCCTATGGAACTCAAGTTTGGTCGTGTGCCTAAGACCAATTTTCTCAACAACCTCGACGCACTGAAGGTCGAGCTCGTTGATCATCCGACACGACAGCAAGCCTGGAATGTCGCGTGGCACTATGTCAAGGCGACCTGGGCCGATCGCCCCGACATTCATCCTCACAATGCTTCTCAGCAGGAGCTTTCAAAGAATCTCGAGGATGTTTTTGGTGGACGTACGTTGCCTGCACCAATGGAATGTCTCGGCTTCACGTTTCGTCTAAGCGGAATGTCCTTCCAGGAAGTCACACACATCATTCGACACCGTGCAGGCACTTTTGCCGCACAGTGTACCGGCGACCGCGACCTTCGCGACGACGATGCTGTCATCCCGGAGCCTGTTGAGAACTCGCCAGAGTTCCTCGCGAGGTGGAAGAGGATTGTTGAAGACTCAAAGCAGCTATATGCAGACATGACGGACTCGAAGGTCGTGTCGATGATGGATGCTCGAATGATCCTTCCAAAGTGCATGACATCTTTCTATTACATGCGTCTGCCGCTCAAGGAGCTGATCGGATTCATCTATCAGCGTCAGGACGTTCAGATTCAACCCGAAGCTGACAACATCATGGCACTGAAGATGGCAGTTGAGGTCTGCAAGGTCATTCCAGAGTTTACAACTGTGCTCGACTTCAACAAACCCGACATGCACTACATCAAGACCTTCCGCGTCAAGGAAGGTGACAAATTTGTATCTCGAGGTACAAATCTCTACTGGCCTGAGCCCAAGAACGACAAGTTTGATTTCCATCCTGACGACACCATCTACCAATGTCGCCGCGAGGAGCTAAATGGTACACACGGGTCAGGCAAGGAAAAGAAGTTCACAAAGCTGTGGAGAGACTTGACGGAAGAATTCTCTGAAATCAAGACACGACACGAAAACTGGAAGTCCGACATTTGAAAGAAAAGGAATCAAATATGAGCAAGAAGTTTCACGTTTATCTCGCGAGCGGATGGTTTTCTCCTGATCAAGACAGGCAGCTGACGAAGCTAGAAAAAGTCTTTGACGATCGATCACACTGGATCGATCTAGCAAGCCCTCGGCGCATCTTCGTCTGTCCTCCTGATGCATCTCAGGAGGTTCAACAAAATGTCTTCAAGGGAAATATCGATCACATCAAGAAGGCAGACTTTTGCCTCGTCAATACGACGTATCGTGACATCGGTACGATCTGGGAAGCGGGAGCATCCTATGCATACGGCACTAAGATCGTCTACTTCTGTGAAAACCTTCCACCAGGTGCCAAGTTCAACTTGATGCTTAGCAGGAGCGGCGTCAAGGTCTGCACGACATTTGAGCAACTCGAGGATTACCTCGACCGCTGTAGGGCGGCAGGAGAACTGTTGTATGAGCCCTACGACAAAGAGATCGAGTGATCTAGCTTGATCTTTTTAGCGAGCAGGTGTGTAAAAACGCCTTTTCGTCTATATTTAACTTCATTATTCGGAGAAAAAATGAAACTCACAACAGCTCAACTTAAGCAAATCATCAAAGAGGAACTTCAAAAGCAGGTCGTTGCAGATAACCATGGTCCTGGCCTGGGTGCTTACGCCGATTTAGCCGTTGTCGATAGCGCAAAACGCGCTCTTGATGTACTTCGAAAAAACGTTGAAAAAAATGCAATCGACGAAGGCATGAATAAATTAGATGCTGAAAATCTTGCTAGAGACGCTTTGTCTCAGTTGTTTGAAGAGTTTATGAGTGATCTAGCTTGATCTTTTTAGCGAGCAGGTGTGTAATTCACACCGATCTCATTTAGACACCGCAAAGATCTTAAAATATCAATGTAAAAGGCGACCTTGTAATTGGTCGCCTTTTTGTTGTAATATTCTGCCACGGAGACACACATGCGATTTTACGTCACAGGCGGGGCAGGATTCATTGGGCGGCACCTAAAGAAGAAACTAGCATCTCGAGGTCACTCTATTCTGTCAGATGCTGATCTGATCGGAGACGGGATGGTCACACTTCCCAAGACGGGTGAAGTCTGCGTCCACCGCAACTCAGAAGACGCTTGGGCGGAAGCTTTCAAACGCTACGAAGTCGACGTGGTTGTGCACAACGCCGCTGTGGTGGGAACAGACGTCGTCGCGCTGAATCCCGCTGAGGCGACTCTCAGCAACGTGCACGGTTCTTACAACATCGTTCGCGCAGCAAATCGAGCAAAGTCTGCTGTCTGCTACATTGGCACCACTGTGATCTATGACACAAAGCGCTACCAAGAAGAACAGATCACAGAAGACTCTGCAAAGGTGCCGAGGACTTACTACGGAGTGCAAAAGCTTGCGTCTGAGCAGATCGTCACCTCAATGGCGGATCGCTGGACGATTGTACGTCCCCTCTTCGCTTTCGGAGGTCTGGGAGACATGAATTCTCTGATCGCAAAGTCAATTTATGCGCACCTCAGCGGAAAGACATCTGTCGATATGTTCTTGGATCCGACGAAGGTGAAGGACTACCTCCACGTCTCAGACTTTTGCAAGGCAATTGAAAAGGTCTGTACATCTCGTGTAGGATGGGGCACAGACTGGAACGTTGCTGCAGAGACACCGATCCCGGCGGGAGACGTGATGAAGGTTGTCGACGAAGTAGTGGGACACGACGTCTCACGGATCGTCAGGTGGAAGCCACAGACGGACTACCTCGGAAACCACAGGTTGTCAGCCAGAAAAATTCAGAAAATCCTCCTTTGGAAACCAGAACGAGATTTGCGCCAAGGCATCAGCGAGACTCTGGAGTGGATCAGAAGTGCTGAGGACTACAACCCTCTCGTCCACTTGGACGAAGCAGCAGTCAAGAACGTCGACCTTCTCAGTCACTTCCCGTCAGCGCGGTGATTTTTTCACAACTTTTATTTTTACCTAATCGAGGCGAAACCTCACAGCAGGTTTCGCCTCGAACTGCATTTATCTCATGTGTGTGTAAACACCTGGCGATGCGTGTTAAATTGGTCAATAATGAACGTTCGACCACCGCAGAAGTTCGTCTCGTTCCATAGCCACAGCGGATTTTCTACATTTGACGGACTGGGGTATCCTGATCAACACATCTCATTTGTTACATCAGAAGCTCAAGGCATGGACGCGTGGGCTCTCACCGACCACGGCAACGGAAACGGCCTCGCGCACGCTCATTCCGCTGCAAAAAAGCTGCAGAAGAAGGGGGTAAAGTACCGACAGCTCTACGGCGTCGAATTCTACTTTGTTCCTTCGCTCGCTCAGTGGCGCATCGACTACGAAGCCCACAAGCAGTCGATCAAGGACGCAAAGTCCGCAGCTGAAGCCGAAAAGAAGGCGAAGGTCCGCACCGACGTCGACGCCGATGAGGTGGAGGAAGAGGAAGCCGGAGGTCATGTTGTCGAGGACGAGGCAGAGACCAAAGCCGACGACTACAAGGAAAAACCCGACTGGCAGCGTCGATACCACCTCGTAGGCGTCGCTCAGTCCGCCGAAGGACTCGCAAACATCAATCGACTCGTGAAGGCATCTTTCAAGGACGGTTTCTACCGCTACCCGCGGATCGACTTCGACCTCCTCCGCAAGTACGGCAAGGAGATCGTGTGGTCCACGGCATGCCTTACAGGTGATGCTGAGCTTGTGACTGATATGGGCACTGAGACGTTACTCAGCGTAATTGAAAGATATAAAGCAGGGGAGAATCCCGTAGTTCTCTCCTTCAATGAGACAAGCAAAGAACTGCAGTTCAAGCGTGTCTTGTGGGGTGATAAGACGAGGACATCTGCCAAGATCGTCAAGCTCAAGACAGCTGATGACAAAGAAGTAAGGCTCACACCAGACCATCAAGTCTTGACAGACAAGGGCTGGCTTCGTGCCGATGAGCTCAAGGAGAACATGCCTGTCAAGATTGTTTCTTTGTGAAATAAAGCCTCCTAGACGATGCCTATGTCTAGGCGGTATTCATCGTGAACTCAGCACACAAAGAAGCCACAACCCAGAAAATGCTAAAGTTTCTTGGATGAAAAATAATATGCAAACCTACAAGTTCGTTGACGTGATCGAAGTTGAAGAATTGGACTACACAGAAGATGTCTACGACATTACTGTCGAAGAAAACCACAATTTCTTTGCGAACGGTGTAGTAGTTCATAACTGCCTCGGCGGAATCTACAGCGGTGCAATCCTTCGAGGGGAGGCGTACGGGAAGTCGTCCGAAGAAATTGCGAGAGAGCTAAAGAACCTGACCGACCGATTCACGTCGGCAGTTGGAACGGAAAACTTCTTCCTCGAAATTCAGTTCAACAAGCTTCCAAAACAGCACGCCGTCAATCGACACCTCATCGACCTGTCGAGAAAGACAGGCGTAAAGTTGCTCGCCACATGCGATTCTCACTATCCAGATCCCTCCAAGTGGCAGGCTCGCGAGCTGTACAAAAAGCTTGGATGGATGGGTGCAAAGCTCGACGAACAAGCCCTGCCAAAGTTTGAGGACTTGAAGTGCGAGCTGTATCCCAAGAATGCCACTCAAATGTGGGACGAATACAAGAAGTCACATGAGCAATACGACTTCTACAAGGGAACCGAAGAAGAGGTCAGGGACGCCATCGAACGTACTCACGACATTGCTTGGCAGCACTGCGAAGACACGTGGGTGGACGTCAAGGCGAAGCTTCCAAAACTTGACGTGCCCGGCAAGACGACATTTCAACAGCTGACTGAGCTTGTGAAAGAGGCTCTGATTCGAGAAGGAATGGACCAAAAGCCCGAATACGTCGCTCGCGTGAAGGAGGAACTTTCCGACATCAAGTATCTGGGACACGCTTCTTACTTCGTCACGATGTACAAGATCTTCAAAAAGGCGGAGACGAGGACATTGTTTGGACCAGGTCGTGGCAGCGGCGCAGGATCGCTAATCAATTATCTCCTCGGCATCACTCAGATCGATCCCCTGCCATACGGACTTCTGTGGAGCCGCTTCCTCGGTCGCCACAGGTGTCTTCAGAAGGATTCGTTGGTGTTGTCCGAAAATGGGGTCAAGCCCATTAAGGATCTTGATCTCGGCGAGAAGGTCCTCACGCAAGGCGGCACTTACGAGTCTGTCATTGACAAGGAAGATGACGTAGGACACGACATCAACGCCGTCATCAAGACTGCTAAGGAGAATTTCTCATGTTCGCCAAATCATCGCTGGCTCGTGAAGCGCGATGGTGAAGTGAAAGAGGTCATGACGACCGATCTCAAGAAGGGCGACAAGCTTCTCTTCGTCAAGCAAAAGTCTCCGTGATACGATATGTATCCCAGTGAATCATAACGGAGAAAGTTCATGGGAAACACAAGCACAAAGTCTGCTGTCTGCAAGCATTGCAACAAAGAGTTTGTTATATCGTTTGACCATACACAGGGTGGATTTAGTTCTTGCAACAAGAAGTACTGTTCGGCAGCGTGTAAGAACGCCAAACGCAGAGAAAAATCAATCTCGTCGATATTGCTGAAGTGTCTATTCTGCGAGAAAGACTACACACTTCCGCCTAGTTTGGCAAAACAGTCGAAGTATTGTTCACGAGTCTGTCAGAACAGGTTTCTTGCGAGGCAAAATGCTAAAGAGCGTGTGACGATTGCGTGTCATGCATGTCAGTCGTCATTTGAAGTGATAGTGGGCAGCAAGCGTAAGTACTGCACAGCCTCTTGTGCCAGTGTAGGTAATCGCTCAGAAAGAGTAACGATTGCATGCAAAATTTGTGGAAGAGACTTTGAAAAGTACACCACGTCTGTGATAAGATTTTGTGGACGCAAGTGTCAGTATGCAGCTCAATCAAGCGGAGAGATCAAGATTTACTCGCGCGGACGTTCTGGCGTTCGTTCTGACTTGGGAATCTACTTCAGAAGCTCACTCGAGGCCGACTACGTTCGCTACTGCAATCATGTAGGAATCGAGGTTCAGTACGAACCTAAGACGTTCTCTGTAAAAATTGGCGAGTCAGAGGTCAGTTACACACCAGACTTCTTTCACCCGACTACGGGTGAGTACGTAGAGCTGAAGGCAGGAAGAAGAGATCATGCCTTTGAGAAGAACTTGATTGCACTCGAAGCGCTAAAATCAGGCGGATTGAACATTCGTGTGCTCTATATGAAAGATTTCTATAGCAGTCTTAAGACTCAGGAGTTGTTTGATGTCATTCCAAATCTCGAATTCAGAAACTACAAAGGAACAAAACAACTTGTTGTCAACTCTTGAGTATGAAGAAGTAGAGATCGACGAAGTCATCTTCAGCGACAAGGCTGAGGAATACGTCGACATCGAGGTCGAGAATGACCACACATTCTTTGTGTCGACGGCAGGCAAGGACTTCGCGCTCACACACAATACGTCGTGGCCCGACATCGATTCTGATGCAGCCGATCGTGATGTGCTGATTGAAGAAGCACGTAAGCTTTTTGGAGACGATGCTGTCATTCCTGTTTCAAACTTCAATACCTTAAAACTCAAGTCGCTCGTCAAGGACATCGCGAAGATCTACGGTGTTCCCTTTGAAGAAGTGAACGAGATGACAGGCCCACTTCAAGACGAAGTGATGCCTCATGCTCGCGACGACGACCAGGAAAAGTCTGTTTTCGTTCTCAAGCATGAAGACTGCATGAAATATTCGCCGAAGTACAAGGCATTCATGGAGAAGTATCCTGATGTCGCTGCACATGTTGAGACGTTATTCATGCAGAATCGAAGCGTCGGTAGACATGCCGGTGGTGTGTTGGTCGCTGATCCTGAAGAACTATCTGCTGCAATGCCGATCATTGGTGTCCGAGGTGAACTGCAGACCCCTTGGACAGAAGGCATGAACTTCAGAAATCTAGAGGAGAATGGGTTTCTAAAGTTTGACTTCCTAGGGTTGACCCTCCTCAAGGACGTGGAGAACTGCATCCGAAGGATCCTCGTCAAGCAAGGAAAACTCGATCCTACATTTCTCGATGTAAAAGATTTCTTTGACAAGCATCTCAACTGCCGGTATGTAAAGCAGGACGACCCTGAAGTCTGGAAGCACGTCTACCAAGAAGGGCGATTTGTCGGCGTCTTCCAGATGACCAACAGCGGCGCTCGAAAGTTCTGTCTGGCAGCGAAACCTAGCAATATTCACGAGCTGTCAGCGATCACGGCGATTTATCGCCCAGGCCCACTTAAGGCCAACGTACATAATCTCTATGTTGAAGCTAAGAAACGCGCTGAGGGTGAAAAGATTCCGTATGCGCACCCTGTGATCGAACAGATCTTGGGCCCAACGTACGGGTTCGTGGTATTTCAGGAGCAATTTATGTTGCTTGCTGAGAAGCTAGGCGGCTTCACTCCCGGTGAAGCTGACCAGCTGCGCAAGACGCTTGTCAAGAAGTCTCTAGACACACTAGACAAGAAGTCCTCTGAGAAGGAGATCGCAAAGCAGAAGTTCATTGAAGGTGCACAGCGTATCCATGGCGTTGGTCCTGAAGTGACAGAGCCTCTATGGCAAACGATTGACAATATGTCGGTGTATTGTTTCAATGCTTGCATCCAAGGTGACGTACAGGTCGAGACTCAAGATGGCAAGAAAATGATCAAGGATGTCGTCGCTGGTGACGAAGTGCTTTCACCTGCAGGCTTTGTTAGAGTCAAGAACAAGTTCGATCAAGGTAAGAAGAAGGTCTTTCGTGTTAAGACTGTCGGCGGTGAAGAGATCGTCTGTACGCTTGACCATAAGTTTCAGACGGATGAAGGAATGATGCGCCTCGAAGACGTACTTCGTCAGAAGAAAAAGATTGTCGTTAGAAGTAAGCTATAACATGAGTCATGCACACGCATACTTATACACATGCCTAAGTCTAAACACAAGATAGAGTGTGTCAAGTGCATGCGCAAAATTTCAGCGTCTGCATTTATGAATCACTTGAAGTCTAACACACATCTACACGCAGATATTCTCGAAGCTATCGAATCTCATCGAATCAGTCTAGCGTCTGAGGCTAGACGATGCAAGGTCTGTGATAATGTCATTCCCAAGCAGGTCTTTAGTTTAAATGACGCAATGTCACACATGCATGGTGTCACAATTCGCATCGTCGAACACTGTAGTGAGTGCAGTAAACTTCCATGGAACGCAGGACTCACGAAGGATAATAACGAATCTCTGCAGAGGTTATCTGAGGCTCGCCGCGGAGACAACAATCCGATACACAAAGTCCTGCAAGACGAAGTTGCAAAGAACAACTGGGTCGCAAATGTGAAGATCGGGAAATCTGATTACGATGCGTGGCGTCGAGGCAAGTCGCTCGTCGAAGTCTACGGAGAAGAGAGGGCGGACGCTGCGAAACAAAACATGTCGGAGTCTGCTAAGGCTAGAAAAGTGCACGGTCACACAGGTCACAAGCACACACTAGAAACGCGCGAGAAGATCGGCAGGAAGACAGCGGAATTCCTAGCAAAGAGTCGACGCATGACTTCTTTGCCGCAACTTCGACTATTCGAGTCACTGCAGACACTAGAAGTATCTTTCTCTCTTGAGTACAATATTGATCACTACTTTGTCGACATCGCGGCGCCCGACATTCGACTTGCTATAGAAGTTGACGGTGATTTCTTTCACGTCAATGAATCTCTAGGCTACACAGCAAAGTATCGAGTTCAAAAGCGCAATCTTCGAAACGACAAAAAGAAGCAGGCACACCTTGAAAAGTCTGGCTGGGAAGTGTTAAGGTTTTGGGTATCTGACATTGAAAAGGACACCGAATGTATTGTGAAGCAAGTGGCATCAAAGATTCATACGATGAGATCGCCTCTGTAGAGGCCCTCGAAGAAGACGAGACCTACGACCTTGAAGTGGAACACCCTACGCATGCATTCTATGCGAATAACTTCGTTATCAGCAATTCTCACTCGACTGCATATGCGATCGACTCTTACTACGCTGCATGGTTACACACACACTACGAAAAAGACTGGCTTTCCACAATCCTCCAGTCCGCGTCGTCCAATCCCAAAGAACTATCCAAGGTAATTTCTGAGATCAAGTCGTTGGGCTACAAGTTCTCGAAGCACGACGTAAATTATTCGGGCAAGGAATGGCAGTTCTCCGAAGAGGCGGATGCCTTTGTCCCTCCGTTGGGATCTGTGAAAGGGATCGGCGACACCGCTGTCGAGGAAATCATGGCGAATAGACCATACAAAGACCTCAAGACAATGCTCTACGACACCGACGGCGTGTGGCGGCACTCCAAGGTGAACAAGACCTCCTTGACCGCAATGTGCAAGATTGAAGCGCTTGAGTCTCTTGAGGACTTCCACTGCGGAAGCGTTCGACACCACAGACAGCTTCTAGCTGCTCTCACCGACGACAAAAACTACGAGACGCTGAGGAAAGGCATCTACGGACTCACTGCAACTCAACTAAAAAAGTTGGCAAAGGAAGGTGTGGAACCTACTCCAATGATCGACATTTTACTTGAAGGTCAGACGACGACGGAGGATTGGACTCGCGACGAAAAAATTGCTCACGCCTACGAGATGACGTCGTCGGCCGACATCGACCTCCTCTTTCCGCCTGAGATCATGCAAAAACTAAAGGACAAAGAGGTAACTTCGATTCACGATGTACAGCCGGGCGCCGACGGGATAGGTTGGTTTCTGGTGACCGAAGTCGTCTTGAAGAAGACGAAGAACGGCAAGGCTTTCTTCAGATGCAAAGCAATCGACGACGAGTCTCGCCAAGGCTGGGTCCGCGTGTGGGGCAATGCTGCTGAAGCCATTCAGCCTTACACTCTATGGGTGGGACAGGTCTCCAACGACCCCAACTGGGGTTTCTCGACCTCAATTTACAAGCTAAGAAAGGTTGTGTGATGCTTCCCACAAAATACGTCGTCATTGAAGGCACTGATCTGTCCGGTAAAACTTCTCTCTATGGATCGATCCACAAGAAGACCGACTTCAAGTACAACATTCAGGACAGATCCTATCTGTCGATGCTGTGCTATGCAAAGCTGTACGGCAGGAGCGAGGAATCACACAGACGCGGTCTAAGAGAAGAGATCAACAATCTCAACAATTTTATTGTCGTGCTCCTCCTTCCAAAGGAAGAAATCCTGCGGAGGTACGACAGCAGAGGCGACGAGGCGCAGAATTCTACGACCTTGCTCAAGCTGTACGATATTTTTAGAGAGGAGGTGGAGAAGATCAGGCGCGCACCAAACGTCTTCGTCGTAGAGGAAGTTTTATCTCTAGCAGAGCTGACGGATCGCGTGGTCTCGAAGATCTCTTCCTATGAATTTTCTTCTCCCGACGACGTGGGCGAACACCTGCAAAAGTTGATTATCGGTTCCCCTCGGCTCGAGGACCAAGTGCAGCTCGAGATGATGCTTGACCCCAACCACAGCGATCCAGAAATTCTCAATGACCCTCGAGAGACAGACTACTATTGGGGCATCTTGGGCGGCTGCAGGCGAACCATCAGCAAAGAAATCAACGGAAACAATCCTTACAATGCGCCTCAGGGCCTCGACTCCCGTAGGTTCTACTACAACAGCGACACATGCATTTCTTCGATCCACTTTCTGCCGCGGGACGGAGACGTCAAGGTGCTGTGTACGCTGAGAAGTACAGACGTGATCAAAAACAGCGAAATCGACGTGAGGTTTCTTGCCCACCTGTCGTGCAAGATCACCAAAGAATTTAGATGGCCTGCTCGAAGGATTTTTCTCCGACTGTCCTTCAACAGTGCACATGTTCGAACCGTCGTTTTGAACTAGGTCACTTTTTTGTGTAGATTTGCTCCATCGTCATGACAAAAAGAGTGCTGGTCACAGGTGGTGCAGGTTTCATAGGCAGCAACCTCGTCAGAGGTTTAATGGAAAAAAACTACGAAGTCCACGTAGTAGACGACTTGTCGAACGGTTTTTTGACGTTCCTACCTTCTCGGCAGGAGCCGGAAAGAATTCTGATAGCCAGCTTCGACGACCAAAGCGTGCTGAATGAGATTAGGAGCAAAAAATTCAGCTTTGTCTTCCACCTCGCGGCGATGCCTCGTGTGAGCTATTCTGTTGAAAATCCACTTGCGACCCACGACGTCAACGTGACGAGCACGATGAAGCTGATGGATGCCTGCAGGGGGAACATCGAAAAATTCGTCTTCGCTTCGTCGTCGTCGATCTACGGCAATTCCGACCAAATTCCTACAACGACCGACGCGAAGTCGAACCCACGGTCGCCCTACGCATTGCAAAAGTTGATCATCGAAAACTACCTCAGCCTGTACTGGGACCTCTACAGTTTCGACTCTGTAGCTCTCAGGTTCTTCAACGTCTTTGGACCCCATCAGATCGGCAACTCTCCCTATGCCACAGCCGTCTCTTCTTGGTTGAACGCAATCATGAAATCGGAGTCGATGAGGTCCGACGGCGACGGGTCGCAAGTGAGAGACATGTGCTATGTCGACAACGTCGTGCATGCGTGCATCAAGGCTGCCGAGCACGCTTCACCGCTCAAGGGAGAATTTTTCAATGTAGGCTGCGGCGAAAACGTCTCCAACAAAGAAATTCTTGAATACCTGCTGAAGAGGTTTCCTCGATCGCAGTTTCACACCGCACCTTGGCGCCCAGGCGACGTCATGGCGACTCTCGCTGACGTCACACTGACACGAGACGTGATTGGATATACTCCCAAGGTCTCGTTCTGGGAGGGGCTCGATAGGACCATAAAGTGGTACATGGAAAATTGGGATCTAATCAAGAGTATAACAAACCAGTGAATTACTGAAAGAATTCAGGAGGTACAAGAATGTCAAACCCAGAGTTTATTGTGTATTGCGGACCGATGTTTTCTTCCAAAACGACCAGCCTCTTGTCGACGATTGACAGGTTTAGGTACCAGAACAAGAAGGTTGCGGTATTCAAACCAAAGATGGACGGTAGGTATGCAGAGGACTTCGTCTGTACTCACAGCGGCTGGAAGGTACAGGCCCACTGTGTGAAGGACGGACCCGACATCCTCGAGAAGTTGTCGGAGATGCAGGACAACCCGCAGGTCGTCGCCGTGGACGAAGCCTTTATGATTCCAGGGGTCGCAAAGGCGCTCGTATGGCTCTATAGGTCAGGATTTTCGATCGTAGTTTCTTCACTGGACCTGTCTGCCACAGGCAAGCCTTTTGAAGAAATTGAAAAGATCTTACCGTGGGCCACAAAGGTGGAAAAGAGAAGCGCGGTGTGCGTAGTCTGCAGCAAGGACGCATTCTATACGTACAAGAAGCAGTCGAACGACGAGGAGATCGAAGTAGGCGGAGACGAGCTCTATGAGTCTCGCTGCCTAAAGTGTCATCCTCACATCTTTGATCATTCGAGGTAAAATGAGCAGACCAACGTGGCCGCAAACGTGGATGTCGATAGCACATGAGATCTCCAAGAGATCTTACGATCCTCAGCTTAAGGTCGGTGCCATTGTTGTTTCTGAAGACAATACGCGGATGCTTGCTGTCGGATATAACGGTAACTATAAAGGTGGACCCAACGAGAGAGAATCAGAAGATCCAGGTCAAAGCGGTCTGATACACGCAGAGATAAACGCACTGGTGAAATGCGACTACAATTTTTCCAAAAAGAAGCACATGTACCTGACGCATTCGCCCTGTAGGGCTTGCGCAAAGTTGATTGTCAATGCTGACATATCGCGTGTCGTCTATGACAATTTATATCGAGATTCTTCAGGTCTAGATATTCTCAGCGCTTCTGGAATTGACGTAATTAGTTTTTCTGAAGTCATACTTAGGGACAGGCACTAATGAAGACGCTTAAAGATGACGACATTATTAGATTAATGCGAGAGGTTTGGTCGGAAAAAGTAAGAGCACTCTCCGAGGAAATCGACCTCGTGTTTAAGACCAAAGTTGGGAAGGATCAAAAGAATCCCATATCAAGTGGTCTCAAGGTAAAAAGTAAAGAGACGGGCATCCTTTACACGGTCGAGGAAGTAGGTCCTGACTCTGTCAGACTTCTTTCGCCCGACGGCGAAGAAACACTCATGGTAAATGGAAAAGATCTGGAGGAAAAATATGAGCTCGATTGACAAGAGCGCACTTGACACCATGCTCAAGGGGCTTGTAAAGAATGCTGTAAGTTCAACTGTGACTTCAAAGCTACCTGTACTCGAAGAAGCCTACAGGCATGAGGCGAAGCCTTTCAAGCAAGTTTCAGAATTCGTGACGCAAAAGACAAAAAATGCGCACACGGAGCTCTACAAAGGCTATGTCGAGTCTCTCAACAAGATATCGACTGAACTTGACACGGTCGATAAGTCTGAGGTAAACTCTCGTCATTCCAAGTTTAGAAATCTAAAACTCGAAGAGGTCTACAACCTTAATGCCACATGGCTTCATGAACTTTACTTTTCAAACTGCTTCGATCCAAACAGCGAAATTGTAATGGACTCAACTTCATTTCTTCGCCTCGAAAGAGACTTTGGTTCTTTTGAAGACTGGCAGAGAGACTTTATGGCCTGCGCGCTTGGAAGTCAGGGCGGTTGGGCTGTGACCGGCTACCACATGTTCCTCCGCAAGTACATCAATGCAATGATCGACGGTCACAGCGGCCACTGCATGGTGGGTTTTTACCCCGTCATCGTCGTCGACATGTGGGAGCACGCTTACTTCAGAGACTATTTGACCGACAAGAAGAGCTACCTCATAACACAAATGAGAGAGCTAAATTGGGAAGTCATAGAAGAAAGAGTGGGCAAAGCAGAATCAATGGGTCAGGTGCTGAAATGAGAAGGACCCTTAGAAGACCCATGCCTTCCACTGCGACCTTGCGGCTTAGTCAGCTCAAGAAGTTGATCTCTGAAGAGGCAAGAAAGATCATAAGAGAAGAAAAAGAAGAAGAGGAGCGAGGCGAAGATTCGCTTGACTCTCAAGTTGACTCGTTCCTTTCAGACTTTGAAAGAAAAGCAAAAAAGGAAATCGTAAAGAAAGAGTCAAGAGGCTATCAATCTTTCCTAAGAAAGCTTCTCAGAGAGGCTGAAGAGGATGAAGAAGCACCTGCTGAAGAAGAGCCCGAGGAGGAAGAGCCAGAAGGTGAGGAGGGTGGCGAAGAAGATGAAGAAGACGAAGAAGAGAAAGAGCCTGAAAAGTTGACGACCGAAGACATAGACGTCGAAACTTTTGCAGACGAAGTAGTCAGGTTGATAGAAAACTACGATTCTCTCCTCGAAATGAGGAATACCATCCTCAGAAGAGCAGTAAATTATCTGCTAAAATCGTACCAGCCAGACGTAGGAGACTCATTCAAGGAAGTCCTCGAAGATAGCCACGGTATTGAAATAGGCAAGAGCAAATTTGAAATGGAAGATGAATTTATGGCTCCTCGAGCAGATAGAGCAGGGAATTCACCGGGAGGAGCTTGATGCGAACTGACATCTTTCTTGAGAAAAAATGTGTAC
>Ga0172376_10001465_pt1 | contig 30110 bp, 23 predicted proteins | sample Lak35m_FD_121114 | JGI IMG/M metagenome (GOLD analysis project Ga0172376, IMG submission 121114) | Freshwater microbial communities from Kabuno Bay, South-Kivu, Congo - kab_092012_35m | ecosystem: Environmental > Aquatic > Freshwater > Lake | place: Democratic Republic of the Congo: South-Kivu...
AGCGGGCCGAGGTCAATGCGGCCTTCCCGGCGCGCGAGTTCGCGGCCGAATACGAGGCGCTGGCGCTCGAGGCGGGCATGGGCGAGGTCGCCGCGAAGGCCTGGTACGGCGTGTTCCGGATCGGCTACCTGGTCGAGGATCGGGAGCTCTTCGGGCGCGGGCTCGAGCGCGTCTTGACTGCGCACATGGACTCGAGCGTGATCGGCAGCGTCATGTCGGCTCTGGCCTACGGCGCGCCCGAATGGACCCTGCCGGCCGCGCAGGATGGGATGCGGCGCATACTCGCGGGCACGCAGGTGAAGGATCTGCGCGTCGAGGCGCTGGTCGAGCTCGCCATGCTGGTCGGGCTGGATCCTGCGCTCGGCGACGCGGGACGCGCCGAGGCCGAGCAGCTCCTGAAGCGACTCGAGAGCGAGCACGGCGACGAGGATCTGAACGCGATGACCGGGCGCGAGTTCGCGGCTGGCGCACGCTTCGAGATCATGAAGCTCGGCCTCGGCAGGGTCGCGCCCGACTTCGAGGCCGTCGACCAGGAGGGCGCGCGCTTCAAGCTCTCCGACTACCGCGGTCAGGTGGTCGTGCTCGACTTCTGGGGCTTCGTCTGAAAGACCTGCGTGGGGCTCCTGCCCCACGTGAAGACGCTCGTGAAGCGTCTGGAGCACGAACCCTTCAAGTTCATCGGCATGTACGGGCGCGAGGGCGATCCGAAGGAGATCGCGCAGCGCATGAAGAGCGAGGGGATCACCTGGCGCAACGCCATGGACCTCGGCGAGGCGCCGCACACGCACTGGAGCCGCTGGGCCGTGCGCGGCTTCCCGCAGCTGTACCTGCTCGACGCCGACGGCGTGATCCGCCAGCGCTGGTTCGGCAATCCCGGCGAGGAGGTGCTCGACCGCGAGATCGACGCCCTGCTCGCCGAGCACAAGACGCGCGCTCGGCGCTGAGCGCCTACTCGCTCGCCAGGAGCGCGGTCGTCAGCCAGGGCACGTAGGTGATCAGCAGCACGCCGAGCCCGAGGATCAGGAGCATCGGTAGCACCGCGCGCGTCACCGTCACGAGCGGCTTCTCGAAGCGGTAGCTCGCCAGGAACAGGTTCAGGCCGACCGGCGGCGTCAGGTAGCCGAGCTCGAGGTTGGCGATGAACAGGATCCCGAGGTGGACCGGGTCGATCCCGTAGTGCAGGCCGAGCGGCAAGAGGATCGGCACGACCACGAAGGTCGCCGAGTAGATGTCGAGGAAGCAGCCGACGACGAGCAGGAGCAGGTTGAGCGCCAGCAGGAAGGCCCAGCGCGACTCCACGTGCAGCTGGACCCACTCGAGCAGGCGCGTCGGGATCATCGCGTCGACGAACCAGCTCGAGAGACCCTTGGCGGCGCACAGGATGATCAGGACGCCGCCCAGCAGCGTCCCGCACTCGCGCAGGATGCGCGGCAGGTCCTTCCAGCCGAGCTCGCGGTGCGCGAGGAGCTGCACCAGCAGCGCGTACACGACCGTGCCCGCGGCGGACTCGAGCAGCGTTGCCTTGCCGCTGAAGAGCAGGCCCAGCGTCACGAGCGGCAGGGCGAGCTCGAACTTCGCGGCCCACACGGCGCGCCCGATCGGGGCGAGCTCGAGGCGCGCGCGCGGCACGCCCGCCTTGATTCCGCTGTACATCCCGTAGGCCGCCACCATCGTCACCATCAGGACGCCAGGCAGCACGCCGCCGCGGAACAGGTCCTCGATCGGCACCTCGGCCGCGATCCCGAACAGGATCAAGGGCAGCGCGGGCGGCAGGAGGATCCCGAGCGCGCCCGAGCCGGTCAGCAACCCGAGCGACTCACGCTCGCCGTAGCCGTCCTGACGCATGGCAGCGAAGAGCAACCCGCCGAGTGCCAGGATCGTGACGCCCGAGCCGCCCGTGAAGATCGAGAAGAAGGCGCACAGCAGCGCACACACGACCGCCGTGCCGCCCGGCACCCAGCCGAACAGCGCGCGGAAGACCGCGAGCAGCCGGCGCGCCGCGCCCTCGGTCAAGAGCAGCCCGAGCAGCGTGAAGAGCGGGATCGCCGGCAGGAACGGCGAGGTCGCGAGCTGCAGCATCTCGGCCGGCACGGCGGCGCCGAGGTATGGCTCCTCGAGGGTTCCGCCTGCGAGGAACAGGAACAGCGCGATGCCCGCCAGCGGCACGAAGAGCGGCGCTCCGAGCGCCGAGGCCACGACGAGGGCCGTGATCGCCGGCCAGGCCGGCAAGCCGAGGAACGGGCGGCAGCCGAGCACGAGTCCGGCGACGAGCGCCAGCACGGCGAAGAGGTGGGCCGGCTTCGAGAGCTCGCGGGCCGTCGCGAGGCGCGCTCCGATCGCCGCGAAGGCGACGGCCACGACCCACAGGAGCGGCCAGAGCGGGAAGAGTCCGGCCACCTCGGTCGGAAACTCGCGCTCGATCAGGATCAACTCGTGGGTCGCGCGCGCCAGCAGGCCCAGCGTGAAGCACGAGACCGCCACCGAGGCGCCCGAGAGCGCGCGCAGCGTCGGCACCTTCTCGAGGAACTCCGCGGTCGCGAGCCGCAGCAGCTTCTTCTCGCGCGCCGCCAGCAGCGCGCCCGCGAAGGCGAGCAGGAGGTTCGCGTGCTGTGCCAGCGGGATCGCCACCGCGGTCGCCGAGCCGAAGACCTCGCGCGCCACCAGGGCCGCGAGCGGCAGGGCGGCGATGACGAGGATCAGGACGGCGACGAGGCCGTCCTCGAGCAGGGCCAGGACGCGCTTCAAGCGGGCGACTCTATCCGCCTCCGTCGGCGCGATCGAACATCGGTCGGCTCAGGCATCGGTCGGCTCGAACATCGGCTCGATCGGGGCCGGGCTGGACCCGCGCGCGTTCGACCCCCGGACGGGCACCCCTCAGCGGGCCTTGCGGCGCGCTTCCAGCAGCTTCAGGCCCTCGTCGAAGATCGCCGGTGGCACCGAATGGGTCCGGAAGCGATCCTGCAGGGCCTGGCCGAGCGCGAGCCACTTCTCGGCGTCGCCGGTGGGTTTGGGCGCGAGCGTGAGTCCGCGCTTCTGCATCTCCGCCAGCGCCTCCTTCTCCTTCAACGGCACCTCGGCGAAGAGCTTCCTCTCGGTCTCGGCCGCCAGCGGCGCGATCGCGGCGCGGTCGGCCTCGGAGAGCTTGCTCCACGCGTTCTTCGTCACGATCAGGCCGCCGAGCAGCGGCGCGAAGCGGTGCTCGAGCGCGTTGGGGGCCGAGCGGAACCACTGCAGCGAGAGCGCCGCGAGCGGGGTCGCCGGCAGCGCGTCGATCAGGCCCGTCTGCAGGCCCTGCAGCACGTCGGTGCCGGAGAGCGATACCGGCTGCAGCCCGAGCTCCTGGTACCAGCTGGCGAGCCGTCCGTCGTTGCCCCACACGAACTGCTTCTGGCGCTTGAAGTCGTCGAAGCTCGCGAGCGGCTTCGACGAGAAGATGTGCAGCCAGCCGACGTGGGTCCAGTGCACGAGCACGAAGCCCTTCTCGAGCAGGCGCTGCTCGTAGCCGGCGCGCATGCCGGCCACCACGGCCTGGATCTCCTCGTCGGTCTCGAACAGGAGCGGCACCTGGAACAGATAGAAGGCCGGATCGATGTCGCCGAGACCCGAGGCGGACATCAGGCCGGCCTGCAGCTGGCCGAGGCGCATCTTGCGCAGGAAGTCGGGCTCGTCGCCGGCCACTCCGCCGGGATAGAACTGGAACTTCACGCGTCCGCCGGTCGCGGCCTGGACCTTGGAGGCGAACTCGCGCTCGGCCTTGTCCCAGATCGAGCCCTCGGGGACGAGCGTGGCACACTTCAGCGTCTGCGCCGCGGGTGCGCCGGCCAGGCCGGCCGCGAGCAGCAGCACGGTGCAGGCGAGGCGACGGAGGCTACTCGAGGGGCGGCAGGAAGAGTTCATCGATGCGAGCGAGGAGTCGGCGGGCACGGGCCTGCGCGAGGCGGTTCGCGAGGCGCTGATCGGGGTCGGCGGAAAGATCGACGGTGAGTGCGAGCGCCAGCAGCGCCTCGAACTCCGCGCGCGCCTGGGCGCCGACGCACACGCCGGTGGCGAGGGCGACGTGCACGCTGGCGCGCGTGCCGCCGGAGAGCTCGAGCGCGCGCGCGTAGTGTGCGCGCGCCTTGTCGGGCGAGCCGCCCATGATCTCGGGCAGGGCCTCGATCGCGATCAGGGCCTCGTGGATCGCGCCCCGCTCGTAGCTCTCGTCGAGCTCGAGCGCGCGCCGCAGCAGGGCGCGCACGGCGTCGACGTCGGCCACGAGCTCGGCCCGGTCCTTGCCGAGCGCGATCGCGAGACCCCACGTGCCGCCGGTCAGGTAGGCGGCCTCGACCTCCGCCGTATCGAGTTCGGCCGCGGCGGCCACGGGGTCGGTGCGCAGGCGCGCGCCGAGGCCCGGGTGCGCGAGCTCGAGCGCGTGCAGGGCGTGGTCGCGTGCGCGCAGGTGCAGCGCGATCGCGCGCGCGCGCAGGGCCTCGGAGGCCTCGTAGTCGCTCGCCGCCAGACGCTCGGCGTCGGGCTCGAGGAAGCCGCTCGCGTAGAGCGCGAAGGCCTGGCAGGCGGCGAGGCGCAGGCCCGGATCGTCGGGCGAGGAGATCAGCACGCCCTCCATGGCCTTCATCACGACCGGCAGCGTCTCGCGCACGAGCTCGGGGTCGTCCTCGCGCGTCAAGGTGGCCGAGCTCTTGGCCAGGGAACCGGCCACGCTGCCGAGCGCGAAGCGCTTCAGCGAGCAGGCGGGGAGCAGGGCAGACAGCGCCAGCAGGGTGGCGAGACGGGCAGGGAACGGCATCGCGGGCGCGCGATTCTGGCAAGTCAGGGCGCGCTCTTCCCGGTCAATTCCCCGTAGAGCCGGCGTAGCTCGGCGACCTCGGCCTCGAGGGTCGCGACGCGCTGCTCGAGCGGGCGCGCGGGGCTCGCGGCGGGGGTCGGGACGGTCGGCCCAGTGCTCGGCGTCTGGCTCGCCGCCAGCGGCCGCGGCACGGGGAAGGCTCCGTCCTCGAGGGCCGTGCGCGGGGTGGGGGTGCCCGCCGCACCCGTGGCCGCGGCGACGATCTGCTCCCACTGCGGCGCGCGCGCGCCGGGCAAGGGCTCGAGGCGCCGCACGAAGCCTTTCTGGCGCAGGTTCTCGAGCACGGTGCCGAGCACCTCGAGCGTCTCGACCTTCGCCATGCGATCCGCGCGTCCGCGCAGCTCGCCGGGCATCTGCGCCCCGCGCAGGAGCAGCTCGGCCACGACCGCCAGCTCGACCGGCGCGAGGCCCCACACCGCGTTCGCCTGGTGGCGGTACTTCTCGACCCGCGCGCCCGCTCCGTGGGCCGCGCCGACCAGGCCCTTCGGCCGCAGACGCTCGATCCCGGCGCGCACCTCGGAGTCGTTGAGATCCAGCACCGGGTCACGGTTCGACTTCTGGTTGCAGCCCAGCGTCAGGGAGTTGAGCGACAGCGGGTACTGGTCGGGAGTCGTGAACTCCTTCTCGATCAGGACCCCGAGGATGCGGGCTTCGAGCGCGTCGAGTTCGAGGGCGGGCATGGCGCAGACTGTACCGCCGCGCCCCGTCCAGTTCCCGCGCGGGATGTGGGCGCTTCAGTCGAGTCGACCGCCGAGGTGCGCGTCGAGGAAGGCCTTGTAGGCTTCGGAGGCCGTGATGCGGTTCTCCTTCTTGCGGAAGCCGTGGCCCTCGTCGGGGAACAGGAGGTACTCGCACGGGACACCGTTCGCCTTCACGGCGGCGACGATCTCCTGGCTCTCGACCTCGAGCACGCGCGGGTCGTTGGCGCCCTGCACGACGAGCAGCGGCTTCACGATGTTCTTCGCGTGCACGAGCGGCGAGCGGGCCTCGAGGCGCGCGCGGTCGAGGGCCGGGTCGCCGAGCTCGGCGTAGAGCGAGTCGCGGAACTCGGCCCACCAGGGCGGAATGCTCTCCAGGGTGCGGATCCAGTTGGTCACGCCGAAGATGTCGACGCCCGCATCGAAGGCCTCGGGTTCGAAGGCCAGCGCCGCGCACACCATGTAGCCGCCGTAGCTGCCGCCCATGATCGCGACGCGCGCGCCATCGACCCACTCGAGCGACTCGAGGTAGCGCCGGCCCCAGACGGAGTCCTTCAGATCGACGTCGCCGTGCTTGCGATCGTCCAGATGGAAGAAGGTCTTGCCGTAGCCCGAGCTGCCGCGGTTGTTTACGGCCAGCACGGCGTAACCGTGGTGCGTGAGGTGCTGGATCACGGGGTTGTAGCCGCGTCGCGTCTGGCCGCCGGGTCCGCCGTGCACGTAGACCACGGCCGGCGCGCGCTGCGACGACGAGCTCCCCTGCGGGCGGAAGAGCAGCGCCGGGATCGCGAGCCCGTCGAAGCTCGGATAGCGCACGACCTCGGCCTCGACCAGCTCGTCCTCGTCGATCGCGGGGTTGAGCGCGTCGGTCAGGCGCTCGTGCTTGCCTTGCTCGAGGTCGACGACGTAGAGGTTCGAGGGCGAGCGGTCGCCGTTCACGTAGCAGGCCATGCGCGCCTTGCCCGGTTCGAACGACACGCCCGTGATGTCGCCGGCCGGGAGCCTCGGCAGGATCACCTCGCGACCGCCCGCGACCTCGAACACGCGCACGATCGTGCGCGCGTCGGCGTTGACCGTGGTCGTCAGATAGCGACCATCCTGCGAGAAGCTGTAACCCGTCACGTCCCAGTCGGCTGCGAAGACCGGCGCGTGGGTCCGGCGCACGAGGTCGTAGGACCAGACCGAATCGAACTCGCTGCCCTCGTTGGTCGTGTAGTAGAGCGTCCGCCCGTCGGGCGAGAAGTCGGCCACACCGTGCTGCACGCGACCGTGGTGCGGCGTCACGTGCACGAGGTCGCCGGGACGCGCGGTGCGCGCGAGATAGACGTCGGTGTCGTCGTTGCTGACGTTCTTGACCAGCGCCACGTGGGCGCCGTCGGGCGAGACCTCGGCCAGGTCGTAGCCGCCGGGGTTCTGGAACAGGAGCTCGCGCCGGAAGCCGGGTGCGACCTCGCTGCCCTTGCCTGCGCCAGCGGCGGTGAAGTGGTAGCGGTAGAGATCGAATGCCTGCGGCTCGCGCTCGTTCGAGAGCGCGAAGAACGACGCGCCGTCGCCTGACCAGCCCAGGAACATTGCCTTCAGGTTCGCGCCGGGCGTCAGATCGTGGACCGTGCCGTCGGGCAGGCGCACGTAGAGGTGGTTGAGCTCGTTGCCGCCCTGGTCGGCGGTGTACAGCACGCGCTCGTCGCCGGGGAAGTAGCCGAGCGTGAAGCAGGCGTCCTGGCTCGAGTCCGTCAGGGGAGTCAAGGAGCCGTCGGCCAGCGAGAGCGCGTAGGCGTTGAAGACCCCGCTCGCATCGCTCGTCACGAGCAGCGAGCTGCCGTCGGGCGAGAACGACGCGCCCTGGTAGGAGGTCGTCGCGTAGAAGGCCGCCGCGTCGTGGCGCGCGCCCGAGGACGCTGTCCCGGGGACGAGACAGGCGGCCAGCGGCGACAGAAGGAGGACGGCGGCGAGGCGATGCGTCTGCATGGGGGCAGTCTGACGCCGAGGAGCCGGGGGCTCCAGCCCGGAACGCGGGCCGAGGTTTCCTGGAGATTTTGGATACGTGCGGGCACCCGGGCGAGTCTCCAGGACATGCACCTCGCTTCCGCACAACGAGCGCCGCGCGCGGTGGGCAGCAGGTCTTCCGCTCCAGACGGGCATCTCTCCAGGTCGTGTTCCCATCACGGCCGCCCGCGGAGCCTTTTCACCTTCTTTCCTGCTTCGTCCCCGCGCGCGGCGCTCGACTCTTCTTTCGATCCGTCCATCGCGGAGTCCCTTCCATGAAGCTGCGCTCGTTCGTTCCGTGGCTCGGACTGGTTGCGCTTCTCGCGCTCGTCCTGGCCCTGACCCGCTGTCGCGCTCCGGCGCAGGCCGGGGACCGCAGCGCGGTCGAGCTACCGGCCGGCGCGGCAGCGTCCGGGCCGCAAGTGGAGAGCGTCCTCCCCGCACCGGAATCTGCGCCGAATGCGGCGCGCGTGGCGGTGCCCGCGCAGGAACGTCCCCGACTCGACGAGGCCGGCTTGCGCGACGCGCTGCGGCGCCTCGCGCGCGCGGACCTCGTGGATTCCGCCGCGGTCGAGGCGGCGCTACTGCCGTTCCTCGCTCCGCCAGCGACGCTTTCGACGGTGCTGGACCTGCTCGAGCACGGTGGGCTCGCGGACGGGTCCTACCTGTCGCTCGAGGAGGTCGGGGCGCTGCGCGCGCTGGTGCTCGGGGCGCTGCTCGGCTCCGATCCGGAGGCCGAGGTCCCGGTGCCCTTCGACGGCCACGGGCTCGTGCTGGAGGTGCTCGAGGGGCTGCCGGCGGTGCTCGAACCGGCGCGCGAGGCGCTGGTGGACCTTCTGGCCGGCGCGCGCGACGGGCGCGGCGAGCCGCTCGTCGAGGCCTCGTTCGTGGCCGACCTCGAGCGCCTGCGGGACGCGTACCCCGAGCTCGCTCCGCTCTACGAACGCCTGCTGGCGGCGCTGGTGGGGGGCTCGGACCCGGAGGATGTGGCGCTGCGCATGCGCTACATGATCGACACCGAGAACCCGAGCCTCGTGGCCGCGGCGCTCGCGCGCTGGCTCGAGGAGAGTCCGGAGGCGGCGCTCGCCTGGGCGGCGAGCACCTTCGACGAGAGCGGGGCGAGCCTGGAGCTCAAGCGCGCGATCTCGGGCGCGGTGGCCCAGACGGCGCCGGTCGAGGCGGCGGTGGACTTTCTCGCGCCGCGCGCGCGGCGCGAGATGCTGGGCGAGTTCCTCTCGCTCGGCGGGCGCAAGGGCGGGCTGGAGGTTCTGCGCGAGGAGTACTGGAGCCTGCGCATCCTCGGGGGCGCGGACGAGCGCGCGCGGCGCATGCTCGTCAGCGGCATGCTCGACACGGGGACCGACGAGCTGCTGGCCATCGCGGGCGAGGACCCCTCGGCGACCGTGCGCTCGCAGGCCTGGATCACGCTGACCGCCTCGCGCGACTTCCAGCCGAGTCGGGCGGTCCTGGAGCGCCTGCGGGAGGCCCACGATCGGCCGGAGCTCGGGCTCGAGCCCGGGGAACTCGTCCTGGCCCTCGGCAACTTCGCCCGCCAGTCGCAGCGCAGTGCCCAGGATCCGGAGCTGCTCTCCGACGCGCGCAGCTTCCTCGTGGAGCTCTACCGCGACCGCAGCCAGCCGGACTGGGTCCGGCAGAGGACCCTCGAGAAGCTCGAGGGGCTGGTACCGGACGAGGAATTCGCGCGCCTGCGCGGGGAGCGTTGAGGCGCGCGCGGAAGGGCACCCGGCGGTGATCCGAGGTCGGCGTCGACCGCGTCGCCGGGTGGTTCGAGGAAAACGGTAGTCGGGAGGTAGGTCATGAATCGCATCACATTGTCGGCTCTCGTTCTGCTGGCCGCTGTGGGCCTGAGCTCGCCGGATTCGGCGCAGAGTCCGTGTCCGAACAAGCGTGCCAGCCAGGTCGATGCCCGGACGTACTGGACGGGCGAGGTCGCACGCTGTGGCATCGGGATCCGGATCTTCGGGATCGGGGGCGGCCTCTTCGGTCCGCGCTGCGGGGAGCGCAAGGTGTTCGAGCCCGCGCACCAGGTTTGCTCCGGCGAGGAAAATCCGGGCACCGCCTGCGTTCCCGCGCGGACGATCCCGCTCACCTTCGAGGTGTGCCACTGCGTGGACGCGACCGTGCTCGGCACGGGCTTCGTCCTGCCGACCTGCAGCTGCACGCCGGGGCACGGGGACGGAGGCTCGGTCGAGGACTTCCAGACGATCCCGTGCGATCCGAAGATCGAGGATCCGCCCGAGGCAGGGCCGGTCTGGCGCTAGCTCGCTCGCGCCGGGGCGCCGCCCGTCCGGGGCGGCGCCCTCACGGGCCCAGCAGGAGGCGCTGCAACTTTCCGCTCCACTCCGCGGCCGACTCGGCCTCCGCGAGGCCGCCGTTGGCGAAGACGTAGGTGCGTGCGGCTCCGCTGGAGTCCGGGCGGGAGAGGAGCGTGAAGATCACCTGCGGTTCCACGCGCTGCGGGCCGCGCCAGGACATCCGCCAGCGGTCGAAGGGCGAGCCCGGAGCCGCAACGAAGGTGCGCACCTCGGCCAGCTCGTCGCCGGTCAGCCGGTCGACGATGCGGGCGTCGTGCTCGGCGGTGACGCGCCAGTCCTCGCGCAGGATGGAGGCGTAGATGCGACCGGCGAGCGGGGCGAGCTCCACGGCAAGGGTCTGCGGCCCGGCGTGGACCGTCGTGCCCCTCATGCGGAACCCCTCGAGGGCCGGAGTGAGGAGCGTGACGCACAGGAGTGGACCGAGGAAGAGTCCCAGCGAGGAAGCCACCAGCGGAACGGCCGCCTTGCCCTTCGGGCGAGCCCAGTACCCGGCAGCCGCGGCGCACAGGACGAGGGCGACCCCGAGCAGGACCTCGGGGCGACGCAGCAGCGCGTTGTCCGTGACCGAGGAGCGCTGCACCTGCAGCTCGGGCTGAAGTTCGGCTAGGTCGAGGGTCGGATCGAGGCCGCGCAGGGTCTCGAGCTCGCGGCCGCGCAGGGCCTCGATGCCCGCCTCGGCTCGGGCGGCCGGCGCGCGGTAGTTCCAGGTGAAGCGCTCCCAGCTCCCGAGCTGTGCGCCGAAGAGCGCCAGCAAGCCGAGCAAGAGGCAGGACCCGGCCTTCACGCGACGGTCGCGCAGCTCGCGCGCGTCCTGCGGCTCGGTCCAGCCTTTGCGCGAGCGCACGATCGCCAGGAAGAGCCAGACGAGCAGCGGCAGCGAGACCAGCGAGAAGCCGAGCGGCCCCAGGTTGAAGCTCCGGCTGCACACGAGCCAGGCCGCGAAGAGGATGGCGAACCACGCGCCGGGTGTGACGACGTGGTTGCCCGGCATCATGCGCAGGCCCTGCTCGCCGCCCTCGAGGCCCCACACGAAGACTCCGGGCTCCTGCTCGGCCTCCGCGGGCGCGGGCGCCGGCGCGCGCGTGTCCTCGACGCGCTGCACGTCGGTCTTCACCTGCACCGCGTGCTGGTAGCGCCGCTCGCGCTCGTGCTCGAGCGCGCGCAGCACGATCTCGTCCAGGCGCACGTCGACCTCGACGCGCTGCGAGGGCGGCGCGAAGCGCCCGAGCGGCAGCTCGCCGGTCAGCATCTCGTAGAACACGACGCCGAGCGAGTAGAGGTCGGCGCGGTGGTCGACGTCGCGCGGGCGCTCGACCTGCTCGGGCGCCATGTAGTGCGGCGTGCCCATGACCTGGTCGACCTGGGTCAGACTCGCCTCGGGCGCGCCGACGAGCTTCGCCAGCCCGAAGTCGGCCAGCTTGACGTTCCCGCGCCGGTCGACGAGCACGTTCTCGGGCTTGATATCGCGGTGCACCACGCCCTCGTCGTGCGCGAACTGCAGCGCGTCGCACAGCTGGCGCACGATCGCGAGCGCCTGGCGCGGCTCGAGCTTCTTCGTTCGCAGGAGCGTGCGCAGGTTCGTGCCATCGACGTACTCCATCACGAGCCAGCAGCGCGCGTCCTGCTCGCCGTACTCGTGCACGCTCACGATGCCCGGGTGCGCCAGGCGCGCCAGGGCGCTGGCCTCGCGCAGGAAGCGCGCCACGAAGGCCGGATCGGACGAGAGGTCTGCGTGCAGCAGCTTCAGCGCGACCGTGCGCCCGAGCTTCTTTTGCTTCGCGCGGTACACGGCGCCCATCCCGCCCTCGCCGAGCAGGCTCTCGATCTCGAGCTCGGGAAAGAGCGGCGCGAGCTCGGCCGGAGTCGGCGCCGGCCGGCGGGCCGGGCGCGCGGCGGAGGTGGGGGCGGAGGGGTGCTCGCTCGGCTCGGGAGCCGGCGTAGCAGCGGCCAGGGCTCGCTCGAGGACGCAGCGCGCGCAGGGCGCCTCGGCGGCCTCGAGCGGGGCGCCGCAGCGCGGACAGGTGGGAGTGGGGGTGTTCATCGCAATCCCCCCTGACGGCCTGCCCGGGCGCCGTTACCGGCTTCCTGGCACCTTTCCGCGCGCGCCCGCATCACTCCAGTGCCTTCCGCAGGACGTGGACCTCGTCCTCGAGCTCGCCCGGCCCGACCGTCTCGCGCACCTCGTCGCGTACGAGCTCGCCCAGGCGCCGCCGCAGCCGGTGCAGGGCCACGCGCGAGGCGTTCTCGCTCGTGCCACAGGCCACGGCGATCTCGGCGTGGGGCACGCGCTCCTCGTCATTGCCGAGCAGCGGCGCGAGGCGCGCGAAGAGTGCGTCCTTGCCGGCCTCGCGCTGCTCCTGTGCGAGGCGCTCGAACGCGCGCGCCAGCACCGCGCGCGCCCAGGCCCGCTCGAATTCGCGCTCCGGCGGCTCGCCGCCGGCCGGTTCGAGTCCGACGCCCGACTCGGTGTCGAGCGAGGCGGGCGCGCGGCCCTCGCCGCGCTTGCGCGCGCGCACACGCTCGCGCTCGTTGGCGAGGAAGTGCTGCAGGGCCGTCAGGAGGAACGCGCGGAAGCGCCCGCGCGTCGGATCTGCCTGGCGCAGGTCCTCCTTCTCGAGCAGCCGCGCGAAGAAGGCCTGCGTCAGGTCCTCGGCTTCCTCGGCGTCGGCGCTGCGGCGCTGCACGAAGGCGAGCACGGGCGGGCGGTAGCTCGCGCACAGCGTCTCGAGGGCCGCGCGGCGCTCCGCCGGCGGCGCCGAGCCGGCAGCGCGCACCACGCTCCAGCGCGTCGTATGGAAGGACATAGCGGACACCCTGCGGCAGTCTAGCGCCCGCTGCCGCTGCGGAACCCTTGCGCAGCCGGACCCGGAGACCACTTCCTGGGCGACTACACTGGCCGAGCCGCCCCACGCCGGGATTTCTTGTGACGCCCGCCTCCGCATGCTTCAGAGAGCCGCATGATCCTCCCGCTCCTCACCGCCGCGTCGCTTCTCGCGCAGGAACCTGCTCCTGGCGCCCTGCGCCCCTGGACCGTGCTCGTCTACGGCGGCGCGGACAACGACGCCGACGGACCGATCCTCGAGTTCCTCGACCAGGGTTCGAGCTGCTCTACCGCCGGTTCGACACGGCGGACGACAAGGACGGCGTGAACGGGTATCTGCCCTGAGCGATGGCGCGCCTGCAGCTCATCCACTGGAAAGAGAGCGAAGGCCGCGAGCGCGCAGACGAGCTGCGCGGTCTCGGGCACTCCGTGCAGTACGAGTGCGACGGCTCGGCCGCGCTGGCTTTGCTGCGGGCCGAGCCGGTCGACGTGATCGTGATCGACTGCACGCGCCTGCCCTCGCACGGGCGCGCCGCAGCGCACGCGTTGCGCCAGCGGCAGGGGACGCGCTACACGCCGCTCGTGTTCCTCGGTGGCGAGGAGGAGAAGCTCGCGCTGCTCCGGAGTGAGCTCACCGACGGCGTCTTCGCCCCCTGGGATGGCGCGCAGAAGGCGATCGAGCACGCGCTCGCGCACCCGCCGCACGATCCGGTCGTGCCGGCGAGCCCGAGCTCCGACAAGCCGCTGGCCGACAAGCTCGGCTGGAAACCCGGCACGACGCTCGCGCTGGTCGGAGCGCCCGACGGCTTCGAGCGCACGCTCGGCACGCCGCCCGCCGGCGCTACCCTGCGCCACGACCGGCGCGCGAAGGCCGAGCTCGTCCTGTGGTTCGTGACGACCCGCAAGGACTTCACCGCCACGCTCCCAGCCTGGAAGAAGCTGGTCGAGTCCGGCACCAAGCTCTGGCTCGCCTGGCCCAAGAAGGGCTCGCGCATCGCGACCGACCTCGCCCAGGACTTCGTGCGCACGACCCCGCACCCGCACGGCCTCGTCGACTACAAGATCTGCGCCCTCGACGCGGACTGGTCGGGCATGTGCTTCGGCAAGAAGCGCTCGTGAGCGCTCACTCCGAGCGCAACGCCGTGATCGGGTTCATCCGTGCGGCGCGGCGGGCGGGGTAGAGGCCGAAGAGGATGCCGACGGCGCAGGAGATGGCGAGCGCGACGAGCACGTAGTGGGGCTCGACGATCGCCTTCCAGGAGGTGTAGCTCGCGATAGCGCGGATGCCGGCCAGGCCGACCAGGCAGCCGATCAGGCCGCCGACGACGGCGATCGAGGTGGTCTCGGTCAGGAACTGGATCGAGATGTCGCGCCGGCGCGCACCGAGGGCGCGGCGCACGCCGATCTCGCGCGTGCGCTCGGTGATCGTGGCGAGCATGATGTTGGCGATGCCGATGCCGCCGACGAGCAGCGAGATCGAGGCGATCAGGATCATCACCAGGCTGAAGGTGCGCTGGGTGGCTTCGCTCTGCTGCAGGAGCTCGAGCGGGACGACGAGCTCGTAATCCTGCTTCGCGTGCAGGCGGCCGAGCACGGCCGCCAGCACGCGCGCGGTCTCGAAGACCTCCTCGGACGAGCGCACGGAGACCACCAGCTGGTCGAGCTCGGTCGAGGAGATCTCGCGGCTTCCGGCGCGGCGGATGTGGGTCGTCGTCCCAAGCGTGTGCATCGAGGTCGTGTAGGGGATGTAGACCTCCTGCGCGACGCCGTCGAGATCGAGCGCCTTGGCCGTGTGCGAGCGGAAGCTGGCGTCGGCCAGCACGCCGATGATCCGGAAGGGGAAGCCGCCGATGTCGATCGTCTCGCCGAGCGGATCGGCCAGCATCTCGAGCTGCTGCAGGAGCCCCGGACGCACCAGGCACACCTTGGCGCGCGCCCCGTCATCGAGCGCGTTGAAGGCCCGGCCGCGCCCGACATCGAGGCCGAACATGGCCAGGTGCGCGGGCTCGACGCCGAGCACCGAGGCCTCGACCCGCCGGCTGCCGTACCAGGCGCGATTCGTGACCTTGTTGACGCGCAGGATGCGTGCCACTCCCGGCACGTTGCGCTCGATGTACGCGGCGTCGTCGAAGGTGAGCCCGTACTGGATCGACCACTGCTCGGCGTCGTCGGGCTTGGACTCCTCGGGCGGCTTGACCGAGTTCAGGATGATGTTCGTGACGCCGAGCTCGCCGATGCGCGCCAGGATCTCGGCCCGCGCGCCCGCGCCGACCGCCAGCATCGTGATCACCGAGCCGACGCCGAAGATCATCCCGAGCATCGTCAGGAACGAGCGCAGGCGGTTGCGCCGCAGGCCGCGCAGGGCCTGGCCGACGATCTCCAGTGCACGCTCGAGGTTCACGCGTCCCTCCCGCTCGCGGCGAGCGGCACGGGCGGACCGTCGCGCACGATGCGCCCGTCGGAGAGCTCGACCACGCGCGGCAGGGCCGCGGCGATCTCGGGGTTGTGGGTCACCATCAGGATCGTGCGGCCCTCGCCGTGCAGGCGCCGGAAGAGCGCCATGACCTCGTCGCCGTTGCGCGAGTCTAGGTTGCCGGTCGGCTCGTCGGCCAGCAGCAGCGCCGGACGATTGACGAGTGCGCGGGCGATCGCGACACGCTGGCTCTCGCCGCCCGAGAGCTGCGTCGGATACGAGCCGATGCGGTGCATCATCCCGACCGAGGTCAGCAGCTCCTCGCAGCGCGCGCGGCGCGTCTTCCTCGGCGCGCCGTCGTAGAACAGCGGCAGCTCGACGTTCTCGAGCACGGTCAGCTGGGGCACGAGCTGGAAGGACTGAAAAACGAAGCCGATCGAGCGGTTGCGGACGCGTGCCAGGGCGTCGTCGTCGAGCTCGGCCACGTCACGCCCGTGGATGCGGTAGCTGCCGGAGGTGGGGCGGTCGAGGCAGCCGAGCAGGTTCAGGAGCGTCGACTTGCCCGAGCCCGAGGCGCCGACGATGCCGACCAGCTCGCCCTCCTCGATGGCGAGGTCGAGACCGTGCAGGACGCGCAGGGAGCGGTCACCGGTGCGGAACTCCTTGACGATGTCGAGGAGCTCGAGGACGCGCGCGACCACAGGCTCAGCCCGCCGCGGCCGTGACGGGCACGCCCGGAGTCGCCTCGGACGCCGGCCCGTCGCCGGCGGACTCGCCCCCGCTGCCGCTCGCGCGCGGGTCGTAGAGCAACACCTCGTCGTGCTCGCCGAGGCCCGCGCGGATCTCGACGCGGTGCGAATCGTGCTTGCCGATCTCGACCTCGCGCTCGGTGTAACCCTCGCCGCTGACGAGGAAGGCGAGGTGCTTGCCGTTCTCGGGCACGATCGCATGCAGTGGCACCTGCAGCACGCCGGTCAGGGCCTCGACGCGGATCTCGGCCTTGGCCGTGACGCCGGGACGCAGGCCGGTGACCGGGCCCTCGAGCGTGATCTCGACCTTGAAGGACTTGTTCGACTCGTCGGTCCAGTTGGCCGAGTTCGCCACGGTCGCGATCTCGCTGATCTTGCCGGAGAAGCTCTCGCCCGGGCGCGAGTCGACCGTCACGACCACGGGCAGCTCGAGGGCGACCTTGTCGATGTCGGCCTCGTGCACCTGGATCAGGACCTGCATCGAGGAGAGGTCGGGGATCGTGACCAGCGTCGCGCCCTGGTAGACGGTGCTGCCGACCTTGATGTCGTCGCGCCACCAGGGTTGCTCGGGGTCGCCGTAGTGGACGGTGCCCTCCTTCTCGCACTTGACCGTGTAGTGCTCGAGCTCGGCGCGCTGCTGCTCGAGGCGCGTGCGCGTGGAGGCGACCTGGCCCTCGCGCTGGGTGACGGCGGCCTGCTTCTCCTTCAGGTTGATCTCGGCCTTCTGGCGCGAGTTCTCCAGCTCGCGCGCGCCATCCTTGACCTCGGTCTCGTGCTTCTTGCGATCCATGCGCAGCGTGTAGGTCTGGTACAGCTCACGTTCCCGGCGCGCGTTCTCCTGGCCGATCTCGGCCTCGCGCAGGCGGATGCGCTCCTCTTCCTCCTGCACGCGCGTCAGGAAGCCCTGGGCGACCAGCTCGGGCACCTGCTGGAAGCGCTCCCTGGCGCGCGCGTGCTCGGACTCGGCCTTCTCGACGGCGAGGTCGAGCTTGCGCTGCTCGTTGGGCGCGTCGCCCTGCTCGAACTTCTCGTACGTCAGCTGCGCGGCTTCCAGCGCGAGCTCGGCCTTCTCGATCGTGGCCTGGTTGTCGCGCTGCTGGATCTCGAGGTTGGCGCGCGCGGCCTCGAGCTCGATCTCGTACTGCGCCAGGTTGTTCTCCAGCTCGGTGATCTGGGTCTCGAGCTCGGTGCGGTCGAACTCGACCAGCAGATCGCCGGGCTTCACCAGCTTGCCCTCCTCGATCAGCCAGGTGATCGTGCCCTGGCCCTTGAAGCGCGGCTTGACGTTGACGTTCTCCTTGGCGGTCAGGTAGCCGTTCTCTTCGACGGTGATGGAGAGATCGCCCCGCGTGACGCGCGCCCGCGAGCCGGAGGGCGGGACAGACCCTCTCTCGCTCCCCAGCACGAGGCCGCGCCCCGACCAGGCGATGCCGGCCACGACGAGAACTCCGATGACTGCAGCGGTCTTCATTCCTTCCACATCCCCGTGTCGTCGATGAACAGGATCCCGAGGTCCCGCAGGAGCTGCAGGCGCGCGATCTCGTAGGCGACCTGCTCGTCGATGCGCGCGTTCTCGGCGTCGAGCAGGGACTGGTTGGCCTCGACCACGTCCCGGTTCGGGATCTCGCCGCGCTCGAAGCGCAGCTCGGCGATGCGCAGGTTCTTGGTCTGGTCCTGGATCAGCTGCTGCTGGATCTCGAGACTCTGCACGCGCCGCTCGAGCTCGCGGAACGAGCTCTGGATCGAGACCCGCAGCTGGTCCTCGAACTCGGTGAGATCGCGGCGCGCGCGTGCCAGGCCGAGCTGCGCGGTGCGGTAGGCGTTGCGCTCGCGCACGCGGTCGAGCGGGATCCCGAAGGTCAGCGCCAGGCTCGTGTCGGTGCGTCCGAGGTCGGCGCCCAGGAGATCCGCCGAATCATCCGTGGCGTAGCTCGTCGAGAGCACGAGGTCGAGGTCGGGGCGCAGCGAGTCGGCCGAGAGGCGCACGCCGCGCTCGACGTCCTCGAGCTGCTCGCGCCGGTTCAGGAGGTCGAGCCGGTTCGCGCGCGCGACCTCCAACGCCGGATCGACCGCGAAGCGCACCGGCGTGAAGGGCGGCGCCTCGGGCTGCACGTCGATCGGCTGCTCGGGCGTGAGCCCCAGGAAGATGCGGAAGCTGTCGAGCGCGAGCTCGAGCCCCTCCTGGGCCTCGAGCAGCCCGTTCTTCGCCTGCAGCTCGCTGCGGCGCGCACGCAGCACGTCGAGCTCGTTGGCCCGGCCCACCGCGAACAGCGCCTCCGCCTGGCGGCGCGCGAACTCGTTGCTGTCGAAGTTGCGCCGCTGGTTCTCGATCGCCTGCTTGCGGTTGACGAGGTCGTAGTAGCGGCGCGCGACGTCGATCGAGAAGTCCTCGCGGAAGAGCTCGAACTCGCGCAGCGCATACACCAGCGAGCGGTCGGCCTGGATCAAGGGCTCGTGCGTCACCGCGTGGCCGCCGCCGCGCAGGAGCGGTTGCGCCAGGCTGACCGAGAGCAGGGAATCGTGGGCGGGCGAGGCACCCTCCAGGGCGCTGCTCGCGCTCGCGGCCGAGAGCGAGAGCCGCGCGCCGGTCGGGAGAAGCTGCGTGACTTCGAAGCGCGCCGTGCCGGCGTTCGCGTCGCCCGCGCCCGGGAGCTCGTTCAGGGCATAACCGAGCGACAGGGCGAGCTGCGGCGCGAAGTCGTGGCGCACGCTGGCGAGCGCCAGGGCATCGGCCTCGAGGCCCTCGCGCTGCGCCTGCATCGTCCGGTTCGAGTCGAAGGCCGTGCGCAGCGCCGCGCGCAGGTCGAGCACCGTGCGCGGCAGGTCGGCGGACGGGGCGGCCTCGGGCGCCTCCGGCGGTAGCTCCACGGGCCGCAGGGCGGCCTGCTCGCGCGTACCCAGCGTGGCCTCCGTGCGCTCGGCCAGGAGGCGGCGGGCAGTGAGCTCGGCGCGCCGCTCGTGGGATTCGGTGCTGCAGGCGGTGGCGAGCGCCACGGTCAGGCCGACGCGGACGAGACGATGCGGTACTCCCATGCTCCTCGTGCGCTCTACTGCCCGGGGGCGAGCGGGTTACCGACGGGAACGGGAAGCCGGGGCGCGGGACGGCGGGACATCGGATGCTCGGACGAACCCGGTGCCCCGGCGTCGTCCGGAAGATGCCGAAAAGTGCCCGAAAGGGGCGCGGCTACGCTTTCTTTGCGCGCCGCGCCCGCTGGCCGAGCGACTCAGCGCCGCGCACGCACCGGGAACGGCGGGCGCACGGCCTTGCGCGGCGGATTCGCGGCGAGCTCCTGCAGCGCCACCTCGATGGCCTTCTCGAGCTGCGGGTCCTTGCCCTGCGCGACGAGTGCGGGAAGCTGCTCGACCTCGAGGTCGGGCGGCACGCCCACGTTCTCGACCGTGAAGCCCTCGTCCTCGGTCCAGATCGCGATGTTCGGCGCGGTCACGAAGCCGCCGTCCATCAGCTCGGGATAGCCCAGGATGCCGACCAGGCCGCCCCAGGTCGGGCGCCCGACGAGCTTGCCGAGCCCGAACTTGCGGAACATCCACGGCAGGAGGTCGCCGCCCGAGCCCGCCGTCTCGTCGATCACCATGACCTTCGGCCCGAGGATCGCGCCCTGCGGCGTGAACAGGTCCTCGCCGTAGCGCGTGGCCCAGTGCGCGACGTAGGGCCGGCGCAGGATGTCGATGTAGTAGTCGGCGATCGAGCCGCCGCCGTTGTGGCGCTCGTCGATGATGAGCGCTTCGCGGTCGGCCTGCGGGAAGAAGTAGCGCTTGAAGTACACGTGGCCGAGGTCGGCGGTGTCGGGCACGTACACGTAGGCCACGCGGCCGCCGGTCGCGGCGGTGACGCGCGCGATGTTGCCCTCGACCCAGTCGCGGTTGCGCAGCGCGCCCTCGCTCTCGATCGGCACGACCGTGACGGTGCGCGCATCCGAGCCGTCGGCCTTCGGGCCGACGGTGAGCTGCACGCTCTTTCCGGCCTTGTTCTCGAGGCGCGCGTGCACGTCCTCGCGGGCGGTGAGCGCGACTCCGTCGACCGCCAGCAGGAACTCACCCGCCTTCACGTCCACGCCCGGCACGGTGAGCGGCGCGCGCAGGTCGGGCGTCCAGTTGAGCCCGCCGTAGATCTTGGCGAAGCGGTAGTGGCCGTCGACGACCTCGTAGTCGGCGCCGAGCAGGCCGCCCGGCACGCTGTCGGCCTGCACCAGAGTCTCGCCACCACCCGAGAAGCTGTGGCCGACCGCGACCTCCGAGCACAGCCAGCGGATCACGCGGTTCAGGTCGCCGCGCACGGCGAGGTGCGGCAGGAACTGCGCGTACTTTGCCTTCATGGCGTCCCAGTCCGCGCCGTGCATGCCCGGGTCGTAGAAATAGTCGCGGTTGATGCGCCAGACCTCGTCGAGGATCTGGGCCCACTCGGCGCGGGGATCGATCTTGACCTGGATCGAGCCGACCGCGAGCTGACCTTCGGACAGGTCGAGCGCGTCGCCCAGCGGGCGCACGAAGAAGCCGCCCTGGCTGCTGATCAGCACCTTCTCGAGTCCGGCCGCGAGTTCGAAGCCGCCGCACTCGCCGAGCAGCGTCTGCTCCTCGCGCGACTCGAGATCGAAGCGCGCCAGGGCGCTCTTCGCCGATCCCGTGGCCTCGTCGGCGCTGAAGTCGCTCTGCGCGGCCTTCAGGTAGAAGAGCTGGCCGGGCTTGCCGGCCTGCAGCGACGAGTAGAACGCGCGCGGTGTCGGCAGCGCGAGGATGCGCTGCGCGAGCCCCTCCAGGTCGATGCGCACCTCGACTCCGGCGTCCTCGGCGGCGGGCTTCTCGTCGGGTTCTGCGTCACCCGCCGGCTTCGGCGTCTCCTCGTCGCTCTCGGGCGCGAAGGGCGAGGGCGTGTCGGCCGCCAGCACGACGAGATAGAGCGCGTTCGTCTGCTCGATGTCGGCGCTGGCCTGCGAGAACCAGGTCAGGAACGGACCCGCGTCGGTCGAGGCCGCGAGCCACAGGTACTTGCCGCTGGCGTCGAAGACCGGTTCGGCCACGTCCGAGAGGCCATCGGTCATGGCGTGGCTCGTGTCGCTCGCGAGCTCGTACAGGTGCGCGACGCGGAAGCCGGTGCGCGAGCCCAGCGTGTAGGCGAGCCACTTCGAGTCGGGCGACCAGGCGTGGTGCAGCGTCGGGAAGACGCCGTACAGGGGCTCGGCCGCGATGCGCGTCGTCTTGCCGCTCTCGACGTCGAGCCACCACAGCGTGCGCGCGTTGTCGAGGAAGGAAAGCTTCTTCGAGTCGGGCGACCACTGCAGCGAGTCGTAGAAGCCGGCTCCGCCCGGGGCGATGCGGCGGCGCTCGCCCTTGCCGTCCGCGGGCGCCAGCACGAGCTCGTTCTCGCCGCTCTCGTCGGAGATCCAGGCCAGCGTGCGCCCGTCGGGCGACCAGGCCGGATGACGCTCGTTCGCGCCGGGCGTCTGCGTCAGGTTGCGCGCGTCGCCCTTCTCGGCGGGGACGGTCACGATCTCGCCGCGGTAGCCGAAGGCCGCGCGCGCGCCGGAGGGCGAGAGCGAGGCGCTGCGCACGTACTCGTCCCCGGAGACCCAGCGCTCGCGCGTCTCGACCAGATCGGTCGCGATGCCGTACGTGAGGCGCGTGCTCGTGCCGTCCGCCTCCAGGCGGTGCAGCCAGCCGGCCTGCTCGTACACGAGCGCGCCGCCGCCCGCGCTGGCGTTTGCCACCGGGAAATCGGCGTGTCTCGTCAGCGCGCGCACGCTGCGCGCACCGGCGTCGTAGCTGTACACGTTGAACTCACCGTCGCGGTCCGAGCGGAAGTACAGCGTCGAGCCGAGCCACATCGGGTCGGTGTCGTTGCAGCGCCCCTCGGGCTGCGGGACGATCGTCACGGAGAGGTCCGCGAGCTCGCAGATCCAGATGCGGCTGGCCGTGCCGCCGCGGTAGTTCTTCCACTGGTTGAAGGCCTCGGAGAGCGGCACGTAGGCGAGGCGCTTGCCGTCCGGCGAGAGTGCGGCCTTGTAGCAGGTCGGCAGCGGATAGCGCGTCGGCGGCCCGCCGGCGGTCGAGACGCGGAAGAGGTGCCAGAAGCGCCCGGTGTAGACCTCGCGCTGCGAGCTGAAGAGCACCTCGGAGCCGTCGGGCGTGAAGTCGTGCACGACGTCGACGCCGGGGTGCCAGGTCAGGCGCTTCGGCTCGCCGCCCTCGACCGGCACGAGGTAGACGTCGGTGTTGCCGTCGTACTGACCCGAGAAGGCCAGCGTGAGCCCGTCGGGCGAGAAGCGCGGGCGCGACTCCTGGCCGGGATGCGTCGTCAGGCGCCGCGGCGTGCCGCCCGCGAGCGGTGCCACCCACAGGTCGCCGGCGTACACGAAGGCCACGTGCCGCGCGCTCATGGCCGGCTGCTCGAGGAGGCGCGTGTCGCGCACGTCGGGCGAGCCCTGGAAGCTCGCCGCGCGTACGGCAACCGCGGGCGGAGCGGCGGGAGCGGTCGCCGAGGAGGCGGCAGGGGACGAACAGGCGAGAAGGAGCGGGAGCACGAGAGACGCGCGCGCAGGGTGCATGCGTGGAATCCGGGGCAGGGGTAGGCCGGGAGGATAGCGGTTGTGCAGGCGCGCGTCGGAGTACGGTCGGGCTCGTACGCGTCTGGAACGTTGCGGAGGCGGAGCGCTACGCGTGCGCTCTCGTGGGCCGTTTCGTGGCGTAGAGGCGTGCCCGATCACGCCACCTCTCCGTGTTAATCTCCTCGCCCCATTTCTGAGGAACCTCCCATGGCCAAGCTCACTCTCGGCGCCCGTGCCCCCGCGCTCTCCCTGCCCGATCAAGACGGAAAGACCCGGAGCCTCGCGGACCGCCGCGGCAAGTGGGTGCTCGTCTACTTCTATCCGCGCGACGACACGCCGGGCTGCACGGTCGAGGCCTGCGGCCTGCGCGACGCCTGGAGTGACTTCGCGCAGCGGGGAATCGAGGTCTTCGGCATCAGCGGCGACAGCGTGAAGAGCCACCGCAAGTTCGCCGACAAGTTCAAGCTGCCGTTCACGCTCCTCGCCGACGAGTCGAAGGCGGTCATCCGCGCCTACGGTGCCTTCGGCAAGAAGAAGTTCATGGGCCGCGAGTTCGACGGCATCCTGCGCCAGTCGTTCCTGGTGGACCCGGAGGGCAACCTCGCGCGCATCTACGCCAAGGTGAAGCCGGCCGAGCACGCGGCCGAGGTCCTGGCCGACGTGGCCGCGCTCACGGCCGGCAGCGCGGAGGCGGCTTCCGCCAAGCGCAGCAAGACCGCGAAGGCGCCCACCGCCAAGCGCAGCAAGACCGCGAAGGCGGCTCCCGCAGCGCGCAAGAAGGCCGCGAAGGCCCCGCCGAAGAGCCGCAAACCGGCGGCGAAACCCCGGAAGTCGAAGCCACGCCGCTGACCGGGCGTCAGCGGAGGTCAGCGAGCAGCGCCGCGCGCGCGCCGCGGCGCGTGGCGAGCTCGGAGGCGGTGGGGATCGCCGCTCCCGACGCTTCCAGGGCGCGCCAGCGCTCGAGGAGGGGCGCGAGGCTCGAGTCGGCAGCGGCCCTGCGCACGAGCCAGCGCTCGAGGGCGGCCTCGGCCGCGCCCGCGTCGGCCAGCGGATCGGTCAAGCACGCGCGCAGGAAGGCGTGTGCCGTGTCGTCGCCGAGCTCGAGGAGTGCGCGCGCGCTGGCCTCGCGCAGGTCGAGCCCGCGCGCGCCTGCGCCGGCTGCGCGCAGGGCTGGAACGGACGCCGCGTGCGCGAGGCGCCCGAGGGCGGTCGCGGCGGCGACCGCGAGCTCGGGGTCCGGGCTGGCGAGCGCACGCTCGAGGGCCGGAGCCGCCGCGGCGTCACCCAGCGCCCCGAGGGTCTGCGCGGCGGCCGGAGCGAGGCGCGCCTCGGCCAGCATCCGCGTCACGCCCTCGCGCGCGCCGCGCGCCCGCGGGCCGCGCCGCTCGAGCACCTGCAGCGTGTGCAGGCGCACGTAGACGTCGCTGTCGCCGAGGGCCTCGATCAGCAGCGGGACGACCCACTCCTCGAGGCGCACGAGCACGAAGCGCGCGTCGTCGACGTTGCGCAGGTTCCAGGCGCCGAGGCTCGCGATCCAGCGCCAGGCCTCGGCCGCGAGCTCGGCGCTCGGCACGAAGGGCGTCGCGGGCGGCGCGAGCTCGCCCGCTTGCCAGCGCTGCAGGAGCTCGCCCGCGTCGACGCAACCGCGCTCGGCGGCGAGCTCTCCGAGACGCGCGGCGCTCTGCGCGCGCAGGGTCTCGTCCTCGGTCCCGCGCCAGACCGTGAGCATGGCCTCGACGCCCGCGAGGTGCCCGAAGCGCGCCAGCGCATCGGCCATCCAGAAGGCGGTGGCGTAGTCCTTCTCGTACTTCAGGCGCAGCGCGAGGCGCGGCAGCACGACGTCGCGGCCGGTCTGGCCGAGTCCGTAGCCGCACTGCGCGCGCAGCCAGGGCTCCTCGGCCCTCTCGATGGCCGTCACGAGCGCGTCGAGCGCATGCGGCGTCGCGAGCGCGCCGAGCACCTCGGCCAGGCCCGCGCGCAGCTCGGGCTCGGCCTCGGGATCGCGCAGCACGCGCACGAGCTCGGCCACGCCGGCAGGCGCGAGCACCCGCGCATCCTCTCGCGCGAGCGCGCGGAACTCCGCCTCGCCGCTCGAAAGGGCTCCGAGCACGGCTTCGACCTGCTCGCGCGTGGCCGCGTCGGGAGGGCCGGGCTCGGGCGGAGCCTCGAGCCCCGGGCCGAGCTCCGCGCGCCGCGCCGCGACGACCTCGGCGTGCAATGGGGCGAGCGCGATCGGCGCCGGAGCAGGCGTGGTCGCGCCCTCGCCGCAGCCGGCCAGCAGGACGAGCGGCGCGAGGCGCTTCATGGCGCCACCTCGAGCCTGTGCACGAGGCGCGCCTCGAGCTCCGGATCGGGCGCGTCGGGGTTCTTCCAGTAGGGCGTCAGCTTGTAGAACAGCGCGACCTCGAGCGCGCCGGCCGGCACGTCGGCGACCTCGAGCGTGCGCGTCTCGTGCGCCGGAAGCAGCGTGTCCATCACGCCGAGCTCGTCGCGGTAGGGGCTGCGGAAGCGGTAGGCCCAGCGCCAGGTGCTCTCGCCGGCCGGGCGCCAGAAGACGTCGCTCGCGCGCGAGCGCTCGTCGGTCGGATAGTGGTGGCCCGCGCCGACGTTCTCGACCTCGATCGTGAGGCCCGCGCCCGCGCGGCGCGCGCGCAGCTCGACCGCGCGACGCACGACATCGAGGTCGTGTCCACCGTGCATGCGGTGGTCGCGGCCCTGGTTCGGATCGCCGTTGCGGTAGGGCATGTGGCAGTCGACGCAGTCGATGCCCTCGGCCGCGTACTTCGTCGCGCGCCACTGCTCGACGGTCTTGTGCTGGTCGTGGCACGGTGCGCAGAACTCGGGCGAGCCGAGCTCGCGCACGACCATCGGTCGGCACGGCACGTCGAGGCGCTCGAGCGTGCCGGCCATGCGCGGCGCCTCGCCCGCGGGTGCCGGGAGCGCGTGACACGCGATGCAGTCGACGCCCTCCTGGCGGCGCGCGGTGCGCGGCAGCACGCGCTGGCCGACGCCGGTCTCGAACACCGGGCGCGGCGCGTGGCAGTCGATGCAGTCGGTGTTCGCGAAGTCGTTCGACAGCGCGCGCACGTCGGGATCGGTCCACGAGCGCGAATGCCACGACTCCTCCCACTCGCCGAAGACGGTCGCGTGACAGTCCCTGCACTCGCCGGAGCTCGTGAAGGCGACGGGCGGCGCCGGCGCAGGCTCGGGCCGGAAGACGGCGAACAGCGCGCCGGCGCCGAGGGCCAGGAGCACGAGGCCGAGGACGAGACGGACGTTCATGATTCTCTCGGGCGGTCGGAGCGGATCGTGCCGGCCTCCAGGGCGATGGTGCGGTCGGCGAAGGCGGCCACCTCGCCCGGATCGTGCGTGACCTGCAGGATCGTCGGGCCGAAGCGACGGAAGAGCTCGGAGAGGCGCTCGGCCAGCGACGCGCGCAGCGGATGGTCGAGCGCGCCGAGCGGTTCGTCGAGCAAGAGCAGGCGCGGACTCGTGGCCAGCGCCCGCGCGAGGGCGAGGCGCTGGGCCTCGCCTCCGGAGAGCTCGCCCGGGCGGCGGGCTCCGAAGCCGCCGAGCCCCACGAGCTCGAGCAGCTCCTCGGCGCGCCGGCGGCGCTCGGCGCGCGCGACGTGCGCGCAGGAGAGCACGAACTCGAGGGTCGCGTGGGCCGTCAGGTGCGGCCACAGTCCGGCGCCGGCGCCCTGGAAGACCATGCCGATGCCGCGGCGCTCGGGCGGGACGAGGACCGCGGAGTCGCGGCTGACGAGCCGGCCGTCGAGCTCGATGGTCCCGCGCAGTGGCGCGTTGAGCCCGGCGAGCGCGCGCAGGAGCGTCGTCTTGCCGCAGCCGGACGGACCGACGAAGAGCACCCAGGTGCGCACCTCGAGCTCGAGGTCGAGCGGCCCGAGCACGCGCCGGCCGCCGAGCTCGACCTCGAGGCCCTTCACGCGCACGGCGCTCACGGCAGGACCTCCAGCTTGCGGCGCGCGAAGGCCGCGTGGAGTCCGACCGGCAGCGCGACGAAGAACACCACGAGCAGCGCCAGGGCCGCGACGAAGTCGTCGCGCCCGAAGTGCACCGCGTTGTACAGCCGGAACAGGACCGTGTCGTTCGCGGCCGGCACCAGGATCGCGGCGTCGAGCTCGCGCAGGGTCAGCACGAAGACGAGGATCATGCCAGCGAGCAGCGCCGGCAGGAGCGGCGGAGCCACGATCGAGACGAGCCGCCGCGCCGGGCCCGCGCCGGCCAGCCGCGCCGCTTCCTCCAGGCGCGGATCGAGCATGGCGGCGCCGCCCGCCAGCGCGAGCACGGCGAGGGGCGCGAAGCGTCCGACGAACAGCAGCACGGCCATCGCTCCGGAATCGTACACGGCCGCCGTGGCGTCGCGGTTCCACAGCACGATGCCGCCGATCCCGAACAGGATCGCCGGCACCGAGACGGGCACCAGCACGAGCAGGCCCGCGAGGCGCGTCCGGCGACTCAGCTGCACGAGCGCATGTCCGAGCACCAGCGCGAGCGGTGCGACCGCGAGCGCGGCCAGCACGGCGTAGGTGAGGCTCGCCTGCAGGTTGCCGCGCGCGAGCTCCAGCGCGCGCGCGAAGGCGGCGCGCATCGTGGCGAGCTCGAAGCCGCGGGCTCCGCCACCGGACTCCCACACGAGCCGACCGATCGGCAAGGCGACCGCCAGCACGACCACGCCGAGCGCCAAGAGGAAGGCCGGCACGCTCCACGAGCCGAGCGGCAGACGCTCGGCGCCGCGGAAGTCGCCGCCCAGCGTGTCGCTGCGCGTGGCGCGCGCGAGCACGAGGGCCGGGACGAGCGCGCAGAGCGTCAGGACCGCGATCGGCAGGGCCAGCGCGACCGAGCGCCCGGTGTCCTTGTCGCTGCGCCAGGAGGCGAAGATCTCGTCGGCGTAGACGGGGAACTTCGTGCCGATCGAGCTCACGTAGTCGGGCACGGCGAAGTCGTTGATCGCCAGCGTGAAGGCGAAGCAGGCCGCCGCGAGCGCACCCGGCAGGACCAGAGGGAGTTGCACGCGCAGCGCCGCGCGCACGCCGCCGGCGAGGCGCGCCGCATCGACCAGGCGCGCGTCGATGCGCCGCAGTCCGCGCGCGGTGTACAGCGCGACCAGCGGGAAGGTCGAGAGCCCGAGGATCACGACGATCGCCGCGCCGCCGCGCATGCCGGTCGTCGCCGTCAAGGTCATCGCCATCACGAGCGGCGGCATGAGCAGCGGCACGACGCCGAGCGCTCCCAGGGCTCCGGCCAGCGGCAGGCGCATGCGCTCGGTCAGGAAGCCGAACGGCAGGCCCACGAAGAGCGCGAGCCCCGCCGCGCCGCCGCCGACCACGAGCGTGCGTCCGAGCAGCGTCCAGGCGCGCGGCTCGACCAGCGCGGCCAGGTCGTCGGCGCCGATGCGGACCAGCATCAGTCCGATCGGCGCCAGGCCGAGCACGAGGAAGGCGAGGGTCGCGAGCGCGACCAGCGGGCGGCTCACTGCAGGAACAGCTCCTGGAAGCGCTGCGTGCGCTCCTCGATCTTGCCGCCGACGATCGAGAGGTCGACCGCCATCGCCCGGAAGCCGCTCGCGTCGATCACGTGCGCGGGCCGCGGCACCTCGGCCCGCACGGGGATCTGCGCCGAGCGCGAGGCCGCCAGCTCGGCCTCGATCTCGGGCCGCAGGGCCCAGTCGATGAAGCGCCGCGCAGCCTCGGGGTGCGGCGCGTCGGCCAGCACCGCGATCGTGTTCGGGATCAAGAGCGTGCCGACCGTGTCCTTGTCGGGGTACACCGCGGCGACCGGGAAACCGGCCTCGCGCGCCACGTTGTAGTCGTCGGTGTCGGTCCAGCCGAAGGCGAGCTGACCCTCGCGCACCTGGCGCATCACGTGCGCGTTGCCGGTCGCGAGCGTGAGCTTGCCCTCGGCGGCGAGGCGCGCCGCGCTCTCGACGTAGCGCGCGCCCTCGGCTTCGCCCAGGGCCTCGAACAGCGCCGCCATGTGCGTCGGAGTCGTGCCCGCCAGCGGGCGCGCCAGGCCGACCTTGCCGGCCCACTTCGGCTCGAACAGGTCCCACATCGAGTCGATCTCGGCCGGATCGGCGAGCTCGGTGTTCACGATGAAGACGCGCGCGCGGGCCGCGAAGCCCGTCCAGCGGTGCTCGGCATCGCGGAAGCCGGCCGGGATCGTCGCCGCCGAGGGCGAGTCGTAGCTCGCCAGCAGCCCGTCCTTCGCCAGCGAGACCATCTGCGCGAACTCGTTGCTCCAGAACACGTCGCAGCGCGGACGGCCACGCTCCTCGCGGATGCGGCTGGCGAGGCCGACGTTCTTGTTGGCCTCGACGTCGTACTCGACGCGCAAGGTGAGCCCGCTCTCCTGCTCGAAGCGGCGCATCAGGCCCTCCGAGAACTCCTGGTCGAGCGAGCAGTACACGGTCAGGTCCGGCGCGCGCCCGCAGGCGGCGGAGACGAGGCACAGGAGGACGATCAGGTGCAGGCGCATCATGGCAGGTCGGGCGGAGTCGCGGGGGTGGAGGTGAGACCGTATCCGGGCTCACGGGCGAGCAGCAGCACGCGCTTGCCGTAGCCGCTGCACAGGAGCTCGTCGGTCGCGTTGCGGCCGTCGAGCTCGGCCGTCTCGAGCCAGTGGCCCTTGTCGCGGTCCTCGAGGAGCGTCTCGACGCGCCAGGGTTCGCCCGCGCGGCGCGAGAGCAGCTCGACGCGCGCCGAGTAGCCGAACACGGCCACGGTCTCGACGGCGGGGTCGGCGTCGAAGCGGCCAGCGGCGAGGCCGCGCGGGCCCTGTGGGCCGGCGTAGACGAGCTCGCGCTGCCAGGCCTCGCCGCGCTGCTCGAAGCGCAGCACGAGACCGTCGTCGCGCGTCGCGTAGAGCACGGACTGTCCGGGGCGCGAGGCGGGCGCGAGGGCCAGGCGGCCGAAGCCGCAGGGTTCCGAGGTCACGACGCGCATCTCGAGCGCCCCGTCCGCGAGGCGTAGCAGGTAGAGCTCGCCCGAGCGCGCCGCGCCGGCGATCCAGGGCGCGGTCCCGTCCTCGGTCGGCAGCAGTACCGTCTGGCGGATGCGACCTTCGACGCTGGCGAGCTGACGCGGTGCGAGTGCACGGTCGAGCAGGTACACGTGACCGGGGTGGGTGAAGACGAGCAGCTCGTGGCCGGGGGTCGCGGGATCGAGGTCGCCGCCCTGCAGGATGTGGATCTCCTCGGCCGGGAAGCGCGCCACGAGCTTCGTGTCGAAGCTCGCGTCGGCGTGGGCGCGCACCTGGTAGAGGTTGCCGCGCTTGCCGCCGGTGTAGAGCTCGGGCTCGCCCTCGGGGCGCTCGAGCTGGAGGGCCTCGAGGTCACCGAGCCACTCGCGCTCTTGAAACGGCAGGTTCGCGCTGAAGGCGCCGCTGTAGCCCACCAGGATCGTGCAGCGCCCCTTGTCGTCCAGCGCGTAGACCTCCGGGTAGCCGTACTGCGGTAAGCACTTCAGCGTGCCCGTGTTCCAGATGCCGCTGTCGCTCTCGTGCACGAGCGTGGCGCTCCAGCCGGCGGCGGCGCGCGGCGCGGCTCCAGCAGACGCATCGATCGGCTCAGACGCGGGCATCGAGGACGTGCGCGCGGCGCTCGGAGCGGAGCAAGCCGCGAGCGTGAGGGTGAGGCTCGCGAGCAGGATTCGAGGGGTGGGTGACACGGAAGCGAGGCGG
>Ga0172376_10001466_pt1 | contig 30103 bp, 21 predicted proteins | sample Lak35m_FD_121114 | JGI IMG/M metagenome (GOLD analysis project Ga0172376, IMG submission 121114) | Freshwater microbial communities from Kabuno Bay, South-Kivu, Congo - kab_092012_35m | ecosystem: Environmental > Aquatic > Freshwater > Lake | place: Democratic Republic of the Congo: South-Kivu...
CTGCTCATCGTCGGCATCTGGCTGGCAGCGCTGATGGCCGCCTGGCAAGCCTGGGACCGCCCCTGAGGGCTCCGCGACGGGCCCGCCCTACCCCTGCCCGCGCTGTGCCCAGCCGTCGCGCAGGGTCACCGTGCGGTTGAACACCGGCGCACCCGGCCGGCTGTCGTGGCGGTCGGCCACGAAGTACCCATGGCGCTCGAACTGGAAGCACTGCTCCGGCGCCGCCTGCTGCAGACTCGGCTCGAGTTGCGCCGTGACCACCCGCAGCGAGTCGGGGTTGATGTCGTCGAGGAAGTCGCGCTCCACGTCCGGTGCGTCGCCCTCGCGCCGCGCGCCGGGGCGCGGGTGGGCGAACAGCCGGTCGTACAGCCGCACCGTGGCCGCGTGGGCGTGCGCCACCGACACCCAGTGCAGGTTGCCCTTGGTCTTGTACTGGTCCGCCCCCGGCGTGCCGGACTTCGAATCCGCAAAGTACTCGGCGTGTACCGCCGTCACGCGCCCCGCAGCGTCCTTCTCGCAGCCGGTGCAACGCACCACGAAGCCGTAGCGCAGGCGCACCGTGTTGCCAGGGTAGAGCCGGTGGAAGCCCTTCTCCGGCACCTCCTGAAAGTCCTCGCGCTCGATCCAAAGCTCGCGCGTGAATGGCATCTCGCGGCTGCCCAGCTCCGGGTGCTGCGGGTGGTTGGGCGCGTGGCAGGTCTCGCTGCCGCCGGCCGCGAAGTTGTCGATCACCAGCCGCAGCGGGTCGAGCACCGCCACGCGCCGCTCGGCCACCTCGTTGAGGTGCTCGCGCATGCAGTCCTCGAGCACGCTCATGTCGATCCAGCTCTCCGACTTGCTCACGCCGATGCGCTCGGCGAAGCGCCGGAAGCCCTCCGGCGTGAAGCCGCGCCGCCGCGCGCCGATCAGGGTCGGCAGTCGCGGGTCGTCCCAGCCCTCGACATAGCCATCCTCCACCAGCTCGATCAGCTTGCGCTTGGACAGCACCACATAGCTCAGGTTGAGCCGCGAGAACTCGTACTGCCGTGGCAGCGGCGTGTTGAGCCAGCCCAGCGCCGCCAGACGCTCGTTGATCCAGTCGTAAAGCGGCCGGTGGTCCTCGAACTCCAGCGTGCAGATGCTGTGGGTGACGTTCTCCAGCGCGTCCGAGAGGCCGTGCGCGTAGTCGTACATCGGGTAGATGCACCAGGTGTTGCCGGTGCGGTGGTGGTGGGCGTGGCGGATGCGGTAGGCCACCGGGTCGCGCAGGTTGATGTTGGGGCTCTGCATGTCGATCTTCAGCCGCAGCACGTGCGTGCCGTCGGCGAACTCGCCGGCCCGCATGCGGCGGAACAGCGCCAGGTTCTCGGCCTTGCTGCGGCCGCGGAACGGCGAATCGACGCCTGGCTCGGTGAGGGTGCCGCGCCGCGCGCGCATCTCCTCCGCACTCTGGCTGTCGACGTAGGCGCAGCCGGCCGCGATCAGTTGCTCGGCGAACTCGTACAGCCACAGGAAGTAGTCCGACGCGAAGTACTGGTGCGCGACGCCGAACGCCTCCCAGCCAAAGCCGAGCCACTGCACCGACTCGAGGATGCTGTCGACGTACTCCTGCTCCTCGCGCGTCGGGTTGGTGTCGTCGAAGCGCATGTGGCAGACGCCGCCAAAGTCGCGCGCCAACCCGAAGTTGAGGCAGATGCTCTTGGCGTGGCCATAGTGCAGGTAGCCGTTGGGCTCCGGCGGGAAGCGCGTGCGGATGCGTGCCGGGTCGGGCAGGCCGCTCTGCTGCTGCGTCGCCGGCCCTGGCCGTCCCGACCAGCGGCGGCCAGCGTAGGCGCCCGCGGCGAGGTCGGCCTCGATCACGTTGCGGATGAAGTTGGCGGCGGGCGCCGGCGGCGCGGAGGGGGGTTTGCTCACGAGAGGGACCGCTGGGTCTGGACCGGATGGGGCCGCACCTGCCGCCCTGCCGGCGGCCGCCGCGGCAGCCGGCGAACACCCGCATTCTAGCCGCACGGCGGTCACGTCTTTCTGCTAAGTTGCCGCCAGAAGAGGCCCCCTCCCTTGAGATACTGCAACGCCTGCGCCGCGCCTGTCGATCTCCGTGTCCCGGACGACGACAACCGGCCGCGGCACGTCTGTACCGTCTGCGGCGAGATCCACTACATCAACCCCAAGGTGGTGGTGGGCTGCCTGCCGGTGCTCGGCGACAAGGTTCTGCTCTGCCGCCGTGCCATCGAGCCGCGCTACGGCAAGTGGACCCTGCCGGCCGGCTTTCTCGAGTGCGGCGAGACGCTGGAGGCCGGCGCCCTGCGCGAGACCCTGGAGGAGGCCGGTGCCAGCGTCGAGATCGAAAGCCTCTACACCGTACTCAGCATCGTCCACGCCGAACAGGTCTACATCATGTTCCGCGCCACCCTGCCGCAGCCGGTGTTCGCCGCCGGCAGCGAGAGCCTGGAGGTGGCGCTGTTCGACGAGAGCGAGATCCCCTGGGACGAGATCGCCTTCAGCACCATCCGCCGCACCCTCGAACACTTCTTCGAGGACCGCCGCCGCGGCGGCTTCGACCTGCACGTCGGTCACATCGAACGGCGCGTCTGATCGTCCGCCTGCCAGCGCCGCAACCACACCTGCAGCACCGCCGTGGCCGGCAGCGCCACCAGCACGCCGCTCCAGCCGAACAGCTTGCCAAAGGCCATCAGCGCAAAGATCACCGTCAGCGGGTGCAGGCCGATGCGCTCGCCCACCAGCCGTGGCGTGATGAGCAGGTTCTCCAGCAGGTTGCCGCCAACGAAGACAGCGACGATCGCCCACCACGGTGCGGCATCGCCCGGCAGCAGCGCCGCCGCGCCCAGCGCCAGCAGCGTGCCGCCGACCGGACCGAGCAGCGGCACGAAGGTGAGGATGCCGGCCAGCGCACCGATCGACAGCGCGTGCGGCACACCCAAGGCGTGCAGGGCCAGCGCGTAGACCACCGCCATGCACAGCATCACCGCCAGTTGCCCGCGCACGAACTCGCCCAGCACCGCGTCGGCGTCGGCGACAAGCTCCGCCACCAGACCCCGCACCGGCGCCGGCACCACCGCCAGCAGCGCCGGCCCGATCTGCGGCAGGTCGCGCAGGGCATAGAACAGCACCACCGGGAACAGCACCAGGGTGCCGAGCAGTCCGGCCAGCGCCGCGCCACCCTGCCCGGCCCGCAGCAGGCCGCTGCGCAACCAGCCCGCCGCCTCGCTGGCGTGGGCCGAGAGCATCTGTTGCAGCGTGGCAAGAGGGTCGTGGGCGGCGGCCGCCAGGTCGGTGTCGGCACCCGCCACACCCACCTGCTGCAGCAGGTCCGGCAGCAAGGCCTGCAGGCGCGCCACCATCTGCGGCAGACGCTCCGCCAGAGCGGCGGTCTGCGCCAGCAGCAGGGGCAGCACCAGCAGCAGGAGGCCGGCGAGCAGGCTCACCAGCAGCGCCAGTACCAGGGCCGCGGCGGCCCCGCGCGGGATGCGCCGCGCATGCAGCCACACCACCATCGGCTCGAAGATGTAGGCCAGCACTCCGGCCAGGATGAAGGGGGCGAGGATGTCGCCGAGCAGCCAGAGTGCGGCTGCGGCGACCAGCGCCGGGACCAGCCAGACCGGCATCACCCGGGCCCGCGGCTCAGGCGGACGTCCGCTTGCGGGCGCCGCCTACTTGAGCTTGGTTTCCTTGTAGGCCACGTGCTTGCGGGCCACCGGATCGTACTTCTTGATCTCGAGCTTGTCCGGCGTGGTCTTCTTGTTCTTGGTGGTGGTGTAGAAGTGGCCGGTGCCGGCCGTCGATTCGAGTTTGATCTTGTCACGCATGGCGTACCCCTCAGACCTTCTCGCCGCGCGCGCGCAGGTCGGCGACCACCGCGTCGAGGCCCTTCTTGTCGATCAGGCGCAGCCCGGCGTTGGACAGGCGCAGGCTGACCCAGCGGTTCTCGCTCTCCGACCAGAAGCGGCGATACTGCAGATTGGGCAGGAACCGGCGCTTGGTCTTGTTGTTGGCGTGCGAGACGTTGTTGCCGACCATCGGCTTCTTGCCGGTGACGATGCAGACGCGCGACATGGCGGTCTCCGTGAATACGAAAGCCCGCGAGTGTAGCCCGAAAGCCGAAGCCGCTCAAGCGCGCCAGGCATGACGCAACGCAGCCGGTGGTTGCCCATCGCCGCCTATTCTGTTATCTAAGCGCTCGCCCTTGGTCCGGTGTCGGTTCCCGATGCCTGCGAGGACCGCGATTTCCGACGGAGACTGCAGTGGACATCCAGAAGCATTTCACGCCGTATGAGCCGGTTGCCGGCGAGGAGTACATGAACGGCGCCCAGCTCGCGCATTTCCGCCACATCCTCGAGGAGACGCGCAAGGAACTCAGCCAGGACATCGACCGCACGGTGCACACCATGCAGGACGAGGCCACCGTGTTCGCCGACCCCAACGACCGCGCCAGCCAGGAATCCGACATGGCGCTGGAACTGCGCAACCGCGACCGTGAGCGCAAGCTGATCAAGAAGATCGACGAGACCATCGCCCGCATCGACGCCGAGGACTACGGCTTCTGCGACAAGTGCGGTGTCGAGATCGGCCTCAAGCGCCTCGAGGCGCGACCCACCGCCACGCTCTGCATCGACTGCAAGGAACTCGACGAGATGCGCGAGCGGCAGGTCGCCCGCTGACGGCCCCGGCAGCGCCCACCGGCGACTGCTCGCGCAGAATGAAAAAGCGAGGCGGGAGCCTCGCTTTTTTCATTGCCGCGACGCGAAGGTCGCGGCAGATCGCGGCGCTCAGTCTCCTGCCGGTGCCTGCTCGCCGAGCAGCGCCTTCATCGACAGCCGCATGCGGCCCTTCTCGTCGGCCTCCAGCACCTTGACCCGCACCACCTGGCCCTCCTTGAGGTAGTCGGTCACGGCGTTGACGCGCTCGTTGGCGATCTGGCTGATGTGCAGCAGGCCGTCCTTGCCCGGCAGCACGTTGATCAGTGCGCCGAAGTCGAGGATCTTGACCACCGGACCCTCGTAGATGCGGCCCACCTCGACCTCGGCGGTGATCTCCTCGATGCGCCGGCGCGCCTCGTCGACCGCGCCCGGCACCGCACTCGCCAGCGTCACCGTGCCGTCGTCCTGGATGTCGATGGTGGCCTTGGTCTCCTCGGTGAGGGCACGGATCACCGCACCGCCCTTGCCGATCACGTCGCGGATCTTCTCCGGGTTGATCTTGATGGTGATCATGCGCGGCGCGTAGGTCGAGACGTCGTCGCGCGCGGTGTCGAGCGCGCCCTTCATCAGGCCGAGGATGTGCAGCCTGCCCTCGCGCGCCTGGTCCAGTGCCTTCTGCATGATGGCCGGCGAGATCGAGTCGATCTTGAGGTCCATCTGCAGCGCGGTGATGCCGTTCTCGGTGCCCGCCACCTTGAAGTCCATGTCGCCGAGGTGATCCTCGTCGCCGAGGATGTCCGACAGCACGGCAAAACGCTTGCCGTCCTTGATCAGGCCCATGGCGATGCCGGCGACGTGCGCCTTCATCGGCACGCCGGCGTCCATCAGGGCGAGGCAGCCGGCACACACCGAAGCCATCGAACTCGAGCCGTTGGATTCGGTGATCTCCGACACCACGCGCATGGCGTAGGGACACTCCTCCGCGCTCGGCAGCACGGCGATCAGCGAGCGCTTGGCCAGCCGCCCGTGGCCGATCTCGCGGCGCTTGGGCACCCCCACGCGGCCGGTCTCGCCGGTGGCGTAGGGCGGCATGTTGTAGTGCAGCATGAAGCGGTCGTGGTACTCGCCCTGCAGCGCGTCGATGATCTGCTCGTCGCGCGCGGTGCCCAGCGTGGCCACCGCCAGCGACTGCGTCTCGCCACGCGTGAACAGCGCCGAGCCGTGGGTCCGCGGCAGTACGCTGGTGCGGATGGCGATGGGGCGGATGGTGCGCGTGTCGCGGCCGTCGATGCGCGGCTCACCGGACAGGATCTGGTTGCGCACGATCTTCGATTCGAGGTCCTTGAAGGCGCCATTGGCCACGTTCACCGTGAGTGTGTCGGCACCCTCGGGCAGCACCGCAGCCATCACCGCCTTCTTGATCTCGCTGATGCGGCCACTGCGTTCCGACTTGCTCTTGATGCGGAAGGCCTCGTTGAGGTCCTTCTCGGCGATCTCGGCGATGCGTGCCACCAGCGCCTCGTCGACCGCCGGCGGCGTCCAGTCCCAAGGCTCCTTGCCGGCCTCGTCGGCCAGTTCGTTGATCAGCTGGATCACCGCCTGCATCTGCTCGTGGCCATACACCACGGCGCCGAGCATCACGTCCTCCGGCAGCTGCATGGCCTCCGACTCCACCATCAGCACACCGTGCACGGTGCCAGCCACCACCAGGTTGAGCTCCGAGCTCTCGAGCTGGGTCTTGGTCGGGTTGAGCACGTACTCGCCGTCCAGATAGCCGACCCGTGCGGCACCGACCGGGCCGTTGAACGGCAGGCCGGACAAGGCCAGCGCGGCCGAGGCACCGATCACGGCGGGGATGTCGGAGTCGATCTCCGGGTCGATCGAGAGCACGGTGGCGATCACCTGCACCTCGTTGTAGAAGCCATCCGGGAACAGCGGGCGGATCGGCCGGTCGATCAGGCGGCTGGTCAGCGTCTCCTTCTCCGAGGGCTTGCCCTCGCGCTTGAAGAAGCCGCCCGGGATCTTGCCGGCGGCGTAGGTCTTCTCCTGATAGTCCACGGTGAGCGGAAAGAAGTCCTGTCCGGGCTTGACATTCTTCTGGCCGACGGCGGTCACCAGCACCACCGTGTCGTCCAGGCTGACCAGCGCGGAACCGTGGGATTGACGGGCGATCTCGCCGGTCTCGATGGTCAGCGTGTGCTGACCGAAGGGCATGCTCTTGCGGGTGATGGTCACTTTTTCCTCAACATTGAATAGCCGCGGGCCGACACCATGCTTCCGACCTCAGCCCATTGGTTCAGGCGGCTTGCGACAGACAAACAAAAACGCGGGGCCGGTTGTCGCGATGTGCTGCGACCGGCGCCCGCGTCAGCGAGACCTGGGAGACTTTACTTGCGCAGGCCAAGACGCTCGATCAGGGCCTTGTAGCGGTCGTTGCTGCGACTCCTGAGGTAGTCGAGCATCTTGCGGCGACGGCTCACCATCTTCAGCAGGCCACGACGCGAGTGGTGGTCCTTGGCGTTGACCTTGAAGTGCGAGGTGAGGTCGTTGATGCGGGCGGTGAGCAGGGCCACCTGGACCTCTGCCGAGCCGGTGTCGGCCACGCCCTGCTGGTACTGGCCGACGATCTCGGCCTTCTGTTGGGTACTGACTGCCATGTCTGGTTTCCGTGTCGGGCGCGGCCGGGCGGACGCGCGAGCATGTGAACAAACGAGGATTGTACCCCGCGCACCGGCTCCGACTCAAGTGCCCGATGCCATCAAGCGCAGCGGGTGCAGCACGCCCTCGGCATCGACCTCGGCCACACCGAGGAAGTCGGTGTCGGTGTCTGCATCGGCGTTGCCCGCCGCCCACACCGCGAGCGGACCCTGGGCGGTGGCCGCCGCCGGCGCGTCATCGGCCGTCAGCAGCAGCCGCTGGCCGCAGGCGAAGCGCCGTGCCAGGACCTCGTCCGCCAGCCGCAGGCGCGGCAGGTGCGCCACCATCTGCCAAGGCTGCAGCAGGCACTGCGCGGCAGCGTCCGGCGCCAGCGCCTCGAGCTCGGCGAGCGCCAGCGCCTGGCCGAGCCCCCAGCCCGAGGTGGCGGTGCGCCGCAGCGCCGCCAGGTGCGCGCCGCAGCCGAGCGCGGCACCGATGTCGGCGGCCAGCACGCGCAGGTAGGTGCCCTTGCTGCAGTGGACATCGAGCACCGCCTGCCCGCCGTCGAAGGCCAGCAGCTCGATGCTGTGCACCGTGACCGGGCGCGCGGCGCGCTCGATCGACACCCCGGCGCGCGCGTAGTCGTACAGCGGCCGGCCCTGGTACTTGAGCGCCGAGTGCATCGGCGGCACCTGCTCGATGGCCCCGCTGAAGCGCGCCAGCACCGCCCGCAGCGACGCCTCGCTGACCGCCACCGGCCGCCGCTCCAGGGTCTCGCCCTCGGCGTCGCCGGTGCTGGTGGTCTCGCCCAGCGCCACGGTGGCGGTGTAGCGCTTGTCGGCGTCGAGCAGGAAGCGCGCGAACTTGGTGGCCTGACCGAAGCACAGCGGCAGCAGGCCGCTCGCCAGCGGGTCGAGGGTGCCGGTGTGGCCGGCCTTCTCCGCCTGCAGCACGCGGCGCGCGCGTTGCAGGGCGGCGTTGGAGGTGATGCCGGAAGGCTTGTCGAGCAGCAGCAGGCCGTCGACCGCCCGCCACTGCGGGCGCCCCGTCAAGACGGCTCGTCGCGCGCCGCGTCGGGGTGCGCGCGGTCCTCGGCGATGGCGCGGTCGATCAGCGCCGACAGCTGTGAGCCGCGCTCCACCGACTGGTCGAGCTCGAAGCGCAACTGCGGCGTCTGGTGGATGCTGATGCGGCGCGCCAGCTGGCTGCGCAGGAAGCCGGCGGCACGCCGCAGCGTGGCCAGCGAGGCCTGTTGCGCCTCGGCGTCGCCGAGCACCGAGACGAAGACCTTGGCGTAGGCGAAGTCGGTGGTCAGGTCGAGGCCGGTGACCGTGATCAGTCCGGCGCGCGGGTCCTTGAGCTCGAGCCGCAGGATCTCCGCCAGCTCGCGCTGCAGCTGGTCGGCGACGCGCCGCACCCGGCCATCGGCCATGCCGGCACCCGGCTTACAGGGTACGCGCCACTTCGACGATCTCGAACACCTCGAGCTGGTCGCCCTGTTCGATGTCGTTGAAGTTGCGCAGCGTGAGGCCGCACTCGAATCCGGCGCGGACCTCCTTGACGTCGTCCTTGAAGCGCTTGAGCGAATCCAGCTCGCCGGTGTGCACCACCACGTTGTTGCGCAGCACGCGCACCTGCGAACCGCGCTTGACCAGACCGTCGAGCACGTAGCAGCCGGCCACCGCGCCGATCTTGCTGATGCGGAACACCTCGCGGATCTCGACCAGGCCGATCACGCTCTCGCGCTTCTCCGGCGCCAGCATGCCGGACAGCGCCGCCTTCACGTCGTCCACCGCCTCGTAGATGATGTCGTAGTAGCGCACGTCGATGCCGTTGTCCTCGGCCACCTTGCGCGCGCCGGCGTCGGCCCGCACGTTGAAGCCGATGACCACCGCCTTGGAGGCGATCGCCAGGTTGATGTCCGACTCGTTGATGGCGCCCACCGCGGCATGCACGATCTTGACCTGCACCTCGCTGGTGGACAGCTTCTGCAGCGCGTGGCTGAGGCCCTCGAACGAGCCCTGGACGTCGGCCTTGATGACCAGCGGCAGTTGCTGCACCTCGCCCTCGGTCATCTGCGTGAACATGTTCTCCAGCTTGGCCGCCTGCTGCTTGGCCAGCTTGACGTCGCGGAACTTGCCCTGACGGAACAGCGCGATCTCGCGCGCACGGCGCTCGTCGCCCAGCACCAGCGCCTCGTCGCCGGCCGCCGGCACGTCCTGCAGGCCCTGGATCTCGACCGGGATCGACGGCCCGGCACTGCTCACCGCCTTGCCGGCCTCGTCGGTCATCGCCCGCACCCGGCCGAACACCGACCCGGCGAGGATGATGTCGCCACGCTTGAGCGTGCCCGACTGCACGAGCACGGTGGCCACCGGGCCCTTGCCCTTGTCGAGCCGGGCCTCGATCACCAGGCCCTTGGCCGGAGCGTCGACCGGGGACTTGAGTTCGAGGATCTCGGCCTGCAGCAGCACGTTCTCCAGCAGGTCGTCGATGCCCTGGCCGGTCTTGGCCGACACCGGCACGAACGGCACCTCGCCGCCGTACTCCTCCGGCACCACCTCCTCGGCCACCATCTCCTGCTTGACGCGGTCGGGGTTGGCATCGGCCTTGTCGATCTTGTTCATGGCGACCACGATCGGCACCCCGGCCGCCCGCGCGTGGCTGATCGCCTCGCGCGTCTGCGGCATCACGCCGTCGTCGGCCGCGACCACGATGATGACGATGTCGGTGGCCTTGGCACCGCGTGCCCGCATGGCGGTGAAGGCCTCGTGGCCCGGCGTGTCGAGGAAGGTGACCATGCCGCGCGGCGTCTCGACGTGGTAGGCGCCGATGTGCTGGGTGATGCCGCCGGCCTCGCCGGCCGCCACCTTGGCGCGGCGGATGTAGTCCAGCAGCGAGGTCTTGCCGTGGTCGACGTGGCCCATCACGGTGACCACCGGCGCCCGTCCCAGGCTCTCGGCGTCGTGGTGCTCGGCACCCTCGTCGAGGAAGGCGTCCGGGTCGTCGAGCTTGGCCGGCACCGCCTTGTGGCCCATCTCCTCGACGACGATCATCGCCGTCTCCTGGTCGAGCACCTGGTTGATGGTCACCATCGAACCCATGCCCATCATGGTCTTGATGACCTCGATGGCCTTGACCGACATCTTGTGTGCGAGGTCGGCCACCGAGATGGTCTCGGGCACGTGGACCTCGCGCACGATCGGCTCGGTGGGCGCCTGGAAGCCGTGCTCGCCGTCGTCGCGGTGACGCGGCTTGTGCTTGTCGCGCCAGCCGTCGCCGCCGACCGCACCGCGCGTGCGCAGGCCGCCACGACGCGCCGGCTGGCGGTCCTGCCAGCCCTTGCCGTCGGTCTTGCGGCCGTCCTTGCGCTCGGCCGGCTTGTCGCCCGGGCGGGCCGGGGCCGGCTCGGTGCTCGGCGGCGGCAGACCGGCGGCCACGGCGGCAGCGGCAGCGGCCGCCTCCATCTCCTGCATGCGCTTGACCTGACGGTCCTGCTTCTCCTTGATCTCGGCGGCCTGACGCGCGATCAGCTCGGCCTGCTTGCGCGCTTCCTCCTCGCGCAGGCGCGACTGCTCGGCCTCGTGCTCGGCACGCACCGCCGGCGACTGCTCGACCTCCTCCGGCGCGCCCGGCTCGCGCTTGACGAAGACGCGCTTCTTGCGCACCTCGACCTGGATGGTGCGCGCCTTGCCGGTGCTGTCGGCCTGGCGGATCTCACTGGTCTGGCGCCGCGTCAGCGTGATCTTGCGGCGCTCTCCGGTGCTGCCATGCTGCTTGTGCAGGTAGGCGAGCAGTGCTGCCTTGTCGTCGGCGCTCACCGCATCGGCGGCCCCCGACTTGCGGACGCCGGCCGCGGCCAGCTGCTCCAGCAGCCGCGGCACCGGCACGTTCAGTTCCTTGGCGAAATCCTCGACGTTCATCTTCTACGCTGTCCTTGCACGCGCGGCGCGCGGGTTCCTGTTGTCAGCCAGCCTGCGGGGTCGCGCTCAGTCCGCCGCGAACAGCGGTGCGCGCGCCAGCAGGATGAGGGCGTTGGCCTGCTCCTCGCCGATGCCGGTCATCTCCACCAGTTCGTCGGTGGAGAGGTCGGCCAGTGCCTGCTGGGTGTGGATGCCGGCCTGCGCCAGCGTCGCCACGGTGGCGGCATCGATGCCCTCGAGCGAGGCGACGTCGGTGGCCTCCTCGACCCGCTCCTCGCTCACCAGCGCCTCGGTGAGCAGGACGTTGCGCGCCCGCTCGCGGAGTTCGTTGACGATCTCCTCGTCGAAGCCCTCGATCTCGAGCAGCTCCGCCACCGGCACATAGGCGATCTCCTCCAGCGTGCTGAAGCCCTCGGCGATGAGCACGTCGGCGACCTCGTCGTCGAGGCCGAGCTTGTCGATGAACAGGGTGCGGATCGACTCCGACTCCTCGGCGCTCTTCTGCGCCGCCTCCTCGACGGTGACGATGTTGAGCTGCCAGCCGGTGAGTTCCGAGGCCAGGCGGACGTTCTGCCCGCCACGGCCGATGGCCTGCGCCAGCTGGTCCTCCTGCACCACCACGTCCATCGAATGCAGCTCCTCGTCGACCACGATGCTGCTCACCTCGGCCGGCTGCAGCGCCTTGATGACGAAGGCCGCCGGGTCGTCCGACCAGAGGATGATGTCGACCCGCTCGCCGGCCAGCTCGTTGGTCACCGCCTGCACGCGCGAACCGCGCATGCCGACGCAGGTGCCGATCGGGTCGACGCGGTTGTCGTTGCTCTTGACCGCGATCTTGGCGCGCAGGCCAGGGTCGCGGGCGGCGGCACGGATCTCGAGCAGGCCCTCCTGCATCTCCGGCACCTCGAGCTCGAACAGCTGGATGATGAAATCGGGCGCGGTGCGCGACAGAATCAGCTGCGGTCCGCGCGCCTGGCGGTCGACGCGCAGCACGTAGGCGCGCACCCGGTCGCCGACGCGCAGGTTCTCCTTGGGGATCATCTGCTCGCGCGGCAGCAGCGCCTCGAGCTTGCCACTCTCGACGATCAGGCCGGCACGGTCCAGACGCTTGACGGTACCGGTGACCAGCTTCTCGTCGCGCTCGAGGAAGTCGGCCAGCAGCTGCTCGCGCTCGGCATCGCGCACCCGCTGCAGGATCACCTGCTTGGCAGCCTGCGCGCCGATGCGCCCGAAGTCGACCACCTCCGCCGGCTCCTCGACGTAGTCGCCGACCTGCTTCGAGGGGTCGAGCTCCTGCGCCTCGCGCAACAGGTACTGGTGGTCGGGGAACTCGAACGGCTCGTTCTCGTCGTCGGCGACCACCTTCCAGCGCCGTGCCGCGGTGTACTCGCCGGTGTCGCGGTCGATGCGGACGACGATGTCGGCGTCTTCCACCACCTTCTGCGTCGCCTGCCAGGCCTTCTTGGTGGCCGAAGCCAGCGCCAGTTCGAGCGCCGTGAACACGGTCTCGCGGTCGACGTTCTTCTCGCGCGCCAGCGCGTCCACCAGCATCAGGATCTCGGATCTCATCTCAGTCTCTCAGCCCTGCCATCTCCAAAACATTCAGCCCGGTTCGCTTCACAGCGCCGGCACCAGACGCGCCTTCTCGACGTTGCCGATGGCGACACTGTGGGTGCGATTGTCCACCTGCACCGACAGCGTGTCCTCCTCCACCGCCGCCAGCACGCCCACCAGCACCCGCGTACGCCCCTCGATCGGCAGGCGCAGCGTGACCCGCATGCGCTGCCCGACGAAACGCGGAAACTCCTGCGCCCGCTTGACGATACGGTCGAGGCCCGGCGAGGACACCTCGAGCCGGTCGTAATCGATGTCCTCGACGGCGAACACGCGGGTCAGCTGGTTGCTGAGCCGGGTGCAGTCGTCGATGGTGACACCCTCGCCACCACCGGTGGCCGAGTAGGGCGTCACGCCGTCCCACGGCCGGTCGATGAAGACGCGCAGCAGGCGACCGCCGGCGGCGCGCTCGATGTCGATGACATCGAAGCCCAGCCCGGCAGCGACCGACCTCACCACATCCTCTGCGCCCTTCATCGTCTCGCGGAAACAAAAAATGGGCTCGAGGCCCATTGATCGACTGTTCACGGGTTTGCTGCGTGGCGCACCGTCCTGCAACCTGCCACCGGTACACTCGGCAATGATACCAGAAAGCCGCTGTCAGATGAAGCCCGACCCCGCCCCAGGCGCCACCCACCGCCCCTCGCCGCGCGAATCCCTGGCGCTCTGGCTGCACATCGGCGCCACCGGCTTCGGCGGTCCGGCCGGGCAGATCGCGCTGATGCACGAGGAGCTGGTGCAGCGCCGCGGCTGGATCGGCGAGTCGGCGTTCCGCCACGCGCTCGGCTACTGCATGGTGTTGCCGGGGCCGGAGGCGCAACAACTGGCGACCTATCTCGGCTGGCTGCTGCACGGCCCCTGGGGTGGCGTCGCCGCCGGGCTGCTGTTCATCCTGCCCGGACTGCTGCTGATGCTCGGCCTGTCGTGGCTGCTGGCCGGGTGGGGCCAGGTGCCGGTGGTCGGCGCGGCGCTGGCCGGACTCAAGCCGGCGGTGGTGGTGCTGGTGGCGGCCGCAGCGTGGCGCATGGGTGGCCGGCTGCAGCGGCGCGAGGGCCTGCTCGCGGCGGCGGCACTGGCGGCCACCGTCTCCGGACTGCTGCACTTCGCCGCCATCATCGGGCTGGCGGCGCTCGCCGGCTGGCTGCTCGAGCGCGAGACGGCGCGGGACGACGAGGCAGCGGCCGCGGGCGTGGCGAACGCGAGTGGCGACGGCACGCTACCGGCGTCTGCTGCGCGTCACACGCCTGCACGTCTGCGCCCGCTGATCACCGGCTGCGCCGTGGCCTTGCTGCTGTGGGCGGCCTGCCGCATCGGTGTGGGCGCCGGCGACCCGCTGCTCGGCGACCTCGCCGACTTCTTCACCCGCGCCGCACTGGTGACCTTTGGCGGCGCCTACGCGGTGCTGCCGTATGTGTTCGATGTGGCGGTGCGCGAGGCGCACTGGCTGTCGCCGGCGCAGATGATCGATGGCCTGGCGCTGGGCGAGACCACGCCCGGCCCGCTCATCCTGGTCAACAGCTACATCGGCTTCATGGCCGGCTGGAACGCCGGTGGTGGCGCGGTCGGCACGGCGCTGGCGGCGGCGCTGGTGGTGACCCTGTTCACCTTCCTGCCGTCCTTCGCTTTCATCCTCATCGGTGCGCCCTGGGTCGAGCGCAGCCGCGACCTGGCCTGGCTGCAGGCACCCTTGCGCGGCGTCTCGGCGGCGGTGGTGGGGCTGGTGACCGCGCTCGGGCTGACCTTTGCCGCGCATGTGCTGTGGCCGGCGGGCTGGGTCGAGTCCAGCCTCTCCGGCGGGCTCGACGGCCGGGCGGCGCTGCTGCTGCTGGCGCTCGGCGTGCTGCGCGCACGGTTCGGGGTGGGCGGTGCGCGTCTGGTGGCGGTGGGCGCGGCACTCGGGCTGGCGAGCACACTGCTGCCCTGAGGGACCTGCCGGCTCAGCGCCCGCGCTCGCGTTCCGCCTTGCGTTCGCGCTCCAGCGCCTCGAGCTCCTTCTTGCGCGCCTCGGCCACCGACTGCTCGTAGAAGTTGCCGTCGCCGGCCAGCAGGGCGATGCGCAACTGCTCGATGGCGCGCCCCAGTTCGTTGCGCCGGGCGTGGTACTCGGCGAGCGTGGTGTGTGACATCAGCTGGCGGCCGTTGTCGGCGTAGGCGCGGGCGAGCAGCGGCAGCAGGTCGATGTCGCCCGGAAAGTCGCGCGTCTGCTGCTGCAGCAGCGCCGCCGCCGGCTCGGAGCGGCCGTTGTCGAGCAGCCAGCGCGCACGGTCGTGCACCAGCTGCCGGCTGCGCGGGAAGCGCCGCGCGGCCTGCTCGTAGAAGGCACCGGCGCTGGCGTCGCGCTGCTGGCCGAGCAGGCGGCCCCAGGCCGACTCGACGATGGCGTTGTCGGGCCAGGCGCGGCGTGCCGCCTCCAGCTCGGTGCGCGCCTGCGGCAGGTCGCCGGCGCGCATCCAGGCCAGCCCGAGTCCGTAGCGGCGGGCCGGCTCGGGCATGCCGCGCAGGCCGTCGGTCTGGCGCAGGGCATTGACCGCCTCGCGCGCATCGCCCTCGGCGGCACGCGCCTTGGCACGCAGCAGCTGGAACTCGTTGCTGTCCGCCACCTGACGGTAGCCAGCCTGCTGCGCGCGGTTCTGCATGTCCGCCATCCGCTCCTGGGTCAGCGGGTGGGTGCGCAGGTAGGCCGGCGCATTGTTCTCGAGGAAGCGCGTGGCGTCCTGCAGGCGGGCGAAGAAGCCGGCCATGCCGGCCGGGTCGAAGCCACCGTTGACCAGCATCTGGTAGCCCAGACGGTCGGCCTCGCGCTCGTTGTCGCGGCTGAAGTTGAGCGCGCTCTGCATCGCCAGCGCCTGCGGCACGGTCATCGCTGCGGCGGCGAGGTCGGGGCTGGAGCGCGCCGCCAGCAGCGCCACCGCCAGCGAGAGCAGCATCGGCACCGAGTTGGACTGCTGCTTCTCGAAGAAGCGCGCGATGTGGCGCTGCGTGACGTGCGAGATCTCGTGGCCCATCACCCCGGCCAGTTCCGATTCGTTCTGCGCCGAGCGCATCAGGCCGGTGTGCACGCCAACGAAGCCGCCGGGCAGCGCGAAGGCGTTGATGCTGCGGTCACGGACGGCGAACACGTTGATCGGCGTCGCCTTGTCCGGGCTGCCGGCGAGCAGGCGGTCGGCCAGCTCGTTGAGGTACTGCACCACCTCGACGTCGCGCAGGTAGCCCGGGTCGTTGCGGATGTCGACCATGATCTGCTCGCCGAGCTTGCGCTCCATCACCGGCGACAGCACGGCCGAGGACGGGTCGCCGAGGTCGGGCAGTTCCACCGCCGGACTGGCCAGGGACAGGCACAGGCCGGCCACGAGCAGCGGCAGTCGACAGGGACGAGTGCAGGCAGACACGGTTGCGGCCGGATATCGCTTGGATCGCAGGGAGCGCGTGTTGCTAGGATACCGTGGCGGGCCCGCTCGTTCCCCGCGGCAGGCAGGCAGCAGGCAAGGACCGCGGCCGGCAGCCTCCGCTCCCCAACCCCAGCCCCCAGGTCGCCCCATGAACCCACTCACCCACTTCGACGACGCCGGGCAGGCCCACATGGTGGATGTCGGCGGCAAGGCCGAGACCGCCCGACTGGCGCGCGCCGGCGGCCGTATCCGCATGCAGCCGGAAACCCTGCGCACCATCCTGGCGGGCGACGCGCGCAAGGGCGACGTGCTCGGCATCGCCCGCGTCGCCGGCATCCAGGCCGCCAAGCGCACCGGCGAGCTGATCCCGCTGTGCCACCCGCTGGGCCTGACACGCGTTGCCGTGGAGTGGACCCCAGACGAAGCCGCGAGCGCGCTGGCAGTGGAGGTGGTGGCCGAGTGCTTCGGTCGCACCGGCGTCGAGATGGAAGCCCTGACCGCCGCCAGCGTGGCCCTGCTCACGGTCTACGACATGTGCAAGGCGGTGGACCGCGGCATGACCATCGACGGCGTGCGCCTGCTCGAGAAGCGCGGCGGCAAGAGCGGGGTCTGGACCGCCGGACCGGAGCACGGTTGAGACTCCCGGGAGGGAGAACAAGCGAAACCCGAGGTAGTGGGCCGCCCACCACCGGTTCTCGCAGACCGCCCTACTCCCGGTCGGCCATGCACTCCCAATCGAAGCCGGCGGCCGACACGCCTTCCTGCAGGGCTTCGATGGCCGGCTCGCAGTCGCGCCGCAGTCCGCGCACGCCGAGTTCGATGGTGCGCGGCGGCTTGAGGCTCGGCAGGCTGAACAGCTTGCAGGCCGGGTGCCGGGCCACCACCCGCTCCATGAGGTCGATGAGCTGGCTCTCGCCGGCGCCACGCACGCGGATCGCGAGTTCGACCTCGGGCTCGGCGCGCCACTCCGGGTAGCGGTGGGCGAGCACCCAGTCGAGCATCGGCCAGGCCATGTCGGGGAAGCCGGGGAAGAAGTGGTGCTCGCCGACGAAGAAGCCCGGCACCCGGTTGACCGGGTTGGGGATGAGTCCGGCGTCGCGCGGCAGCTCGGCCATCGCCACACGCTTGGGGTAGGCCGCGGCGCCGAACTGCGCCTCGATCTCGGCCACCGCAGCGGGATGGCGCTCGAGCGGCAGACCCGCGGCGGCAGCGGCGGCCTGCCGCGTGTGGTCGTCGGGCGTGGCACCGATGCCGCCGAAACCGAAGACCACGGCGTCGCTGGCCATGCTGCGCCGCAGTTCGTCGATCAGGCGCGGGCGGTCATCGCCCAGATAGAGCGCCCAGGACAGCGCCAGCCCGCGCGCGCGCAGGGTCTCGATGAGGTGCCCGAGATGCGCGTCGCGGCGCTTCCCGGAGAGGATCTCGTCGCCGATGATGAAGGCCCCGATGGGGCGCGCAGGCGTCTGGCTCATGCCGCATTGTCGCCCATCGCCAGCCACTCGCCGTCACCGACGAGGAGCCCGGCGCGCACCTCGCGCCCAGGCCAGAGGGCGGCGACCGCGGCGCAGTAGCCGGCGAGCTGGGCGCGGTAGCCGACCATCGCCTCGGCGCCGAGCAGGCCACCCTTGTAGTCGACCACCCAAACCACACCCGGCGCGAGCACCAGCCGGTCGATGCGGCGCAGCGCGCCGCTGTGGTCGGTGAGCGGGAACTCGTTGAACGCCTGTTCGTACCGCGCGGGGTCGAACAGGTGTGCCAGCCGGGAGTTCGCCAGCCAGCGCCGGGCGCGCGCCAGCGGCGCTGCCAGCGCTTCGGCACCGACCCCGAGCAGTCGCGCCAGCGTGTCCTCGTCGGGGGGGATCGACGGTGGCGCCAGCCATTCCATGAGCGCGTGCAGCAGCACGCCCTCGAGCTGGGCGGCACTCGGCGGTGCCGGCGGCGGGCGACGCTCACCGACCCTGGCTGACAGCCGGGACGTGCGGCGCGCGGGCGAAGGCACGGCCACCGCCGACTCTGCCGCGGGCGGCGGCACCTGCGCTGCGGCGGCATCCGGCCCGGCTTGGGTCCAGCTCTGCGCCAGCCGGGCGTGCCAGTGCCTGCGGTGGGCACGCGCACCCACCGAAGCGCTGGCGCCAAAGCTGTGGCGGGCGCGCGTCATCGCCACGTAGAGCAGGTTGAGCGACTCCCGCTCGGCCAGCGTGGCGCGCGCCGCGAGTTCGTCGCGCCAGGCGCGCGGGCCACCGAGCGCGACATCGCCGCCCAGGCGGCAGCCGACCCAGTCAGGCCGCTCGCTCCCGGGCCGCCAGCCCACCACCACGCCGGCGCCCTCGCCGCGCGGTCTTGGCGCCGCATCCGCCAGCCAGACCAGAGGCCACTCCAGCCCCTTGGCCGAGTGCACGGTGATCAGCCGCACCGCGTCCGGACTCTGCAGCGGCCGGGCGACCGGCGGCGCGGCCTCCGGGTCGCGTGTGCGCAGGTCGTCGAGGCGCTCGAGGAAGGCGGCGACCCCGGGCTGACGACCGCTGTCGAGATCCAGCGCGAGCTGGAGGAAGGCCTCGAGGCCGGCGGCGGCATTGGCCGCCAGGGCTGCCGGCAGCTCGCGGCAGTAGGCGGCCGGCAGGTCGGCCTCGCAATAGATGCGGTCGAGCAGGTCGTGCACCGGCAGCTGCCGGCCGAGCGCACGCCAGCCGGCCAGACGGTCACGGCGCAGCGCCCAGACGCCGCTCGCATCGGCGTCGGCCAGCGCCTGCAGCGCCTGCCACCAGGTGGCGGACGCCCGGCCATCGCCGTCATCACGGGCGGCCCGGGCCAGCTCCAGCAGTTCCGCAGAGCCGGCGCCGAACAGGGGCGAGCGCAGCACCCGTGCGAGTGCGAGGTCGGCCGCCGGGTCCACCAGCAGACGCAGCAGCGCCATCAGGTCGCCGATCTCGAGGGTGTCGAGCAGGCCGCCGCCGCCCTCGCCCAGGCTGGGGATGCCGAGCGCGGCAAGTTCGCGCTCGAACACCGCCTGGTGGGTGCGGTTGCGGAACAGGATGGCGGCATCGCGGTACTGCGCAGGGCGCTCGCCGCCGTCGTCGGTGGCGATGCGCGCAGTGGCCACCCATTCGGCGATGGCCGCCGCCACCTCGCGTGCCTCGCTGGCGCGGCTCGAGTCGGTGTCGCGCCCACGCGGCTCGGTGAGCAGGTCACGCCAGACCCAGTCGCCAGGCCCGGCTGCGACAGCACCGGCCGCAGCAGCACCAGGCCCCGCCGCCGCACCACCGTCGCCTTCGCCTTCGCCGTCACCGGCCGCGGCGCTGCCTGCCGGGGTGAACAGCGGCAACAGCCGCACCGAACCGGGGTGCGGGTTGGCGCTCTCGTGGGCGCTGAAGCCGGGGTAGTCGGCGGCCCCGTCGAACACCGCGTTGACCAGACCGACCACCGCCTGCGGGTTGCGCCGCGTGCGGTCGGTGCGCCGAACGCCGGCGCCAAGCTTCGACTGCAGCCAGTCGCCGGCGGCCTGGAACAGCTCCGGCTCGGCGCCGCGGAAGCGGTAGATCGACTGCTTGGGGTCGCCGACCATGAACACGCTGAGCGACGTGCCGGCCTCGCCCACGGCATCGAACCAGGAGCGCAGCGCCAGCCACTGCAGCGGGCTGGTGTCCTGGAACTCGTCGAGCAGCAGGTGGCGATAGCGCGCGTCGAGGCGCGCCATCAGGTAGTCGCGGCGGTCGCCGTCGCGCAGTTCCGTCATCGCGCGGTACTCGACATCGACGAAGTCGACCACCTGCGCCGTCTGCTTGACGCGCTCATAGTGGCCGATGAGCCGCGCCGCCACCGGCAGCAGGTCGGCGTGGACGTCGAGCCAGTGCTGGCACAGGGCCTCGTCGCAGGCGGCGTGGCAGCCCTCCGCCAGCCGTGCGAACTCGTCTGCCAGAGCCTCGCCGGCGGCACCGTAGAGCTTGCGCCGGTTCTTGGGGAACAGGTTCTGGCGCAGCTCGAGGTCTGCGGTGAGGAACAGCGACTGCAAGGCGGCACGGCACAAGGCATCGGCCGGGGACTGCAGCGCGTCGAGCAGGGTCTGCCGCTGTTGCGGACCCTTGGCATCGGCCGCGGCATCGCCGAAGGCAGCGGCGAGCGCGCGCAGCGCATCGGCCTCGCGCTGCAACCAGTCGCCAAAGGCATCGACGCTGGCCGGGCGCGGCAGCCAGGCCTCCAGCGCAGCCTGCGCCCGGGCCACGTCCAGCGGCTCGCCGGCGAGCTGCCAGAGCGCCGCCCGCTGCTGCAGCAAGGACATCAGCAGGGTACGCACGGTGGACGGGGTGAGACGCCGCCAGAGGCGGCGCAGGGCCTCGGCAGTGGCCGGCGCGTCGCCGCCTCCGGCCTCCTCGAGCAGCGCTCGCCAGGCCTCGTCCTCGTAGGCGCCGACGGTCTCGGTCAGGCTGCGCCCGGCCCAGGGCGAATCGAGATGCGCGGCATCGAGCAGGTCGAGGAACCAGGCGTGGAAGGTGTCGAGACGCACGCCCACCGGGTCGGCCAGGACCTCCTCGTAGAGCCGCCGGGCCCGCGGCAGCAGACCGGGCACCCGCGCCGCAGCGACACCGCGCTCGACGAGGAAGTGCGTGACCTCGGCCTCCGGCGCGCTCGCCAGCAGCCACAGCCACTCCTCGAGCCGCTGCCGCATCTCGCGTGCCGCCTTGCGGGTGAAGGTGATGCCGAGGATCTGCCGCGGCTGCGCGCCACTGCCCGGCGTCTGCCCGCCCTCGAGCAAAAGGCGCACAATACGGCTGACCAGCAACCAGGTCTTGCCGCTGCCGGCGCAGGCCTCGACCACCCAGCTCCGGGACGGGTCGAGGGCGTCGAGCGGATCGTCGGCGGGAGCCGTGGCTGCGGTCATGCGGGGCTGTCGGTTGCGTGGGCCGGGAGGGTGCGATCGGATGCGGATGAGGGCTGGCAGGGACGAACGGGCGCTGCGCCTGCAGTCCGAGATGCTACCGGCTCCTGCGCCAGCCTGCCCCGCCGTCGCCCGCCCCCACCCCGTCGCAGCCCCACCGCCGAGGAACCGCCGATGACCCGCAACGCCATCCCCGCCACCCTGATCGCCGGTGACGGCATCGGCGCCGAGATCATGGACGCGACGCTGACCGTGCTCGACGCGGTCGGGGCGTCCTTCGAGTGGGACCGCCAGGCGGCCGGCATGGGTGCCCTCAAGGACAGCGGGGACCCGCTGCCGGAGGCCACCCTGGACAGCATCCGCCGCACCCGTCTGGCGCTCAAGGGGCCGCTGGAGACGCCCTCCGGTGGCGGCTTCCGCTCGATCAACGTGCGCCTGCGCGAGGCCTTCAAGCTGTTCGCCAACATCCGTCCGGCGCTGACGCAGATCCCCGGCGGCCGCTACGACAACATCGACCTGGTGATCTGCCGCGAGAACCTCGAGGGCCTCTACATGGGCTTCGAGAACTTCATCGCCATCGACGAGGACCCGCACGCCGTGGGCATGGCCACCGGCGTCAACACGCGCCAGGGCTCGCGCCACATCCTCGAGTACGCCTTCGACTACGCCATCGCCAACGGCCGCAGGAAGGTCACGGTGGTGCACAAGGCCAACATCATGAAGGCGCTCACCGGCATCTTCCTGGAGACCGCACGCGAGATGTACGCGCAGCGCTACAAGGACCGCATCGCCTTCGAGGAGGTGATCGTCGATGCCTGTGCCATGAAGCTGGTGCTCAACCCCTGGCAGTTCGACGTGCTGGTCACCACCAACCTGTTCGGCGACATCCTCTCCGACCTCACCGCCGGGCTGGTGGGTGGGCTGGGCATGGCGCCCGGCGCCAACATCGGTGCCGATGCGGCGATCTTCGAGGCGGTGCACGGCAGCGCGCCGGACATCGCCGGCAAGGGCATCGCCAACCCCACGGCGCTGATCCTGGCCGCCGCCATGATGCTCGACCACGTCGGCCTGCAGGACAAGGCGGCTCGCGTGCGGCAGGCGGTCAAGGACACCCTCAACATCGACCGGGTGCGCACCGGCGACCTTGGCGGCAGCGCCAGCACCCGCCAGTTCGCGGCGGCGCTGGCCAGTCGCGTGCGGAACGGCTAATATCGCGGCCCTCGGGGCGTAGCGTAGCCTGGTATCGCGCCTGCTTTGGGAGCAGGAGGTCGGAGGTTCGAATCCTCTCGCCCCGACCAGGCGCACACAAGGTTACGCAGACTGCCCGTAGCTCAACCGGATAGAGCACCGGCCTTCTAAGCCGGGGGTTACAGGTTCGACTCCTGTCGGGCAGGCCAGTCTCCCCGCAGCTCGTTTTGCAGGTCCCTTGCAGTTCCGTGGTGGCTGTAGCTCAGTTGGTAGAGTCCCGGATTGTGATTCCGGTTGTCGTGGGTTCGAGTCCCATCAGCCACCCCAACACAAACACTTCCTTACCCCCCCAGCATGCTGGCGAGGCGCCGTCATGCGTCCCGGTGCCTCATCGACCAGGACCTTTCCAGGGGTTGATGACCCCCACTCCGGCCGCCTCATAGGGCGACGTATCGCGAGACGCCACGACGAAGCCCCGCGATGCGGCAATGGCTGCGAGGTAGCCATCTGGCGTTGGCAGGCCGCGACCGCTGTTGCGGGCAGCCACGGCCAACTCGGCATAGTGGCTGGCTGCGTCGTTGTCGAACGGCAGTACGCGCTGCTGGAACAGCCCCAGCAGCCCGTTCAGGGCGTGATCGAGCGTGTCCCTGCGCCTGCCTGCCGGCAGCGCGCGGATGCCGAACAGCAACTCGGCCAGCGTGATGCTGGTCAGATACAAGGTCTCCGCCGCCTGATCATTCAACCAAGCCCTCACGGCGGCGTCTGGCACCGGCTTCATCGCCTCGGAGACGACGTTGGTATCGAGGACGATCATTCAATCGAAGCGCACGGGGGTGGCCGGCATCTTGTCGCGCACGCTCTCCATGACGGCAAGGTCTTCAGGGGTGAGACCGATGTTGCGGCCGATGGCGGCCAACGCGTCCCCCATACGCACGCGTTCCTTCGGCTTGACCACGGCGGCGAGGATCTCGCGCACCTCCGCTTCCGTGCTGCGGCCGTGCTCGGCTGCTCGCACCCGCAAAGCACGATGCACCTCTTCGGGCACGTTCCGTACTGTCAACATCGCCATGAGTCGCGGTACCTTTTCTGCAGTCGATGACTGCAATCATCGTTGAATGCAGTCGCCCGCGCAAGGCCTCCATCGGCTGACTCCTCGAGACCCATATGCTCGCCTCCCGGTCAGGTGCGAGTCCCATCAGCCACCCCACCCTTGCACCGGACCGCCTAGAGGAATCCCGTCCCTGAGCGGCTGAGTGCGTCGAGCGTGAGGACGTCCACCCGCCCGTCGGAGGACTTGCGCCTCGCCGACCTCTTCTTCTCGTCCGGGACGACGCCGCCCTCGTCGCTGCGCGCCTCGATGCGCAATGAACGCCGCTGTCGCGCTGCCACGGTGTCGTCGTCGCTGGCATCGCCGAACCAGGCGCCGGGATTGCCGCCCAGCGAGAAGCGCTCTTCCAGCCCCGGGGAACCCGGGGGCCTGGCGGGCGTGGGCACAGCGATGCCGATGCCATCGGCGATGGGCTGGATGCTGGTGACGAAGCGCACGGACTGCGGCGCGGGGCCGACCGGCGGCGGGGCTGCCGCCACCGCGAGGGTGCGGTCGCCCTGGTCGGCGGCATCCTGCGGGGTGGGCGGCTTCTGGTTGCCGATGGGGCTGGGTGGTGGTGGCGCCACCGGCGTGGTGGCGGAGGCGACCGGGTTGACGGCGGGGCCCGAGCCTGCGGGCGCTGGTGCCGCTGGCTGCGTGGTCGCCGGGCCGCTTGCAGACGCGGCGGGTGCGGCCGCGGCGGGTGCGGCAGGTGCAGCGCTGGCCGGCGGCGCAGCCGGGGCCGGGGCCGGGGCCGGGGCCGGGGCCGGGGCCGCAGCGGGCGGCGGCGATGCGGCTGCCGCCGGAGCCGGAGTGGCAGCCGCGGTGGGCGACGGCACCGGGGTGGGGGTCGCCACCGGCGCGATCGCGCTGACCGACTGCACCACGACGGTGACGATGGCCTGCTGCGCAGCTGCAGGTGTAGGTGCAGGTGTAGGTGCAGGTGTAGGTGCGGGTGTAGGTGCAGGTGTAGGTGCAGGTGTAGGTGCAGGTGTAGGTGCAGGTGTAGGTGCAGGTGTAGGTGCAGGTGTAGGTGTAGGTGTAGGTGCAGGTGTAGGTGCGGGTGTAGGTGCGGGTGTGGGTGCCGGTGTAGGTGCGGGTGTAGGTGCAGGTGTAGGTGCAGGTGTAGGTGCGGGTGTAGGTGCGGGTGTAGGTGCGGGTGTGGGTGCCGGTGTGGGTGCCGGTGTGGGCGTGGCCAGCGACAAGTGGAAGCTGGTCTGCTGATACGCGGGCTGAGCCTCGAAACCTGTGACCGGGGCGATGCTGGAGAAGACCGAGTTCACGGCACTTGCCGTCACCAGCGTGAAGTCGTCCCCATCGTTGCCCGCGTAGCCACCGATCAGCGGGAGATCCAGGCTTCCACCGAGGGTGGCGTTGCCGGTCACGGCAAGCTGGTCATAGTCGCCGACACCACCCAGCTCGGCCTCGATGCTGCCGCCGGAGTCGTTGCTCAGGTTGCCGGTGATGCTCAGGGTGCCCGCGGCGGCGCTTCCGCCCGGCCGGAGGGTGCCTTGGTTGGTGAAGGTGTTGCCGCTGCCGACGTCGATCGCCCCGGCGCCCGAGATGACCCCGCCCGCCGCGTTGGTGAAGCCGCCCGTTCGCTGGAAGGCGGTGCCACTCGCCACCTGTACGGTGCCGTTCTGTGTGAACGCAGCGGTCTGTGCCACGGCCAGGGCGCCGCCTTGCACCTTGAAGGTACCGGTGTCGCCATTGACGACCGCAAGAGGCGATCCGCTATTGATGCCGGCACCAAGGGTCTGAATGGCGGCGCTGCCCACCTGTTTGTTGAGGGTGCCGAGGTTGGTGAAGCTGTGTCCGGAGTCCGCGGCGCCGTAGATCGGATCTGGTGACGATCCGGTGAGGTTGATGACCCCGCCGAGCGCGTTGATGAAGCTGCTCGGCGTGGTCCCGAACATGCCGAACGAGCCAGCACCGCTGATCGTCACAGTGCCGTAGTTGGTCCAGACCTTGCCGTTGCCGAGCCCCGCCCCGTCGCTGGAGATGGTGGTGCTGCCGTGGGTGAAGAGGGCGCCGGTGCCCGCGATGTCGATGCCGTCCTGCCAGGCGAGCGCACCGTTCAGGGTGAGGCTGCCGTTGCCGGTCAGCGCGGTCTGGGCGTTGTTCCCGGAAAACCGGACCGGGTTGGGGATGGTGGTGTCGACATTGACGCTGACCAGGCCGCCGCCGTTGAAGCTCAGCTCGCCGCTGCCGAGGAGGGACGCCCCCGAGTTGACCGCGAACGTACCGCCGGTGACGCCAAAGGTCGCGCCGGCATCGACCGTGAGCTTGCCCGAGGCGCTCAAGGTACCGCTGACCAGGTTCACCGTGGTGCCGGCGTCCTGCACCCGCACGCCGACCGACGCTCCGGTGAGGCTGGCATTGCTCGACAGGCTGATCGTGCCGCCGCCCTTGAACACGGTGCCTTCGCCGTAGATCAGGGGATTGGCCACCTCGTCCGTTGTCGTGAAGGTGAGCGCCTTGCCGTTGTCGATGTGGAACACGCCCGACTGGTCGCCGCCAGCATTGAGCGCAAGTGTGCCGCTCTGCACCTCGACGGTGCCACCGCGATTGGCGAAGTACACGCCCGAGTTCGTGCTGCCGCTGCCACCGCTCTTGCGGAAGGTGGCGCCGCTGCCGACGACCACGTTGGTGTTCCCGCCGCCATAGATCAGCGTGGCGTCCCCTTGCACCCTGAACAGCGCACCGGCGAGGTTGTCGATGCCGCGGTAGTCCGCAAAAGCCCCGTGGTTGCCGGTGCTCAGCGTACCGGACCCGCTCCAGTCGATGGTTCCGGCGTTGATGATCTGCCGGCCGCTGAGGGACAACGACGTACCGCCAAGACCGAGGATGGCCCCTGCGGCCACCGTGAGGGTCGCCGCCGCGCCGGAGCCGGTCATGGTGCCGCCGCTCCAGGTGTTCGATGCTCCGGTCAGGGTGAGCGCACCCGTGCCGCTCAAGGTGCCGCTGCTCTGTGTGTACCGGGCGGCCGTGAGGCTGCCGTTCACCCGCAACTCGCCGCCGCTCAGGGTGAGATCGCCGGCCAGCGTGGAAATGCTGGCCGCATCGTCCAGGGTCAGCGAGCCGCCGGAGATCACCAGGTGGTTGCTGGCGTCCGAATTCAGGCCCTTGATGGTGTTGGTGCCGCTGTCATGCGTGACCGTGACCCCAGCCACCAGATTGAGATAGACCAGTTTGTCGAAGGTCGGCAGCACGTCACCGGTCCAGTTGGCTGGCGCGCTCCAGCTGGTGTTGCCGGCGCCGCCGTCCCAGCACACGATGCTGCCGCTGCAGCTGACTCCGCTGTGGGTGAGCCGGTAGTACGCCGGCGTACCGGTCACTACGGCGCCGTTGACGCCCAGTGGCAGGGAGCTGGTCGCGAAGCTGCCCGCAACGGAGCCGCCGCCCGACCTCAGGACATCGAAGCTCTGCAGGTTGGGGGTGAAGCCGTTGAAGAGGCTGGCGCTCAGCGTGCCGCCCACCGTCACCGTGCCCGAGACGATGACGTCGTCATACTCGCTACCGGCAATGGTGCCGCCGATGTCGACCTGAATGATGCCGGCGGCGTCGTTGGCCAGATTGCCCGTGATATTCAGGGTGCCCGCCGCACCGCTGCCGCCCGGCCGGATGGTGCCCTGGTTGGTGAGTGTGGCAGTGCCAAGGTCGACGGTGCCACTGCCGCTGATCACGCCCTTGTTGGTAAGGGCCGACCCGCTGGTGGACAGTGCCGCGCCGGAGGCGAGGCTGATGGTCCCGGTGTAGTTGCCGCCGCCTAGCGAACCACCAGTGCCAATCTGCAGCGTGCCTGCAGAGATGGTGGTGTTGCCGGTGTAGGTGTTGGTGCCGGTCAGCGTCCAGGTCCCTGAACCCTCCTTGTTCACTCCGCCAGAGCCGGTGCCGAGGATGCTGCTCACGGTGCCGCCTGCGGCACCGCCCAGGCTTAGCGTGAAGCCTGACCCGGTGATGGTGCCGGTGTTGCTCAGGGTGATGGAACCGCTGCCAGTGCCACTGACGATGGAGCTGCTGCTGCCCAGTGTCACCAGACCGGCATAGGTCGCCGCCGTGGTAGTGCTGTTGAACAACGCACCACCACCGGAGATGCCGGTGCCGTTGAGGGTGAGCGCATGGGTGCCGGTCATGGTGGTGCCGTTGAGGTCGAGCGCCGCACCACTGCTCACCGCGACGCCGCCGGCACTGGCCCCCAGTGCGGTGGTGTTGCCGACCTTGAGCACACCCGCAGACACCGTGGTGCCACCCGAATAGGTGTTGGCGCCGGACAGGGTGAAGGTCCCTGAGCCGACCTTGATGAGGCTCAGGGTGCCGCTGCCGTTCTGCAGCACGCCGGCAAAGGTGGTGCTGCTGGCGAGGCTCCCCGTGATGAGGGTGGAGGAACCGGCAACGCTCTTGGTCACGGTCCCCGCGGTTCCCGCCAGCGACCCGATGCTCAACGAGAAGCTGGCCAGATCGAGGGTCCCGCCACTCAGGCTGACCGCCGAGTTGCTGCCAAAGGCACTGACTGAGCCCGCCTTCAAGGTACCGGCGCTCACGGTTGTGTCACCGGTGTAGGTGTTTGCACCCGACAGGGTCAGAGTGCCGCCACCGGTCTTGGTCAGTGATCCGGCTCCGGAGATGATGCCGCTGTGCGTAGCGGCGTTCGAGCGACTAAAGATGAGAGCGCTGTTGTTGGTGATGTTGCCGGAGACGGAGCCGGTGGTGCCTCCGGCACCGATCCACAGGGTGCCTGCGGAGATGGTGGTGCCGCCGCTGTAAGTGTTGGCACCAGTCAGGGTCAGCGTGGCGCTGCCGTTCTGGGTCAGTGATCCGGCCCCGGAGACGATGCCGCTGTAGGTAATGGCATCGGAGCGGTTGAAGGCGAGAGCGCTGTTGTTGGTGATGTTGCCGGAGACGGAGCCGGTGGTGCCTCCGCTGCCGATCTGCAGGATGCCTGCAGAGATGGTGGTGCCGCCGCTGTAGGTGTTGGCGCCGGTCAGGGCTAGAGTGCCTGCACCAGACTTGGTCAACCCACCGGTACCGCTGATGACACCAGCGATGCTGCTGGAGAGCGCATTGTTGAGGGTCAGCGCGACACTCCCCAAGTTGATGTCTACCGAGCCTGTGAACGTCAAGGCGCCGGCGGTCGAGCGAAGGGTGTGGGAGCCAGACCCGATGGTGAAATCGAGTCTGCTGTTGTAGGTCTGCTCACCCCCGGTCTGGATCGTGATTCCGGAGTTGTTGAACTGGACGCGTCGTCCACTGCCGGCGGTTGCCTCGAACCGAGAGGAGCCGCCCGAAGCGGTGATGGATGCGAAAATGTCCACATCCCTGTGGGCGATCAGTGTGAGCTTGGTGTTCGCCGTCCAGCTGATGGCGTTCTGGATGTTGATGTCCCCGTTACCCCCGTTGTCGAACGTCGGCGTGGGCGAAATCCCGGTGACTTGAGCGGGTGAAGCGGTCTGAATGGTGACGTCGTTGGTGTTGAGTGCGGTTTGCAACTGCGTCGGCGTGATGTTGCCGCCGCTGTTGGCCACCGTGAAGGTTTCCGGGTCCAGCAACCAGATGCCTGTTTTGCCGTGTGTTGCGCTGGTATCGACGCGGATGCCCTCGACGCCCAGGTGGTAGCCCGAGGTCTCGATCGCCCCGCCATCGCCGCCCTGTGCGCCGCCGCGGGCGAAGAGCGAGCCGGCGACGCGGGTGCTGGAGCGCGGGTCGTACACGTCGGACCACGCGACGATGGTGCCGCCCTTGCCCTTGGTGATCGCCGAGGCGTCGAGCGTGGCGTCGGATGCGATGTCCACCGTCCGCGCCGAGGCACGGCCGTCGATGCTGGCGCCCTGCCAGCCGCCGCCGACGTAGATGTTGCCGCCACCGGCGTCACCGGTGGCATCCAGACTGGCGCTGGCAAGCGTGATGTCACGCCCAAAGACCTTGATGGCACCACCCGTCTCGCCGGTGCCCTTGCCGGAGGCGTCCAGCGTGCCAGCGACCTGCACCGTGCCGGTGTCGCCCTCGAGCACGATCACGCCATTGACGCTCTTGACCGAGGTCGCCTGGATCAGACCGCCGGTGTTGATCACTGAGGTGACCACATCCTCCGCAGCCTTGGCGGTGAGGGTGACCCGCCCACCATTGGCAATGAGAGATCCGGTGTTGAGGACGATGGCCTTGCCGTCTGCCGCCAGCGTCTCCACCGGAGTGGTGACCGCAAACGAGATCAGCCGGTCACCCTGCAGGTCCATGGCAAACGCCGTACCGCCGGCCAGCACCACCTGCCCCAGCTCGGCCGACACCACACCGTGGTTGCGTACCGCCTCCCCGGCCAGCACCGCATAGCCACCCTGCAAGGCAGCGATCTGACCCTGGTTGACGATGGCTCCCCCCGGACGTGCGGCACGGGTGAAGCTGTAGCTCCCGGCCATGAAGTCCTCGTTGCGGATGTCCGAGGTGGTGGCCAGGAAGCCGCGTGTCGAGACCTGCCCACCCTGGCCGATGAGCACCCCGTTGGGATTGATCAGCCAGACCTGGCCATTGGCCAGCAGCGAGCCGTCGATCACCGACATCTGTGCGCCGGTGACCCGGTTGAGTGCGATGGCACTGGCACCCGGCTGGTGGAACTGCACGGTATGCCCGGCGCCGATGGAGAAGTCGCGCCAGTCGAGGATGGCGCGCTGCGTGCTCTGTGTGATGTCGGTGCGTCCGGCCGACTCGACGATGCTCGCCGAGCCGCCCACCACCGTGCCCTCCAGCGGCCCCTGCGCCCA
>Ga0172376_10001470_pt1 | contig 30098 bp, 25 predicted proteins | sample Lak35m_FD_121114 | JGI IMG/M metagenome (GOLD analysis project Ga0172376, IMG submission 121114) | Freshwater microbial communities from Kabuno Bay, South-Kivu, Congo - kab_092012_35m | ecosystem: Environmental > Aquatic > Freshwater > Lake | place: Democratic Republic of the Congo: South-Kivu...
AATAATACTAAGGCAATCGCAGAAATTAAGTCATCATTGGAGAATCGGGGGGGGGGGGGCCTAAGATGGCATCTTTTTTTTAATTTTTTAAGGCCTTTTTTATAATTTTTCTCCCGTTTGGAAAACAGACCTTTTTCCCCCTAAAAAACTTAAAAAAAAAATGAAACTTATGCCCCCCCCCCCCCCGATTCTCCAATGATGACTTAATATCTGCGATTGCCTTAGTATTATTTTGAATGAGAGTTGCTGTATCTTTGGCAATCAATTTTGCATTTCTTTTGAGGGTTAGCGCCTCTTGTTTGATTTCCGCGGCATTCAGCTTAATTAAACTTTCAAGTGCCTTGATTTTAGCCTCCAAGAGATCGAGACTAAGCTCCGTTGTAGGACCAGCCTTCAAGGTGATTTCACCCGTGGCTTTTAACTCGATGGATGCCGCAGATGCAGGCACGCCGCAGGAAAGTTTTATCGAAGTCGGCGAAATCTCGATGGATCCTAATTCGTTAGTTTGTAGTGAAATACTACTCGGCTTTATACTTATTTTGCTGCTTGTTAGGCTGGTCAAACCAACACCCGCTATTCCCTCAATCAAATCTTCATCAACAATGAACGAGGAGACCTTGCCTACAGTGCCCGCCATGGCTTGCACCGCATTATTTCCTACCTGAAGTATTGAGACTTTGCCGGCGTCGCCGTTATTGCCATTGAGGAGAATGCTGCCGCCAGAGGGAACGGCGCCAAGAATAAATGGTGTGGTTTTAAACGCTGCTGTCGCATCGGATTCGCCCGTGATGATCAATTCCGCATTGTTTGCGGACAGCCGAATACCCTGATCGGCATGAATGAACCCTGAAGCATCAGTGTCTATCGATGACAGTTCGAACGATCCTTGGCTTACCCATGAAATGTTTTGGGCATATGTTTGTAGATGTTCTTTGTCGTGCACATTAAGAGGCATCTGAATTCTCCAAGGAACAAATTAAGAAAATTACAACATTTTGTTTTTAGAGAAAAACACCTTGGCATTAAAATCCTCCAAGGCAACAGTCGCTTTTTCCGTTGCGTGTTTAATCAATGTATTTGAATAAATATTGGTTGCAAACGCAATCAACATGTCAATGCTTTTTTTTACTGCAATTGTATGATTTTTTTGATCTACAGTTGTGTACGATAAAGTTTTGGCTGTGATATTTAGTGAAATGTTTCCTACAGTTTGTTTGAGTATTTTTATTTTTTTTCTAAGATATTCAAGTTCTTTTTTGGCTTCAAGAAGTATGATGCATTTTTCATCCCACCATTTGAGCAGGCCAAGGACTACATTGTCTGCAAGAGTTGATTGAAGAAATTTGTTGCTGATAGAGGCCATGGAACTGGCCGGTGCGGTTTTGTCAATGAGTGCTTTTTTATTCATCCGGATAAATATTTGTGATGTCACTGAAATTGTAAAATACAAAAACAGCGCAACATAAGAAGGCGCAATATACTTGTCCATGTTTGTGACGGTGATTTCCGTCGGGTCGCATCGTCTCGTAATGTTAAGTTTGGATCCCCAGTATTGGTAATCAAACCTGTTTGCGAATACCAGATTGGCGTCACCATCAAAACCGGTGAACATGCTAATAACATTGAGAATGCCTTTGCCAAAACCTTTTAAACCTGCACTTTTGTTAACATTGCGACCACCGGGCACAACCTTGAACAAATTTGAAGGGCCTGTGAATAGCGTCCCAATTCTATCTAATAGGTATCCATCCCAATCGAAAGACAGTCTCATGCTGTAGCCAAAAATTCGTTCGTTTGCTCCTCCTCCTACTACGGAGTCATCCCTCCATCCTATTATCGTGTTAAAATTTCCCGGACTAACAATTGGCTCGCCGTAATCATCAGTGGGTACCCATGCCGACCATGGATCCGTTTCCCAAATGGCTTGTATTAAGCCAGTTCCAAGTGGATCATTCCCTCCAGTTGCAGTTGGGTCTGCCGCATTTGTTGCATTAGTTGCCCATGTCCAAATTGGCATGGTTAAAAGACCTCCCCGCTTACCACAATGTTGCCTTGGGATACCATTTTGTAACTGGCATCCTTGTCTTCCGATATCACCGCGGTTTCCGCCTGCAAATGCAATAATGGCAGCGCTTTGTCATCTACCATGAGAATGTTGTTGTAATTGGCGGTTCCGTCGGTTCCTTCCACGCACGACTTGAATCCGTTGATGTAAGCCGCCTTGGGCATCGGAAAAGGGGTTGCGTTTTTGGAGTTGTAGACGCTGCCGATGATGATCGGGCGGTCGGGGTCGCCCCCCTCGAACGCCACCACCACCTCGTGTCCCACCCTGGGCCAGAACACCGCGCCGTAGCCGCTTCCAGCCCAGCACTGCGCCACCCGGATCCAGGTGCCCGACGCGCCCTCCTCGCGGTCCCACGGGAACTTCACCCGCACCCGGCCATGAAGGTCGAGGTTCACCTCCGAGGCGACCGGGCCCGTCACCACGGCGGTGTGCACCCCGCCGACATTCGGCCTGGGCCTCGGCGGCCAGGGGGCCAAGGGCAACATCTGCGGCGCCGCCGTCACCCGGGTGAGCACCTTCGCCGCGCCGGGCGTTTCATTCGCGCCGTAACGGCCCGACAGTTCCACCTCGTGCTCCACGGCGGTCACCACATGCGGGCCGCCCTCGGCGCCCATCTCCTGCAGGATGAACCCCAGGCCGGGGGCCAGTTGCGGGCAACTGCCCACCCCCTGCCCCCGCGCCGACCCCGACACCGCGCCATTGGCCAGGTTCTTGGCCACCACGGCCTGCATGGCCTCGAGGACGCCGGCGACGGGAGGAATGAGGCTGGGCAGGCCGCCGGGGCCGATGCCGTCGATGTGCCGGGCGGGCGAGTGGGCATCGGCCTCCCATGGGCCGGGGGCATCGGGGAAGCGCAGCGGTTGGCCGCCCGCGACAATGAACATGGGCGGCACCCCCTTGGCCTGAAGCCCGGTGCCGGCAAGCTGGAAGTGGCTGTCTAGCATCTCCACCGACGAGGGGGCGAGTTCCTGGCGGAAGCCCCATGAGTGCAGGCGGGGGCCGTCGTCCTGCGTGCCGCCCATGGACGGGTCGTAAGGCAGCGTGAGCAGCGGCGGGGTGAGCGTGGTGTTGCCGGTGAGCATGAGGGTGTGCACGAGGGGCAGGTGGATCCAGTAATGGAGGATCCCCTCCTCGGAGCAGAGCCTGAGGAAGAACTCGAGGTCGGTCTCGCGGTACTGCACGCAGTAGGCGCGGGGTGCGGAAATGCCCGTGAGGAGCGGGGTGGCGCCGCCGATGGGTTCGAGGATCTTGTCGATGATCTGCAGGCCGGTCATGTCCTGGAAGATGCGGGTGCGCCGGGTGAGGGCGAGGCGGTCGAGGGCGGGCCTGAGTTCAAGCTGGTAGTGGTCGAAGGAGTCGTCGGCGCCGGTTTTGCCCAATGACCAGACGATGCCCGAGAAGTAGCGGTCGAGGCCGCCGGGGGTGAGGACGCGCGCTGAGGCGGGCATGCCGAGGAGCATGGCGTAGGGAACCACGGTGCCGCGGGGGGCGACGGCGTCGATGGTGAAGGAGTAGCTGCCGCCGAGCGTTTCGCTGCCGGAAAGGCGGGTGGGGAGCAGGCTGCCCGGGGGCAGCGGGATGAGAAGCTGTAGCTGGGAACCGTCCTGCGAGTAGTCGGCCATGGGAAGGTTTCCGTTGGGGCGCCGCGCCGGGCGCCATGAAGTCTAGCCTAGCCGATTGCCGGGAAACGGCAATCGGGGCGGGGCGCCCGTGGCCTGTCAGGATGTGGCCCGGTGGGCGGAGGCGCGGTCGGCGCGGACGATTTCGCGCTCAACCTCGGGCGTGGCGGCGGCCTTGGCGGCAAGGGCCGGCTCGTCGGGCAACGCCAGGTCGCCCCGCGCGATGCGCAGGCCCAGGCGCACGAACTGGGCGTTGTGGTCCTTGTAGTGCAACGGGTCGAACTGAACCGAGGCGAGGTAAATGGCCACGCCGCAGAGATGGCCGCACAGGTGCGCCTTGGGCAGCACGGGCGGGCATTCGGGGGGCGCCATGCTGCCGCAGGAAAGGAAGGCGGCGTAGCCGATGGCGCCGCCGGCGGAGGAGGCGTCGGCGGCCTCTGCGAGGTCGTGGCAGGCTCGGCGGGCCAGCTCGGACGGGTTGAGCAGGAAGTCGCGGACGCCGGTGAACGCCTCCACCACCTTGTCGGGGTAGGGAACGCGGCCATGCGCCTCGACGAGGGCCAAGAGGGCCCACCACATGGCGTGCCGGGGAGGCAGGGCGTGGGCGAGCAGGCGGCGGGCGTCGGCGACGGCGCCGGCGTCGAGCCAGGCCTCGACCTGGCGCTCGACGGAAAGGCCGGGGTTGAGGTGGGGGAGGCCCTCGTCGCCAACCTCGAACAGTTCGGTGAGCATTCCGGCGCGGATGGCGAGCGAGGCGCGGGCGTCGCCGCCGATGTCGATGCCGCCCCTTTGCTGGACGGTCTCGCGGATGACGGAGTCGAGGGCCCCTGGGAATTCAGCCATCACGAGGCCCCCGCGCCGGGGTTCCAGTTATCCCAGATCCTTGAGGTGCTGAGGCGGGCCACGAAACCCGATGGCCGGTCGGAGGAGGGGGGGGTGATGGTATTGGTGGCCCGTGGGATTGGCCTGGGCTTGCCGAGTTCCATGAGGCGGGCCACGAGTTCTTCTCCGGGGTTGATGGAAACGGGTTGGGGTGGTGGCGGAGGCGCGGGAATGGAGGCGAGCATTTCCGCGCGCGCCGCCTCCAACCGACCGGGCACCGCCGCCTGCAACCCGTCAAGCGATGCCATGCCTTCGGCGTAGGTTTTATGGAATTCCAGCATCGAGGCGGCGGAGGCATCGGCATTCTGGATGATATCAGCCCGCATCCGCCGCAGTTCCTCCGGAACCACGCCCAAAAATTCGGAGCGGCTTTCGTTGATCTCGGCGATCATCCGCCGCATCAGGTCGGCGGCCTTGGGATCCTCGATCGACTTGGTGATTTCCACCATGCCGGCGATGACCTGGTCGGCCGCCTCGAGGAACGGCAGATGGTCGAGTTCGACCTGCCGGGCCATTCCCGGGATCAGCCTGGCGACTTCATCGAGCGACATCACGGAACCTCATGAGTGCCAAATGCCTGTGCCACTAGTTCTGCTTATTAACGGTTGCCTGCATTTGCGCGATCGCATCGGTCACTTGCTTTTGAATTTGCGATTGAAATTGCGCGAGCATCTCCGCCTGTTGCTTGATGTTGATCCCCTCGATGGACACGCCTTGGGAGTCGATGCTGATTGAGGATGGTCCCACTTTCAATTGGATGGAATTATTTTTGACTGAAATCGTCGACAGGCCGACGGACATGGAAATGGACTCACCATCGGCGGCAATTTTGGCCTCTTGCCCATTAACCAATGCGGAAAGGTTGATTTTGTCAGGTTCCACGGTCACCTTGCCAATGGAGCCTAAAGCTGTCGAGCTTGTGAATTCCGCCTTGCTGTCCAAGATTTCTATTTTTGTCCTGGTTCCGATGGCCGGGCCTTGCGCCAGGATGATCTTCTTGTCGTTGCCGTTCATGGTGAGCGATGACTGGCCTGCGGCCGGGTCGCCACAATTCAGGGTGACACCTGTCTTATTGAGGGAGAAATTGTTGTGGTAATTTTGCTGGTCTTGTATCCGCATGGAAATGTTGTTGGCTGATTCGACCAAAACATTCTGGGTTCCTGTCAGGTTGGCATTTTAAGTGGCCGCGACCGTCGCGTTTCCGCCGCCATTGTTATCGCCCAGATTGACCCGGGCGGCCCTGTTCGCTGTTTCCAGGCTGATGGGGCCTTGCCTCGTCGTCAGGCTGTAACTGTCGCGCTCGATCACGCAGTTGGCGTTCGAGGTGTCCAATTGGCTTAGGCGAATGTTCATCTGCGCCGTTGATTGAGCGACTGCCTTGTTTGAAGCGGTTTGTAGCGCTTGCAGCAGCAGTGTCGCGGCACTTTCTGCCATTTGCTCGGCTTGATCCTTGATGACAATCAGCGATTCCTTTTTGTTTTCGATCATCGGTTGGATCTGTTGGGCCGACTGGTTGTTCACCAGTTCCGCTTGTGTCAGGTTTGTTGTCGCGGTGGTGATGTCCTTGACCGTCACCGAAACTTCCTTCGACAAATTTGCCGTTTTTTCAGGAACCGGTTTACCTTGCTCCACGATCCAGAGCGAAAGTTCATAGGTGGTGAGCAGGCCGATGAGCCTTGGTTCAAGCGTCTTGGAGATAAGCTGGAAGAGGGATTGCAGGAGTGTTCTCGTGGCCGGGTCCGCCGACAACGCCTGCGTCATGTAGACGGTTCTGGCCAGCACATTCAATCCGATCAGGACAGATGCGCCCAAGATTATGCATAATATGATACCCTTGTGTGGCCAATGCTTGTTTTCACCTTTGTTGGCCAGTTCGCGTTTGACGGACTCGATTGCCTTGCGGGAAAAGGTGGTGTCCATCTTTCCATAGTTCAGGAGATTTTTTCCTCCGAGGATCATGTCGCTTGATCCGCCTTGGCCCATGAGTAGGGATCTGAGGATGTTTGAATTTTCTTCTTTCTTGCTCAATGTTCCAAGTAGTTCGGTCCAGTCCATGATCAACTTGATGTCGGGCCCGAGGATGTTGGTTTGCCTGCCCAAACCGAGGATCCAGTTCGTGGAATCCCCGAAGATGATGCTGTAGGAACTGTTGAATAATTGCTGCGGGGAAGTTCCGCCTAGCGGCACTTCCTTTATGTTGCCCAGCGGCCCCCATGTGTTGAGCGCGCCAAAAATGATGTCCAGCATAAACTTATCCCGATATGGTCAGGTCGAAACGGGTGTGGATTCGCGTGGAATCCTTTTCCTGCGTCGTTGTCACATATCCTTCGGAATGGATACCCACCACCGGCGGATTGGCCGAGTCGTTCATCACGATGTTGTGGAAGTTCGAGCTGGCGCTGCCGTTCTTGGTGCAGGTCTTGAAGCCCGAGATGTAGGCCGAGGCGGGCATGGGGAAAGGCGGCGCGTTGGCCGAGTTGTAGACGCTGCCGATGATGATGGGGCGGTCGGGGTCGCCGCCTTCGAACGCCACCACCACCTCGTGGCCGACCCTTGGCCAGAACACCGCGCCGTAGCCGTTGCCGGCCCAGCACTGCGCCACGCGGATCCAGGTGCCCGAGGCGCCGTCTTCCCGGTCCCAGCCGAAGCGCACCCGCACCCGGCCGTGCGGATCGAGGCAGACCTCGGCGCCCCGCGGGCCCGTCACCACCGCGGTGTGTACCCCGCCGACATTCGGCCTGGGCCTTGTTGGCCAGGGCGCCTGGGGCAACGCCATCGGCGCGGCGGTCAGCCGGGTGGCCACCCTCGCCGTGCCCGGCGTGGCGACCGCCTCGTATCGCCCCTTCAGCTCCACCTCGTGTTCCACGCGTGTGGCCAGCATCGGCCTTGGCGGGCCATGCAGGTCGACGATGTTGAACCCCAGGCCGGGGGATAGCACGGGGCAGACACCTTCCCCCATCGCCGAGACCGCGCCCGCCACGGCGCCCTCGGCCAGCTTGCGCGCCACGCGGGCCTGCGAGGCTTCGAGCGAACCAACCATGGGAACCTCGAGGGAAGGCGATCCCGAGGGACCGACGCCATCGGCAAACCGCGCCGGCGACAGGGCGTCTTCCTCCCAGGCGCCGGGCGCGGCGGGGAAACGGATGGAGCGGTGTTCCGCCTCGAATTGGTCGGGTGGCGTGCCCCTGCCGCGCAGGGAAATACCCGCCAGTTGGAAGTGGGTGTCGGCCATTTCCACGGAGCTGGGCGCCAGTTCCTGCCCGAACGACCACGAACCGAGCCGGGGGCCTTGGTTTTGTGTTCCGGAAGTGGAGTCGATCAGCGGCAGGTCGAGGGCCGGCGCCGTCTGGGTGGTGTCGCCGGAAAGCACCAGGGTGTGCCTGAGGTGTTCGTGGCGCCAAAAATGGATGATGCCTTCCTCGGAGCAGAGCCTGAGGAAGAACTCGAGGTCGGTTTCGCGGTACTGGGCGCAGTAGGCGCGCCGGGGGGAAGGTGGCAGGTTCTCGTGCCGGGCTCCGCCGACGGGGGCACCCCGTGTCGCCTGGTGGGTTGTGCCGATATTTTATGCCGCGGGTGGGTTGATTCAATGCCGCGGCGGCGGCGTGACCCGCGAAAATCCGCTAAACTTGAGCCAAGTCCCATGGTGTTGGGGCGCCGGCAACCGGGCGGGGTTCGGAATGTTCATCTTCAAGTGGATCGGCGGCCTGTTCACCGGTTTCCTCGGCCTGTTCGCGCCGATGTTCGGCGCCGTGAAGGGCCTCGGAAAGCCGGGCAGCGCCATGCGCTGGGTGCTGCACGCCCTGCTGTTCATCGGATTGATCGGCCTGCTGGGCTACATCCAGTTCCGGTTCGCCATCGGGCGGTATGTCTCGGCGCCCCATCCCGTGCTCCGACAGTTCTGGCTGCCTCTGCTTGGCATCCTGGCGTACGCGAACATCTGGATGCTGTGGCTGGTCTGGCGGCTGTACGATCCCAAGCCCGGCCCGTCGCCCTGGCCGGACATCGACTTCACCTGGGACCTGGTGGAGGGGGCGATCGTCCGCTCGGGGATCGACCCGGCCCGGGTGCCGCTGTTTTTGGTGCTGGGCCGGCCATCGGCGGGCTTCGGCGTGCTGTTCGACGCCGGGCGCGTGCCGATCGATGTCAACGGCGTGCCCGAGTCGCAACTGGCTCCCCTGCAGGTGTATGCCGGCAAGCAGGCCATCTTCATCGTCAGCGCCGACACCTGCCTCATCGGCGCGTTCGCCGACAGGCTCACGGCGCAGGCGAACCTGATCGACACGACGCGGTTTTCGAACATCGACATGGCCGTGACACTGGCGGCGCAGTCGGCGCGCGAGGGCGCCGAGCGTCCGGGCGCGCCGGCGCCGGCGGGGGCGAGCAAGGTGATGCCGCCGCTGTCGCCGGACGGGGCGAGCAAGGTGATGCCGGCGCTGTCGCCGGACGGGGCGAGCATGCCGATGCCGGCGCTGTCGCCCGGGGGCAAGGGCGCCGAGGGCGCCGCGACGGGCGACGGCATCCCCGAGGTGGTGAGCGTGATCACCCGCGACCCGGAACTGCTGGCGCGGATGAGGTCGAGGCTCGACCACCTGTGCCGGCTGGTGCGCGGCCTGAGGCACCCGTGGTGCCCGCTCAACGGCGTGATCCTCGTGCTGCCGGAACTGGTGACCGCCGACAACCGCCTGGCGACGCAGGCGGCGATATTGACCCAACGCGACCTGACCACGGTGATCGAGTCGGCGGGCGTGGAGTGCCCCGCGGTGGTGATGTTCTCCGACGCGGAGAAAATCATTGGATTCCGGGAATTCTTGTCGCTGATTCCCCGCGACAAGCGCGACCAGCGCCTGGGCAAGCCGATCCCGCTGGCGCTCGGCCTGTCGGCGGAGAAGCGCGCCGAAATCATGCGCGATAGCATCTACTGGCAGTGCGCGGAGCTGATTCCCAAGCTGGTGACCCGCACCTTCCAGATCCGCTCGCCTGACACGAATCCGGCGCGGGCGGCTGGAAACCTCGAGGTCCGGGCCAACCGCCAGCTCATCAGGCTCATCGGCACGATGTGGGCCCGCCGGCGGAACATGGGTGAGTTGTGCGCGCGCATCCTCGGGGAAACCCAAGGGAACCCGCTGCGGGTCGGCGGATGCTACTTCGCCGCCACCGGGCCCAACAGGAACTCGCAGGGGTTCCTCGCCGAGTTGTTCGCCCAGGTGTTCGAGGGGCAGAACTTCGTGAGCTGGACTCCCCTGGCCGCCCGCGAGGAAAGGTCGCTGATGCGCGTCGTCTACGCCGGTTACGCGATCACCGGCGTCGTGGTGGCCTGCACCCTGGGGATGCTGGTGGCGGTGATGCGCATGCCCGGCTGATTCGCCGCCTCCGGCGAAGGCAGATTCAAGGAAGCGGCGAAAGCGGTCGCGTGGTGTTCGCGCCGGTATCCCCGGGCTGACGCCCGGGGCTCACCAGAGGATGTGACGCCCGGGGCTCACTTGCGGCAGAGACGGCCGGGGCTCACCAGAGGATGTGGCGGCCGGGGCTCACCAGAGGATGTGGCGCCCGGGGCTCACCAGAGGAAGTGGCGGCCGGGGCTCACCAGAGGATGTGGCGCCCGGGGCTCACCAGAGGATGTGGCGGCCGGGGCTCACCAGAGGATGTGGCGCCCGGGGCTCACCAGAGGAAATCTCTCTCAGGAATCGCCAACATCCTGTTAGCTCATTCATGTCCATGAAGCCTCGAACGCCGCGAGCGGCCTCTGAACTGGCGCCAGATTGTTGAATGTCCGCGAGGGGCGAGTCGATCAAGGAACAAATACATGAGCCATAACAGAAACAAAAGAGCCCCGAACGCAGGCGCGTAGCGCCGGAGTGAGCGGGTCGATTTCAATATGCCCCCAGACGCAACCTACCGCGTGCCGGGCGAAGGCGACTCGGGCCGGCCGAGGGGGTCGGCGGCGTCCGGGCCCTTCTCGCAGGGCGGCAGGGCCAAGGGATCGGTGAACAGGCGCGCCTCGAACCGCCGGGCCACCACCGGCTTCTCCCAGGCCAGGGCCCCATAGCGGCGCACCACCACGGGGCTTTCCACGGTTGACACCTCGGGAACGCGCACCAGCACCTCCTCGGCCACCTCCTCAAGCACCATGCACCGCGTGGTGACCGGCATGGGCACCTCGACGATCCGCGCCTCGGTCGCCGGCATTCCCGTGGTCGGGTCGGTCTCGCCGCACGCGATGGTCCGCCTGGTGAGCACCTGCACGGTTCGCTCGATCATCCTCGGCTTCACCGTCACCACCTTCTGCTTCTCGACGCGGTAGCGGACCCGCACATCGGGACGGGTCGCGCCGAATTCCACCGGGCCGACCGCCAACTGGGGCATGGTTTCGATGCCGACCTTGGGCACCAGCCTCACCCGGCAGTCGGGGAGTTCCAGCGTGGGCATGGCGAGGCTTTCAGACATTCCCGGCGCCGGGAGATCCGCCGGCGCGGGCTTGGGCAGCGGGAGCGCGGCCTGGTTGAGGCCCAGCAGGCAGCAGGCGGCGGCAAGGCTGGATGCGGACATGCTGTTATCCCCGGAACGGCGCCCCGCCGGCGGATCCGCCGGAAGGCATGATTTACCTTTCGGCGAGAACAGCCACGCCCAAGCGGCCCGTGACGCGGCACGGGTGGGGTGGACTGGGAAACCCGCCCCGACAAGGCCACCAGGCCGGCGGGTTTGCCCAACCGGCATTTCACTTCCAGTTTTCCCAGATGTTGCGCGTGGTCGGCTGGTAGGTGCGGGCGCTTTCGCTCCGCAGGCCCTGATGGTAGGGAATCGCCTTCTCCTGCCAGAGATGAAGGCACTCGGCGACATCGAGGCCGAGCCTCACGAGGTGGTCGAGGCACTGCGCGCGGGAGGAGGCGGGCCAGAGGGAGGCGGCCGAGAGGATGGCCATCGCCGCCATCCGGTGGGAGAGGCCCGGGGTGGGGGCCACGGGGTGCTTGGGGTCGGGGGAGATGCTGTCGCCGCACAGCATCACCGCCGCGGCGAGCATGGATACGGGCGACTGGCCGAGGGCCTCGGTTCCAAGTTCCCGGGAGATGCCGGCATCGGGCTGGACAACCCACCGCAGCACGCGCTGGAAGGTTTCGTTGGAACCGGTGTCGGCGCCGGCCTGCCGCACCTGGGCCAGGCCAAGCGCCGCGAACCAGACCGCCTCGCGGGTGGAAAGCCAACCGGCGATGAGGCGGATCGCCAGGGGCGGATTGTCGCGGGCCAAAAGCGCCGCGGCATCGTGGGAGGAAAGCCCGCCGATGGCCGCCGGGATGGCGGCGGGGTCCATCACCCGGCCCAGGGCGGTGGAGGCGCGGGCCCGCGGATCGAGCGCGGGGAGCAGCGTCATGGTCGGTTCCTTTCGCCGCGGACGGTGCGCATCAGGGGTTGCCCTTTCCCGGTTCCCAGTTTTCCCAGATGTTGCCGGTGGTGCGCGGGATGCCTGGTGAAGCCTGTTGCGCTGGCTTGCGGGCGCCCATGAGCATGTCGCGCAGGGTGTCGCCATCGAGCAGCGGAAGGCCCTGGTCCCCGGCGGGCGCCGGGGCGGCGGGAGGCTGGGGAGGATTGGCCGCCTCCGCGGCCATCGCGCGGGCGTTCGCTTCGACGAGTTTTTGAAACTCGTCGGCCTTGGCCCGGAAATCGTCGGCGCCGGCGAGGGTTTCCTTGAGTTCCACCGACAACTCGCCGATTTGCCTGTGGGTTTCCAGGATCTCGGGAATGGCGACGGAAACGAACTGTTCACGCTGAAGTCGGATCTCCGATTGGAGTGATTCAAGCAGTTCGCGCTGGCGTGGTTCGGTCAGCCTGGGGATCGCCTGCTCGAGCAGCAGGGCGAGGCGGTCGACGCGGCCGAGGAACGGGCCGAAGAATTCGGGGGTGAGGCTGGGAAGTGTCATGGCGGGTTTCCGGCGGTTTCAACGGGGTTGGTTCATGCCACGGGTGGTCACTAGTTGTTCTGCTGCAGGCCCGCTTGATTGTTAGCGAGGGCATCGGCCACAGTTTTCTCAATGGTCTGCTGGAGGGAGTTGTTGGCGCCGATTTTGACATTTTGAATTGCGGCGTTCAAGGTAATGCCCTCGTTGGCAACGGAAAGGTTGGTTTCACCAGCGGTCAGGGTGTGGGATTTATCGTTGATTTTATTGATGACATTGCCAACTTTCGTGGAAAATTCTTTATTTGCCATGGAGAGTTCTGAATTGCCGCAGTTGACCGTGAATTTATTGGCCGTGATGGTGATGCCATCGTTGTTGATCGTGAGGCTGGAGCCGCCGACTTTCAACGCGATGGAATCGGTGCCGAGCTGAATTTGAGGTCCTTTGTCCTGATTCTTCTTGATATTCACTCCTTTATTGTTCAGATCCATGATGAAGGAATTGCCCGGAACAGGCGACCCGAAGAGCAGTTCGATGCCGTTTGTTCTCGCGGTGATGCTTGCCATGGGCGAATTGGGGGCCTCCTGCTGGGCCATTAGGTAAATGGCTGAGGAGGTTTCTCCCATCGTCATCAAGGAAATGGCGGGCGGACTGCTTCCGGCCCATCCCTGCCTGTCCATGGTGATGTACGCACTGCCTTGCGCCGAGAAGCTAATCTGGGATGCGTTGAGGTTAATGCAGCCATTGCTAATCTCATCTTGTGCGTTCTTGTAATCGTGCGCCATCAATAAAATGGGGCCCTTTTGTGTCGTCGCCATGATGGAATTGGAGATGAGGGTATACTGGTCGGCGGTGACTCTGGTGACGATCGGGCTTTGCGGGTTGGATTGCGCATTTTTTTGTCTGGCGATACGGGCGTTAAGGCCAAACATTAGCGCTAAATACCCATAAGTTATAAGGTTTTTGTAAAATGCGATATTTTCCTCTTCCGCCTTGATATTTGCGGTAAGCATGTCTTTGTAGTATAAATCAAGTCCGGCTTTTTGTAACGCGGTTTGAGCGTTCGTAATGCCCACCAATGCCTTCTCGGCGGTTTCCAGGCTGGTTTTTGCTGTTTCGATGTCCGTTTTAAGCGAAAATGAAAGCGATTCGCAAAATTCAACTAGTTTCAATATCTCCAGCCAGTCGCTTTCCAGTTGGGGAAGGAGTTCCCACTGCCAGCTGTCGGCGGCCACGGTTGCATCTTCCGCGTTGAAGTTGTGGGCGAGAAGGCACCGCAGGAAGATTGCAGTTGTCAGCAGTCCGACGATTCCAAGGGTCAGTGTGATTCCCACCGACCGGGGCATCGAAGCATGTGAATCGGACGGGACGGTGCAGGTGAACTCATGCCTGTTGCGGTTGACGGAAAATGATTCGCCCCAATAGTTGAAACTCGAATTGTTTCCCACCACAAAGCCCGTGTTGCCGCCGATTCCCAGCAAAAGCCCCCTCGCTGTAAGCCAGAACATGGAACCATCAACCAAGCTGGGTTTGAACCCTGAAAGAACCTGCGCTATCACTTCCTCCCAATCGATGGTCACGCTGATGTTGCTGCCGATGGTGTTGTAGATCTGTGATCCGCCAAGCACGAACGAGGTCTGGTCGCCAATGGTGGAGGAGTAGGACGAGGCGTCGATGTTGGCCCACCAGTCACTGGTGCCGGGGATCTTGTCCAGGGCTCCTGAAATGAAATTCCAAACTGGCATGATAAGTCACCCCGTGAAGTGGATGTCGTAGGCGGGCTTGAAGGATACCTGCTGGGTCTCCTGCTGCACGATGTACGAGCCCTCGGCGTGGACATGGACGATTTCCGCGCCCTTCTCGTCGGACATCAGGATCTGGTGGTAGTTGCGCGCCGGGTCGCCGCCCTGCGTGAGGCTTTTCCACCCGGCGATGTACATGTTGTCGGGCATCGCGAAGGGTGGCATGTTGGCGCCGTTGTAGACGCTGCCGACAATGACGGGCCTGTCGGGATCGCCCTCCTCGAAGGCCACGACCACCTCGTGGCCGACGCGCGGCCAGAAGCAGGCGCCCCAGCCGTTGCCGGCCCACGATTGCGCCACCCTCACCCAGCAGGAGTCGCCCTTGGCGGAGCGGTCCCAGGGGAAGTTCACCTGCACCCGGCCGAACTTGTCGATGTTCATCGGGCCGGGCCCCACCACCGTGGCGGTGCAGACCCCGCCGACCCGCGGCTTGGGTCGTGGTGGCCAGGGGGCCTGCGGCAGGGCCAGGGGCGCCAGCGACGCGTTCACCACGCGCTTGAGCGAAGCGGTTTCCCCCGCCCAGTAACGCCCCTCCACGCTGACCTCGTGCTCCACGGAAACGGCGAGCCAGTGGCCCGATTGGCCCGGATGTCCGGTGAGTTCCATCGCGTGGCCGGCGGTGAGCTGGGAACAGTCGCCCGTGGCGCGGGCGCGCGCCGCTGGAGCGGCGGCGGCGGCGGCCAGGATCTTCGCCTGCCTTTCCTGCGCCCCTTCGACTTTTCCCAGCGCCGCGGGATCGTCCACGCCCGAAATGCTGACCGAATCGAACCACCGCGACGCGGAGTGCCCATCCTCCTCCCAGGGGCCCTTGAAACCGGCGGGGAACAGTTGCCCGGTTCCGGCTCGCCACGATTCAGGCAGGGCCGCATCCGCGACGATCTTCCGGCCGAACCGCAACGGGTGCGCGTCAAGGGCCTGCGCCGCCAACGGCACCAACTCCTGCGCCATCGTCCACGACCGGATGAACGGCTTCCCCTCGGTGCCACCCACGCGCTGGTCGTAGGCAATGGCGCCCGAGGACGGGTTTTCTGGAGTGGAGTCGGTGAGCACAAGCTGGTGGTCTTGCGGGGTGTGGTTCCAGTAGTGGGTGATGCCCTCCTCGGAACAGAGGCGGAGGAAGAACTCGAGGTCGGTCTCGCGGTATTGGGCGCAGGTGACGCGCGCGGGGGGGGATCCGTTGAGGCGCGCCTCGGCGCCGCCCACGGGCTCGAGCACCCGCCTGATGATGTCGAGCGCCGAAAGGTTCTGGAACACGCGCGACCGGCGGGCCAGCGACAGCAGCGAGAGCCTTGGCCTGATTTCCATCCGGTATTCGTCGAACGCATCGCGCGAGTCGAGCCACTCGAACCGCCAGACGATGCCATGGAAAAACCGGCGGATGTTATCCTCGAGGCGCAACTCGGCGCCCACGGGCCGGCCCATGAGTTCCTCGGACGGAACCCGGGTTCCCCGGGGCGCGAGCAGGCCGATGGTGAACGAGAACGATTCCCCCAGCGTTTCTCCGCCCCTGAGCGACACCGGCAGCAGCGTGTCCTCGACGAACGGCGTGAAAACGCGCAAGGGGGAACGAACCTGGGATAGCGGAGGCATGGCGTACCCCTCTCGAATGGCCGGATACAAAGATCTTACCAAATAACATTTCGGGCAGCAGCGGCGCGTCTATTTCCAGTTTTCCCAGATGTTGCCGGAGGTGGACAGGAAGGCGCGCGAACTGGTGGCGCGCAGGCCCGGATGGTTGGCGATGGCGCGTTCCTCCCACAGGTGAAGGCATTCGGCGACATCAAGGCCCAACTCGACGAGATGGGCGACACAGGCCCCGCGGTTCTTTCCGGGCCAACGGGCCGCGGCGCCCAGGATCGCCATGGCGGCAAGCCTGTTGGCCATGCCGGGCTTCGGGGCCACGGGATTCGACTTGGCCGGCGAGATGTTGTCGCGGGTCTGCAGCACGGCACGCGCCAGCAGCGAGGCGGGAGATTGGTCGCGGCCGTTGGCGGCGAGGGCCTCGGTGTTGGGGCCGTCGGGCGACTTGACCCACTTCACGACCCGGGCGAGGGCCTCGGAATCGCCGATGTCGGCGCCGGCCTGCCGCACTTGCGCCAGGCAGAGCGCCGCGTACCAGACAGCCTCGCGGGTGGAAAGCCAGCCGGCGATGAGGCGGATCGCCATGCGGGGATCTTCCTTGGCCAGGCGGACGGCGGCCTCGGTGCTGGAGAGCGCCGCGATCGGCGCGGGCACATCCGAGCCATCCATCACCCGGCCGAGCGCCATCGACGCCTTGGCCTGGGGATCGAGCCCATTCAGGATGACCATGATCCCTTGGCCTCCTCACGGATGACGACTGTCTCAACGGCGGCCTGTTCCGACGCGGAGGGAAGGGCGGCCGCCTCGCCGGCGGCGGGAATGGCGAGTTCGCCGCGCGCCACCTTGAAGCCGATGCCGATGAAGTGCCCGAGGTGTCGCTTGTAGCGCGCGGGATTGAAATGAACCGAGGCCAGGTAGATCGCCACGCCGCACATCCGGCCGCACAGGTGGGGCGCCGGAAGCACGGGCGGGCATTCGGGAGGCGCCATGCTCCCGCCCGACAGGAAGGCCGCGTGGCCGATCACCCCGCCGGCGGTGGTGGAACCGGCGGCCTCGGCCGCCGCGTGGCAGGCCCTGCGGCCCGGTTCGGTGGGATCGAGCACGAATTCAAGCGCCGCGGCGAAGGCGTCGGCCACGGCGGGCGGGTAGGGGGCCTGGCGGTGCGCCTCGGTGAGGCACAACAGCGCCCACCACAACGAGTGCCGGGGAGGCAGGGCGTGGGCCAGCAGGCGGCGCGCGTCGGCGACGCACCCGGCCTCCAGCCAGGCTTCCAGTTGCCTTTCCACCGTGGCCTCCGGCACGGCCAGGGAGGCGGCTTCGGCGGACACATCGAACAGCGCCGTCACGAGCGCCGCGGGAAGTGAAAGCGACCTTGCCGGATCGCCTGAGAGGTCGACCCCGCCGGCGTGGTGGACCGTTTCCCTGATCGCCTGGTCGAGCGCGCCCGGGATGGTCGTCATGGGGCGCCCCCCGGCCCGGGTTTCCAGTTTTCCCAGATGTTGCCCGTGGTGCGGATGCCGCTGGGAGGCTTTTCGGCGGGCTTGCGGATGGACATCAGCAGGCCGCGCAGGATGTCGCCATCCAGCAGGGCGGCATCGGCCTTGGGCTTGACGGCCACCGATGGGCGGGCCGGAGGCTTGCGCTCGGGCTTCGGCTCAGCCTTGGCGGCCTTGGCCTCCTCAACCTTGGCGGCGAGGTCCTCCCGGATTTCCTCCATCCGCGTTCTCAGCGCCTTGTGGTCCTCGAGCAGGTCCATCGTCTTTTCCGTGGAGGCCTGCAGTTCCTTGTGGGATTTCTCGAACTCGGGTATGGCCTTGTCCTTGAATTCCTCAATGCCGTCCTTGAACCCCGAAAGCATCCGCGCCAGGCTTTCGCGCTTGCGGGGGTCGGGAACCATCGGGATCGCCCGCGAAAGATGCTCCACGATGCCGCCGCAGGCCGCGAGGAACGGGCCGAAATGATTGTCGGGCATGTCGGGGAAGTTCATGGTCCTGATCTCGCGGTTATTCGAACATGGTAATCGGGGCTTCCTGTGAAAGCATCGCGTCGCCGGTGATCGAGTTTTCGGTGGCGCTCAGTTCGGAAGCCGCCTCGAACTCGAGTTCCTGCGTGGGCGCCTCGCCGGCGATTCCCTCCACGCCGACATTCAACTCGGTTTCGGCGGCGGTGAAATTGTGCCCCTCGGCGTTCATCTCGCGGGTGACCTCGCCGACTTCCTCGTTGATCCCCTCGGCGCTGATGCTGATGTTCGTGTCGTCGCAGCTCACCTCGACGCTGGGCGCCTCGGTGACAACGCCCTCGGCGGTGATCGTCATGATGGTCTCGCCGACCTGGAAGACGATCGATTCCTCGGTCATGAGGATCTTGCTGCCGGCGCCGGGAGGACCCATGGACAGCGACAGGGCCTCCTCGTTGAGCGCGACCTGGGCGGAGATTCCGGGCAGGTTGAACGCCAGGAGGATGCCCGCGGAATTGAACAGGGCGGTGGAGCTGAGTCCCTCGGAATTGCTGCTGAGGGAAATGGCGCTGGCCAGGCCGGATGTCGCGATCTGCACGCCGCCGCTTTCATCCTGCGCGCACAGGCTCAGGGAGGCCAGCCCGCCGGACATGAGGTCGATGTTCGTGCCGTTGAGTTCGATGGTGCCATACTGGGGGCCGGCGGGTGCATCGAGGCAGTCGAGCGCCTGCAGGTTGATGTAGCCCTGCATGGCGGTGACCATGAACACATTGCTGGTGAGCTGGTAGACATCCGCCGTGTTTTGTGTCGTCAGAGGACCGGGAATATCGCTCATGGGTATTTCCCTTTCTTACGGTCAAGGCCGGGCGCCTTAAGGCGCCCGGCCCGCTTATTCATTTTCCGAACAACTTGTTGATAATCCCGCCCGTCGACTGAGCTTTCTCCCCCAAATCGGTGAGCAGTAGCTTGGTTTTGGCCTCAAGTGCCGAATCCTTGGCCTCCTGGGCCGACTGCTCGGCCCTCGCGGCCCTGTCGTTGGCCTCGTTGGCCCGTTGGTTGGCCTCATCCGCCCGCTTGTTGGCGTCATTCGCGGCCTGCTTGGAATCTTCAGCTTCCTTTTTGGCGTCATTCGCGGCCTGCTTGGAATCTTCAGCTTCTTTTTTAGCGTCATTCGCTGCCTGTTTGGAATTCTCAGCTTCCTTTTTGGCGTCATCAGCGGCCTTCTTGGAGTTCTCGGCCTCTTTTTTGGCGTCATCAGCGGCCTTCTTGGAGTTCTCGGCCTCCTTTTTGGCGTCATCAGCGGCCTTCTTGGAGTTCTCAGCCTCCTTTTTGGCGTCATCAGCGGCCTTCTTGGAGTTCTCGGCCTCCTTTTTGGCGTCATCAGCGGCCTTCTTGGAGTTCTCGGCCTCCTTTTTGGCGTCATCCGCGGCCTTCTTGGAGTTCTCGGCCTCCTTTTTGGCGTCATCCGCGGCCTTCTTGGAGTTCTCAGCCTCCTTTTTGGCGTCATCCGCGGCCTTCTTGGAGTTCTCAGCCTCCTTTTTGGCGTCATTTGCCGATTGTTTGGCGTCTTCGATATCTTTTTTATTCTGGTCGGCCTGCTTTTGCGCGTCGTCCTGCTTCTTTTTCTCCGCATCGTCAGCGGCTTTCTTGTTTTCCGCGGATTTTTTCGTGGAATCGGCCCTTTTCCTGCCGTCAGCACCTGATTTTTTGGATGCCTTGTCCGCTTCCTTCTTGGCGTCGTCCGCTTCCTTCTTCGACTTGTCCGCTTTCTTCTTGGCGTCGTCCGCTTCCTTCTTCGACTTGTCCGCTTCCTTCTTGGAATCCTCCGCCGCCTTCTTGCTTTTTTCCGCCTCTTCCTGGCTTTTCTTGCTTGTATCCTGCTTGGCCTTGTCGTTGGGATCCTTCTTGGCCTCTTCGGCATCCTTCTTCGCCTTGTCGGCGTCGCTTTTCGCCTTGTTTGCGTCGTTCTTCGCCGTGTCGGCGTCAGTCTTTGCCTTTTTGGCTTTAGTCTTCGCCGTGTCGGCGTCCTTGGCCGCCTTGTCAGCCTTGTCCGCGTTTTCCTTCGCGGCGTCCTTGGCCTCTTGGGTGGACTTGGTGTCGCTATCAACCTTGGTTTTGTCGGCATCAGCAGACTGTTTGGCGGCGTCGGCGTCGTTCTTAGCCTTGTCGGCGTCCTTGGCCGCCTTGTCGGCGGACTTGGCCGCGTTTTCCCCTGATTTTTCCCCGGCCTTGAACGCGTCCTCGGCTTCCTTGGTGGCTTTTTCGGTTTTCTGCAGGTTGAAAAAACGCGACCACGAGGAAACCCGCGCCTTCACCTTCTCGGTCAGGCGGACTTCCGCATCCTCCATCGCGTCCGTCTCGGCCTGCAGGTCGATCTTCTTCGCGTTGACCTGCTCGTCGATCGTTGGCTTGATCTCCGGAACCGCCGCGGCGCTGATAGCCACGAGCGCCGCGATTTCCGCTTCCAAATCCGCGATGGCCAGTTCGTGCGTCTTGATCTCCTGTTCGAGTTGCTCGATCTCCGTGGCCGAAATGCTCAGGAAGTTCGCCCCGACTTCCATCTCCTTCAGCAGGCTGACCCAGATCATCTCGAAATTGACCAGGACGCTCGACAGCGTCTCGGTCATGGTGACGGCTTCCTCGCTCTTGGACCCCTGGCCGGTGCCGTGCATGAACTGCATCGTCAGCGTGGTGGTGAGCATTCCCAACACGCCGAGGTAATAGAGGATGGCGATGGGAAGGGGGAAACCCTCGTAATCTTCCTGATTGAGGATCTGGAGATTGAAGTCTTCCCGCATCCGCTTGACCGTGAAATCCTCTCCCTGGTAGTTGAATGTCGAGTTGTTCCCGTAGAGGATCTTGACATCGCCGCCGACCTGGGTCGTCAGCATTGACAAGGCCAGGCCGGCTGTTCCCTCCAGCATTTTTCCGACGAAACCAATCTTGCCGACAGTGCTCGATAAGCCCTTGGTGAGGAATTCCTCCCAGTCGAAGATCATGGCGGCGCGTCCGCCATAGATGTTGTTGTTCGATCCGCCGCCGATGATGAACGCCGTGTTGTCTCCCACGAGGGAGCTGAACTTGGTGCCGAAGACATCTTCGGGGTTGATGTCGCTCGCCTCGAATATCGGCTGGAGGCCCAGTTCGACGAATGTCCAGATGGGCATCGGTCAACCCCCCTGAAAATCGAAGTCGTACTTGGGCCTGAGCAACTTTTGCTGGTTTTCCTGATTGGAGACAAAGATGCTCTCGGAGTGGATGGCCACGACCGGGGCGCTGGATTCGTCGCTCATCAGGATCTGGTGGAAGTTCACGGTGGGGTCACCCCCTTGGGTGAGGCTTTTCCAGCCTGCGATGTACATGTTGTCGGGCAGCGCGTAGGGTGGCATGTTGACGCAGTTGTAGACGCTGCCGACGATGACGGGCCTGTCGGGGTCGCCCTCCTCGAACGCCACCACCACCTCGTGGCCGACGCGCGGCCAGAAGCATGAACCCCAGCCGTTGCCGGCCCACGACTGGGCCACCCGCACCCAGCACGACTGCCCGGTGGTCGCGGCGGAACCGGCGGCCTGCGACGAGCCATTCGACGAGGATATCTGGCTGTCGACCGCCGCGGCGATTTGGCCGGGGGCGTTCCTGTCCCAAGGGAAGGCGACCTGCACGCGGCCGTACTGGTCGACATTCATCGGCGGTGGTCCGACCACCGTGGCGGTGCAGACCCCGCCGACGCGCGGGCGGGCCTTGGGCGGCCAATGGGCCTGCGACAGCTCGAGGGGAGCCAATTCGGCGACGATGTTCCGTGTCAGCGTGGCCGCCTCGCCGGCCCAGTACCGACCCTCCACCTCGACCTTGTGGCTGACCGACACCGCCAGCCAATCCCCCGACTGGGTGGGATGGCCCGAGAGGTTTATGGCGAGGCCGGCGGTGAGCTGACAGCAGTTGCCGACGGCCCGGGCGCGGACAGAGCCTGAGGCCGCGGCGGCGGCGACGATGCCGGCCTGCCTCTCCTGCGCGGAATACATGTTGCCGATGGCGGTCGTGTCCTCGCCTCCGGATGCGTTGACCGCGTCGAAGAACCGTGTGGTGGACTGCCCGTCCTCCTCCCAGGGGCCGGGGTTGCCCGAGGGCTTGAGCTGGATGGAGGCCGCGGAGACGGACGCTGGGCCGTTGGCTGATGAGTCGAGCGACTTGCCGTACACATGCATGTGGCTGCCGCCGACCTGCGAGCCAAGCGGCGCGCGCGACTGCGTCAACGCCCACGACCGGATGAAGGTGGTCTCACCCGTGCCGCCCACGGTGAGGTCGTACGGCACCGCGCCTGAGGAAGGGTTCTCCGATGTGGTGTCGGTGATGACGAGCTGGTGGTTGTCCCGGGTGTGGTTCCAGTAATGGATGAACCCTTCCTCGGAGCAGAGGCGAAGGAAGAACTCCAGGTCGGTCTCACGGTACTGGGAGCAGGTGACGCGGACGGGGGGTGATCCCGTGAGGCGGATGTCGGCTCCCCCGACCGGCCCAAGCACCTGCCTGATGATGTCGGTGGCGGTGGCGTTCTGGAATATGCGGGACCGCTTGACCAGGCCAAGCTCGGCCAGCCGGGGCTCGAGTGTCATGCGGTAGTGGTCGAGCACGCCGTCGGAATCGAGGAGCGTGAGTTCGGTGACGATGCCGTGGTACCAGCGTGAGGCGCCGCCGGGCATGCTGACGCCGGCGGAGACGGCGTTTCCCACGAGCGAGGGGAACGGAACCGTGCTTCCCAGGGCGGCGACCAGGTCGAGGGAGAATCGGAACGATCCTCCGAGCGTCTCCGTTCCCTCGAGACGAACGGCAAGGAGCGTGTCATCACCCAGCGGCGTGAGAACACGGAGGGGAGAGTTCTCCTGGCTGAAGGCCGGCACGATGGTCTATCGCTCCTCAATAAGGCGGCCGCGTCAGGCGCCGGCCACCGTGTCCACCTCGATCTCATAAAGGCAGCCCTCGGCCTTGCCGGCGCCCAGGCGCACCCCCGTGACGGTGCCCCCCTCGGCGACGGCGGCCAGCAGGCGGCGCGAAATCTCGGGCAGCAGCGTCGTGTTGATGATCTTGTCGACGATGCGGGCGCCCGACTCGGCCTCGTTGCAACGGCCCAAAATGGCGGTGACGACGGCGTCGTCGTAGGTGAACGGCGCCCTGTACGACTCCTTCATGCGGTCGGCGACGCGGCCCAGCTTGAGCCGGATGATCTTCCGGAGGACATCCGCCGTGAGCGGGAAATAGGGGACCACGGTGATGCGGCCGAGGAACGCGTCCTTGAACGACTTGAGCAGCTCGGGCCTGATCGCGTCGCGGAGGGCGTTGGAGTCGGGGCGCGTGTCGGGGTCGGCGCAGAGCTTCAGGATGAGGTCGGTGCCGGCGTTGGAGGTGAGCAGGATGATGGTGTTCTTGAAGTCGGTCTCGAGGCCCTTCTCGTCGGTGAGGCTGCCCTTGTCGAAGACCTGGAAGAAGAGGTCGTGCACGGCGGGGTTGGCCTTCTCGATCTCGTCGAGCAGGACCAGGCTCGACGGCTTGCGGCGAACGGCCTCGGTGAGCACGCCGCCCTTGCCGTAGCCGACCAGCCCGGGCGCCGGGCCCGTGAGCCGCGAGACCATCATGTCGGACTTGTACTCCGACATGTTGATGACGGTGAGGCTGGTCTCCCCGCCGAACATCAGCTCGGCCAGGGTGATGGCGGTCTCCGTCTTGCCGACGCCGGAGGGGCCCACGAGCATGAAGACGCCGATGGGCAGCCTGGGGTCGCTGAGGCCGGCGCGGTTGGTCTGAAGGCGCTCGGCGAGGATGTCCATGGCATGGTCCTGGCCGACGACGCGCTTCTTGAGGGTGTCGGCGAGCTTGAGGATGTTCTCAACCTCGTTGCGCACCATCTTGCCCAGCGGGATGCCCGTCCACCCGGAGATGACCTCGGCGACCACGGCCCCGTTGACGAACGGATGCACCAGGGGAGTCTCGCCCTGCACCTTGGCCAGTTCGCCCGAGAGGCTGACCAGTTCGGCCCGGGCCTTCTCCGCGTCGGCAGGCGCCACCGGGGGAGCGGCGGGGTCGGCCGGGGCGCCGATCTTCTCGAGAACCGCGCGCACGCCATCCACCTTGGAGGCGATCGCCTTTTCCTTCTCCCACTGGGCGGAGAGTTCCTGGCAGCGGGCCTCCTCCCGGGTCAGCCGCTCGTCGATGTCGGCGATCTGGGCCTTGTGGCCGATGCCCAGGTTCTCCTCGCGCTCGAGCGACTTGCGGGCCAACTTGAGCTTGTCGATCTCGCGGCGGCTGTCCTCCAGTTGCGCCGGGGTGGTGGACTGGCTCAGCGCCACGCGCGCGCACGCCGTGTCGATGAGGCTGATCGCCTTGTCGGGAAGCTGGCGGTCGGGGATGTAGCGCTGGGAGAGGCGGACGGCCTCCTCGACGGCCTCGTCAAGGATTCGGACCTTGTGGTGCTTTTCCAGCGAGCCGACGATGCCGCGCAGCATGGCGATGGCGCAGGCGCGGTCGGGTTCGTCCACCTTGACGAGCTGGAAACGGCGCTTGAGGGCGGGATCGTCCTCGAACGACTTCTTGTACTCGTCGAAGGTGGTGGCGGCGACGGTGCGGAGCTCGCCGCGGGCCAGCGCCGGCTTGAGCAGGTTGGCGGCGTCGCCACCCCCGGCTCCCATGAGGGTGTGCGCCTCGTCGATGAAGAGGATGATCGGCGTGGGCGAGCCCTGCACCTCCTGGATGACCGACTTGAGCCGGTTCTCGAACTCGCCCTTCACCCCGGCTCCGGCCTGCAGCAACCCCAGGTCGAGCGAGCGGAGGCTCACCAGCTTGAGGGGATCGGGAACATCACCCGAGGCGATGCGCAGCGCGAACCCCTCCACCACCGCCGTCTTGCCCACGCCGGCCTCGCCGGTGAGGATCGGGTTGTTCTGGCGGCGGCGGGTGAGGATGTCGATCACCTGCCGGATTTCAAAATCGCGGCCGATGACGGGGTCGATCTTGCCTTCGCGGGCCCGGGCCGTGAGGTCCTGGGTGAACTGGTCGAGGCTGGGAGTCTTGGACGAACCTCCGGGCTGGCCGGGCGCGGCGGCACCGGCGCCGCCGGCGGCGGCCGCGGGTGCCGGGGCGCCGGGATCCTCCTTGCTGTGCGCCAGCAGGGTGGGAAGGTCGCCGGCGAGCTTCTCGCTGGAAAGCTTGTTCAGCTCGGAACTCACGGCGCGGATGCGAGGCCCGAGGTCGCGGTCGCCCATGAGCGTGGCCAAAAGGTGGCCGCTGCGGATGCGCCCGGCGCCGAGGTCGATCGTGGCCATCAGCCACGCCTGCCGGATCCAGTCGGGAAGCTCCGGCGAAAGCTGGGGGGCGCGGCCGTTGCCGGTCTTGAAGCCGTCCATCGCGCGCGTGAGTTCCGCCCGCACGCGGCCCTTGTCGAGGTCGTAGTGCCGCAGGATGACATTGATGTCGCTGTCGGTGGCGTCAAGCAGCTTGAGCAGCCAGTGCTCGACCTCGACATTGAAGTTCGTCTTCGACAGGCACAGCCCGGCGGCCCCCTCGAGAGACTTGAGGCATGTCTCGTTGAGCTTTTCGGTGAGGGACCGAAGGTTCGTGCCGGCCATGAAGGAACTCCGTTGGATGGGATGGGCGATTCATCGATGCCGTCAGGCGCCCGGAAGGACGACATCGTCCACCGTGTTCCCGCGCTTGTCCTTGGATAACCATATGGAACGGCCCAACACCGGGGTATCCCCGCCCAGGACCGGCTCGGGCACGGACGGCCCCGCCAGCTCGAGGCGAAGGTTGAAGCCCAGCCCCGCGGGAAGGTAGAGCCGCGCGAGGTCGAGCACGATCCGGTGCAGGGGCGTGTCAACGGGTTGGCCGCCAAGCTGTTCCGCGGGAAGGAACTGCCTGAAGGTTGGTGAGTCGAGGGGGCCGATCCGCACGGAGACATGTCCCTGCAGGTCGAGGGCGCGCCGTCCGAGGGTGGCGCCGGTGCCGAGGCCGCCCACACCCTGCCGGGCCCCCTCGAGCGCCACGGCTCGCGAGAGGCAGGTCTGGTTTTCGGGATCAAGCGGAATCCAGCGGGGGGAGAATGACTCGACCACAACGGGAAAGCCGAGGTAGTCGGCGAGCATCGAGGCCAGGCCTCCCGCCGTCCTGACTCGCCGGGCGAGGCTCGCCCCATGGATGATGAGGAACCTGTCCTCGAAGGGTGGAAGCGGCGGGCAGCCGGGGCGCTGGCGCTGGTGGACAGGGTCGTCATCGGGTGGCCGCCCGACGATGCCCCGGCTTGGCAACAGGCCCTTGCCGACGAGGGCCATCATCGATTCGGTGGGTTGGTCGAATCCGCCGGGCCGGCGGCAATAGTCGGTGACGAGAGCCACCGACGGCCTGTATTTGGCCCAAGTCCGGTAAAAATAAGAGATCAGGCGATGATTGAAGACATCGAGCCAGGCGCGAAACGCGCCCCTTTCAGGATTGTCCTTGTCGCGTTCCACCCGCTGGATCAGGATCGTGTAGTGCTCCGGAAGCACGCCGCTGGGCCCCTGCAGGCCCAGGAAGTTCACTTCCATCACCGGCGCGCCAACCGCGGCTTCCCTATCCTCAGGCGATGCCTGCAGCGCCGCATCGATCCCCTGGATCTGGCTGGCGGCGAACCCGAGGTGGTTGCGGACCCGGAACCGAACCGACTCGCGCCCCAGCGGGCCCTGGGTGCCCGGGTCGACCACATCCTCCTGGAACAGCCTGAGCAGGTGCACCGCCTCGAAGAACTCGAACTCCCAGGGCCGGCCCATGAGCCTCCCCAGCAGCGTCCATTCGGGCAGGCCAGGCTTTTGCCTGGGCAGCAATCGCGCCGCTTCAGTCGGTTCCGCCCCCGTGGAATTCACAGCAGCGGCACCTCGCCTGAGCGCGGCGGCCACACGCACACCGGCGAGTCGGACCGCTGCTCCCGAAGCACCAGCCTGATGAAGCTGTTGACCGAGCAGTATTGCCCCAGGAATCTCTCGAGCACCGTGGCGAACATGAAGGTGCCGATGCCGTTGAACTTTTCCGGGTCGAGCACCAGGGTGACCTCGGTGCCGCGCACCAGGCCGCCGGCGAAGGGGCCGCCCATTCGCACCGTCACCGGCCGGGTTGACAGGCCGACAATGCCCTCGCACACCATGCGGTTGGCGAGCGAGCCCTCGGCGCCGCTGGCCTGCCGCGTGGGATCGTACAGGGAGATGATCTCCTGGAGCACCTCGGAGCCGCGCTGCGGATCGGTGATGGTGGAGAGGTTCAGGTTCAACTGCGAGACAAGCCGCCAGTAGGCGTCGCGGCGCAGGGCCCGGCGCAGGGGCAGCGATGGCGGCCTGAGGATGGAGATCCGCGAGACGGGCGCGGCGGCCTCGAGGTCGAAGCGGATCCGCTCGCCCAACTTCTTCAACTGCTCGGGCAACTGCCTGTTGGTGCACATGGTTTTCACCACGAGCACCTTGTCATCGGAAATGGCCGAGCGGAAATCGAGGTCGACCAGCCGCAGGTGAACATCGGTGCCGGCATCGTCGGGCTTGGGCGAGGGCTTGCGGGCGAAATGCCACAGGGCCTTGCGGTCGGGTTCGCCGACGCCCTTCCTGAAGGAATAGAAGGGCCGGTACTCGGCGCCGGAATCGCCCTTGGCGGCGGTTCCCTCCACCGATTCCACCGACCAGATCTCCATTCCCTCGGGATGCGCCACATCCGGAACCACGAGGTATTCCGATCGCGTGCGGTCGACCACCACGGGTTCGGCCGTCTTGGGAAACAGGTTCACGACGGGCGTGCAGCCCAGGCGGAAGGTGCCCGCGTCGATTCCCTGCTCCAGCAGGGCGCTGGTGCGGTCGAGGTAAACGAGGATGTCGGCGGCCCTGTCGCAGTTCTCGAACAGCCGGCCGGGGTTCTCCAGCCGGAAAAAATGAAACTTGGCGGGGCAGGCGAAAAACTCGGTGAGCAACCTGAGGCCCTGGGGAGACGAGGCCGGGAACGGGAACAAGGCCTCGTCCGGCTCAAGGCCCGAGGGCCGAAGGGGGACGGGCCCCTGGACGAACCTGGGCGCCGCCTTGGCCGCCCCGGGCGACACGATCGCCATCGCCCGCGAGTCGTTCACCAGCGCCTGATGGAGGATGGGCGCCAATTGGCTATCGGAATTGATGAAAAACCTCAGGTGATCGGGAGACAGCGACGGCAGCCTGAGGTTGCCCAGCGCCTCGATCCTGATCCGGATGACCGCGGCGGTGCCGCGCGGCGCGGCGATGTTCTGCGGAAACGGCGGAACCAGGCACTGGGCCTCGGTGATCCGCAGGGGAAGCAGGTCCACCGGGAAGCATGTCTGGAACCGGCAGGCCATCCCCGCGACCGGCTGGGTTCTAAGCATCGTGCCGCGCTGGAGCCGGAACACCCCGCCCTGGGTGGCCCGGGCGTGGTCATGGTCGAACTGCAGGATGGCCACCGAGGGAACGGGCGCCATGAAGTGCGGGTAAAGCTGCTGCAGGATGCCGTCGGTCAATTCCGGGAACTCGTCGTCCAGCCGGTGCTGGATGCGGGCGCCGACGAGCGCGAAACCCTCGAGGAGCCTTTCAACATGCGGGTCAGACCCGGTGTTCGCCTCAAGCAGCAGGCGCCCGGCCGTGGCCGGATACCGGGTGGCGAATTCCCGCGTCATCTGGCGCAGGAAGGCCAATTCCCTCTCATAAAAGGGGTAAAGTTCCCGGCTCATTCCAGCCTTGCCTCCTCGACCTTGGTCTGGCCCGTCACCAGTTCGAGCAGGGTCTCGAAGACCACCTCAGGAGCCGGATCCAGGCGAAGCCGACCCTCGATCCGGTAGTTCAGGCTGCTGTGCCTTGTCGATTTCTCGTCCTGCACGAGCCTGGCGCGCACCGAGGTGATGCGGGGTTCATGGCGCGTGATCGCCTTTTCAAGCATGCGGGCGATCTTCTGGCGGTCCTCGGTAGAGCTCGCGTACAGGCTCACCACCTCGGGCATGCCGAACCGGAAGACCGACTCGGCGAGCAGGGGATAGCTATCGATGGTCTTGTCGAGGTTCTGGCGGGTGTTGAGCAGTTCCTCGACATCCCGCTGGATCGCGGCGATGAGCTGGGAAAGGGTAAACCCGGGATTCGACTTGGTGCCAAGCGAATCGGGATTGATGAGCCTGTCGAAAACCGAGGGCATCATCCCGAACTTGCGAAGGTCGTTGGCCTGCATCACCCGTCCATCCACCTTCCGGTCATGTCGAAGGTGACCTTTCCGGCATCCCTCTACGATACAGGGACCATCGTTCAGGTGGTGATGGTCAGTTCCCTGATGTCGGTGAGGTTGGATTCATCCTCGCCAACAAGGAAAACGCGCGGGCCGAAGCCGCGAAGGAATGAGGAAGCCTCGGGGGCCACCGGCATCCAGTCGCGTTCCCGGCCAAGCTTCACCGTTTCAAGGCCATGGGAATGCGAGCCCAGGTACAGGGCCGGCAGGAACACCGGGCCCGTCGCGCCATCAACCATGGCCAGGTTGGCGGGCATCCACAGGAGATCCCGGGGTGATTTAGGCGCGTTGGTCGCCATCGAGGCGACTTGATCCAGCGGAATCCAGTAGTAGTTCCCCTGGGCGAACACCTCAAGCACCCCGGCGAACAGGTCGTCGGCATCCCGGATGAGTTCAAAAGGCTTGCCGTTGAGGGTGCCCTTGAGAACCGGGTCGGTGGAATTGGCCTCGCCGAGCTTGGCCTGGAAGGCGGTGTGATCGCCGGCCGCCAAGGCGGCGAAGGCCTCGAGGCGCGCGAGCGTCGCCGGGCCGGGATCCATGAAGAAGCGGGGCTTGCCCCCCTCGAGAACCTTGCGCCTGGCCTCCTCGGATTTCAGGCAGTTCCGGTAGTTTCCAGCGGCAAGGTGAAGGTCGGGGTCGTCAAGGGTCAGCGCGTCCACCTGGCGCGAGGCCCTCTCAAGGTCTCCGGCGAACGAAAGGAGTTCGAACAGGAACAGCCTCGACGGTTGGTCGGCGGGCTTGGACCGCACCACGGCAAGCTGGGCCTCGACGGCCTCGGACAACTTGCCATTCCGGAAAAGCTCCGACGCATCGGCCATGATTGGTCTCCGGAATATAGGCTTTTCGTTCCAGACAGGCGGGGCTGGAAACCATGGCGGTTTCCAGCCCGAAAAGGCCTCCGCGTGTCTTGATCAGACGGTGGCGGTGTTGTTTCCGAGGTTGTACTGGCCGATGGCGGGCGCTCCGAGCGTGCCGTCGGTTTTCTGCGGCTTGTAGGTGATCTTGATGGTCTTGTAGGTGAGCGAGTAGCTG
>Ga0172376_10001472_pt1 | contig 30068 bp, 26 predicted proteins | sample Lak35m_FD_121114 | JGI IMG/M metagenome (GOLD analysis project Ga0172376, IMG submission 121114) | Freshwater microbial communities from Kabuno Bay, South-Kivu, Congo - kab_092012_35m | ecosystem: Environmental > Aquatic > Freshwater > Lake | place: Democratic Republic of the Congo: South-Kivu...
CAATTTCACTTTCGTTAGGTTCAGGTTCAGTAATTTCAGGTTCACTAGTTTCAGGTTCACTAGTTTCAGGTTCACTAGTTTCAGGTTCAGTAATTTCAGGTTCACTAGTTTCAGTTTCAGGTTCAGGTTCAGTAATTTCAGGTTCACTAGTTTCAGGTTCAGGTTCAGTTTCAGGTTCACTAGTTTCAGGTTCAGTAATTTCAGGTTCACTAGTTTCAATTTCAGGTTCAGTAATTTCAGGTTCAGTAATGTCAGGTTCACTAGTTTCAGGTTCACTAGTTTCAGGTTCAGTAGTTTCAGGTTCACTAGTTTCAGGTTCGCTAGTTTCAGGTTCAGTAATTTCAGGTTCAGTAGTTTCAGGTTCAGTAATTTCAGGTTCACTAGTTTCAGTTTCAGTTTCAGGTTCAGTAATTTCAGGTTCACTAGTTTCAGTTTCAGTTTCAGTTTCAGTTTCAGGTTCAGGTTCAGGTTCAGTAATTTCTTCAATACTACCTGGTGGACCTGGAGGTCCAGTTATACCTTGGAGTCCTGGGATTCCTTGCTCTCCTTGGTCTCCTTTAAGACCTTGTGGACCTTCTGGACCCTGTGGTCCTTCTGAACCTGTATCACCTTGGTCTCCCTGTTCTCCCTTTTCCCCCTTTTCACCTTGAATTCCTTGGTCCCCTTTTTCACCTTGTGGACCTTGAATTCCTTGAGGCCCTAGTAATCCTTGAGGACCTTGAGTTCCTTGTTCGCCTCGAATTCCTTGTTCACCTTTTTCACCTTTTTCACCTTTTTCACCTTTTTCACCTTTTTCACCTTTTTCACCTTTTTCACCTTTTTCACCTTTTTCACCTTGAATTCCTTGTTCACCCTTTTCACCTTTTTCACCTTGAGGTCCAGGTGGTCCAGGTATTAATTCAAAGTCAGACTTTTTATTATCAACTATATCGAATTGATTTAATACGTTAATTCTAATTGGAACATCAAACTTTATTGTATTATTTTTATTATCTGTAAATCCAATAATTTCTGTTGGTAATCTATTAGAATCAAGTATTACAGCAGAAATATTTGTATTATTAATACTTGGTAATTGTGTAGGTATAAGAGATTTATTCATGTCTTGAAGTAATTCTTTTTGTTGAGATTCTTCTAATTTTCCTTTAATGGGTATAAAATCATCTTGAATAGGGTTGTGTAAAATTGTAATATTATTCGATAGTGGAGTCTGTTCTAATTGTTCTTGTAATTCAGAAATATCTATTTTAGATACAACTGGACTATCATCTAATTTTTTATCTAAAATGTTTTCATGTTCAGGGATAGTTTTAATTTCTGGAACAGGTTTTGATATTTTGATTGGTTTAGGAATTTTATGTAATTTTCCATTTTTGTCTACAAAACCTTTAACATATTTACCCTTTTTAACAAATGCTCTAGCTTTGAATTTTTTATTATTATGACGATGATAAGTAGAAGGTATATCTACAAATTTACTTGAAGGATATACCTTACCTCCATACTTATTTAAAATTTGATTTAAACAATTTTTAGCTGATGTTACATTATATAAACATACATCTTTATCAAGTTTAAATCTGCGTTTTTTTAATTCTTTATAAATGGTTCCTTTTGAATTAATAACTCTACCAGTTATTGGGTTTACATAAAAATGAGGTTTTCTATGACCACTTCCAATTTGTGACTGTAATACATATATGTTATAATTAGAAGCTTTATCTTGACCAAGTGGTTGTAATATAGTATTTTCTGGAAGAACTATTTCGTAAACATCATTTATTTTGGTTGCTTTGGAAATATTAGCAATTAAAACTGGAGTTGTAATAGGAATGTAAATTTTCATGTGATAATTACCAAATTGGGGTAATAATATATTACTTGTAGACATGAAGCCTTGATTAATATCTTTATCATAAATATTGGTCATAGCTCTATATACTATATAGTAAGAATCGGGTGAACAATTTGAAAATAAAGGTCTACTATATTTAATAATAGTTTTACGAATTATGCCTAAATGGTCAGATGAACCTTCAGTTCCTCGTAATCTAGAATTAAGTTCAGGACCATGTTTAACATACATGTCTACAGCTTTTTTAGCTTCATCTGATTGATATTGTTCGGCAGTTGCATAATTAATGGTACAAACATTAAATTCAGGAAAAGTATCTTCTTGAATACGTTTCTTTAGACTTTCTATATGTGCTGATTCATCATAATCTTCTAATAAAAACTTGTCTAATTCTTCGTCTGAGTAGCTCATTATTAATTATACAATAAAAAAAATTACAATAATTAAATATTAAGTATCGCTTATTAAACATAAATTATCAATCTTATCTAAACTATTAGGTGTATCTATATCCATATCATCATTATTATTATGAATAATAAATTCATCTTCATGGTCATAATCATGTTCTATTAAACAAACAGTACTATTATATCTTTCGAGATATTCTTTATTACGAATTTTAAATATAGATTCCTTGTAATCTAAAAACAATTGTTCGTCAGTCTGGTATTTTCTAATTTGGTCTATACATGTTTTTAAATAAGGTTTTGCTTTTAAAAACCATTCTTTTCGTCGTTTGACATTAACAATAAACCATTTGTTAACAAAATAATAAATTGGGACAACTTGAATATTATCTTGTTGATATGTTTTAATTGTATCATTAGCCCATGTAATATATTCTTCAGATGTATTAAGTGTATCTGGAGGATATATATATTTAGTTTCACTATTATCAGCTTCTTCTATCTTATTTAATAAAATACCTTTATCTTGTTTACCTTCTATTGTTTGGGAAATAAAAGCATTTTCGCTGTCTAATTCTTTAATTTCGCATTCTAAAAAATCACATTCATCTAAGTCTGCAACCTCTAACTGAACTTGCATTTGAGCCCAATACCAAATAGGAGGTACACCTTCTTCAATTTTACGAGAGTAAGGGCATTTTATTTCTAACATAACACCATTAGGTGTAATTCCGTCTGGACTTGCAGCTAACCAATTTAATCGAGAATGTGGAAGCAAACCAAATTCCCATACGTTAGTATTATATGTACGTCTATAAAGTCTAGTAGCAATTTCTTCATATTTTTTACCATGTAATGTGTAAATAGAATCTTTAAACAAATTTTCACCATAAAATGTTCTGCATTTGTTAATTATGTAATCTATTTTATTATCATAATGACTCATACAATGGTCTGGTTTAAATTTAAAATTTTGTACATTAAAATCATCTACATAAATTTTACATAATTCTTCTGATAAAGTTAAACAACATGCTGCTTCACTTGCTGTAACGCGTGTATTTCTAGCTTTATACCACTCTTCACTACGTTGAGGCGGTTGAGGCTTCTTTTGTAATAACTTTACACGTCTCTGAAGCCTTTTCAAGTTAGTATCCATTAAACATTAAGATAATACTATATTATTTCATTTTATTTTAATCGCAATTTTCAAACTTCGTTAAATAATTAAAATTTAAAGCTAATGGTTTATTAAAGATAAATGTCATCTAAAAAACCAATTTTACTTAATAAATCTCAATTATCTAAAATTATAGCTAAAACATCTAATGTGTTTGAAGAACCAGTAACACTAGAAAATAGCCATGATAATATTAAAAGAGTAAAGGCTATTTATGATGAAGCACAAGATTTATTAGTTAAAGAAAATAAAGTAGATAATGATAAATATGTTAAATGTATAGAATATTGTAATAAAATTATTACATTTTTAGATACCTTAAACCCATTTCAAATTAATCGTATAAAAGATGATATAAAAACTGTGTACTATATTAGTGCTGAAGTATTAGTTAGAACTGTTGGTCTTCACATGAATCGTACAGAATTTAATGATAGAGAAAAAGGTATTTTATATACATCTATTGCTCATTTACAAAAAGTATTGAGTGTAGAGCCATTTAATGCACAAGCAAAAGAATTATTTAAGATTGTATTTATTTATCTTAGTATTTTTAACTCTAATGCAAAGGACAATATACAATTATTATCTAATGTATTAATGGTAAATCCATGTGATTATCAATTACAGTATAATTTAGGTTTTATGTATCAAAGAATTAATGATTTAGAAAAGTCTTTACAACATTTTAAATTGGCTCTAGGAATTATTGACCTAGAAATTAAGGGAACAAAATCGGATCAAGTTGATTTATTAAAAGTTCTCAACGAATTCAAAGTTAAATGTCTTAATGGTTTAGGTGGTATTTACTTTGCTATTCAGGACCGTGAACTAGCAAACTATTATTTCTTTGAAGCTCTTAAAGTTTATCCAGATGACCCAGATATTAATAATCAAATTGGTGTTGTTTATACAGAACTTAGATTTACAGATAAAGCTATCAAACATTATAAACACGGAATAGAAAATTATAAAAAGGCACATATTTCAAATGACCTTGATATGTTACTTGCATCTATGTATATGAATATGGGTTTAGCATATTGTTATGAGATTAATTATCCGATGGCAATTGACTGTTATAACAAGGCACTCAAGTATAAACCACGTCTTTCATTAGCATATCAGAATAAATTACTTGACCTTAATTACATTTCTCATATGATTGACGACCCTATGTATATTGCAAAATTACATAAGAATATTAATAAGATTTATCCAAAAGTTGTTAATGATTACAAGGTTGCATTACCGGATTATAAACCTAATGAATTGGTTGTAAACTGGAGTGGTAAAGATAAAAATAGTTTAATTGGTAAAACAAAATTAAAAATTGGATTTATTAGTGGTGATTTTATTTGTCATCCAGTTAGTTATTTCTTAAACTGTATTCTTAAATTTATTAATTATGATTTATTTGATGTTCATTGTTATTCATTAAAAGTAGTGGATTTAAAGGGGTCGTTCCCTCAAATTAATTGGAGGGTTGTTAAAGGGACTAGTCCAGATGAATTAAAGAAAATTATAGAAGAAGATAAAATAGACATTTTATTTGATTTAGCTAGTCAAACTGGTGATAATCGTTTAGATACATTTGTATTAAAACCAGCAACTATTCAAATCAGTTATTGTGGTTACCCCAATACTTCAGGATTATCAAATATGGATTATCATATTGTCGATAAAATTTGTGATTCAGATGGTATAACTCCAGGTCCTGGAGGTATAGTAAGACCAAGTACTCAAAAGTATTATACAGAAAAATTGTTGTTTATGGATAATTGTTTCTTAAGTTATACACCATCTATTGGAATCGATAATTTACCTACCCTTGAAGAACAACCAGCTACAAAGAATAATTATTTAACGATTGGAACGTTTAATAGATATAATAAGATTAATGACAGAGTTGTTGGTATGTGGGAAAAGGTTTTACAACGTTGTCCAAATGTACGTTTTGTAATTAAAACTAAGGAATTTTTAACAGAATCATTAAAGCAGCAATTTATTAATACTTGGAAAGACCGTGAAGTTTTTAAGAGAGTGACAATTTTACCATATTCAGATACATATACTGAACACTTGCCTGATTATAATAAAATGGATATTGCACTTGACACTTTTCCTTATTCTGGAACAACTACTAGTTGTGAAGCTTTAATGATGGGAGTTCCTGTATTAACACTATTTGACGGAGAACGTCAATACCATTCCCAGAATGTGACAGCATCTTTAATGGTTAACTCTGAATTACCTGAATATGTATGTCTTTCAGAAGAAGAATATATTAATAAGGTAGAATATTACTCTAAAAATTTGGATAAACTATCAACTTTGAAACAAAGTGTTAGAGATAAATTTGTTAAAAATATTTGTGATTATCCTAAATTTGTTAATGAATTAGAAGATAAACTGTTAACTATCTATAAAAATCATAAATGGTAAATAACATTTATAACATTTAATTAAACTAAATTATAATTTTTTTTTATATGTAATAATTTTATACAATATAAGAATGAAAGAATTGCTTCATAATTATATATCCACTCCCATTAAAAACACCCTCAACAACCAACACTTTAATCATTTAGAATCTGTAGGTCAGAGTTATACAGAACATTTTAGTGATTCTATGAATTATTCATGGAAATCATTAAAAAGTTCTTTTTATTTTTTTGCTCATGGAATATATCCAGATGTATTTGAAAAATCTGGTTCAGATACTATCTTAGATTTAAAAAATATAATACAAGATAAATTAGATAAAATTAATGAACAGTCACAGTCAAGTTTGTAATAACACTAGAAATATTATTACAAATTAAATCAAATATCTTCCCATATGTGTGTATAGTGATAATCTGTAATTTCAATTTCTGGATAAGATTCTTTTTTTTTAAATTTTTTTGATAATTGTTTGAAACTATATCCAATTATAAAACCGGTTAAAGTTCCTGCAACTGTAAAAAGTTGTTGTATCATTATTATTACTAAATAAAAAAATTTATTAGTTTGTTTCTTGATATATAGGTGAAATTAATTGTCTTTTTGTAACTGATGTGAAAAAATTACTAGCTAATAATTTCATAATGATTTTTCCAAACTGACTTTTTATTCTATGTATACTTGGTCTGTTTAACGGGTTTACAATTAACATTTTCTCTACAATTTCATTTATGATTTGAGATACTCTAGGGTCGCTAGATTCGTCTTCCTTGTATAAACTAGTAAATTTAGGGTTTAATTTGTAATAATCATAATATGACATTAAAGATTCTGGTGATAATAAAGGAGGTAAATTTTCATTTAGGTATAATCTAATTTTTTCATCTAATAAATTTTCTTCCTTTTCTTCTTGTGTTTGACTGTCCATACTACTAACTGAACTCCTATTTTCATCTAAATTTTTAATATAATCATATAAATCCTCGTTTTTATGTTTTAAATCCATTAATGTTAATTCAAAATCTAAAGGATATTCTTTATAATATCTAGTCTTATCTCTGATATAATCTAATTTATAGGGATAGGGGAATTTATTATTTAACATTTCATAAAATACTATTCCCAAAGAAAAAACATCTGTTTTCATATAATCACTCTTATTAATAGGTATGATATCACCTTCACCCTTTGTATCTGGATTGGACAACAATTTTTCTTTTAACTGTAAAACTTTATCTGGAGTATAGTTGATAATACGAAATAGTTCAGGTGCTAAATATAAAATAGTACCAGATGGTTTGCAGACTTTAATACAACTTACACCAAAATCTATAAATAATACATTTTTAATTTTGTTGTCTACATATTGAATAATAATATTATCTGGTTTTATATCATTATGTACTATACCATAATTATGTAATTTATCTAATTGAGAAATTAGTCTCGACATTATAAATATAATATCCTCTAGGCTCATTTTACGATTTGATTCTTTATATCTATTTAGTAAACTAGACAATGTTATAGCATTATCTAAATAATTTGTAACTATAATATATTCGTTATTTTGATAATCTACAAAATCGTCAATTAAACATAGAGAAGACAAGTTTTTTTCATTGGAACAATCATATTTTGAAATTTTTTTTAAAGCTTGAACTTCAAGTAAAATATCAGCAACCTTTGACTTTGTTAAACTTATTTTTTTCATGACATATTTTACATTATTCTTTTTGACTATATATGTTGAACCATATGCACCTTTACCTAAAAATTTTATAATCTCATATTCTTGCGGCTTTGTATTGAAGGACCATTGTTCATTATAAGGCATATCTTCAATATTCTTAGGTACGCCTTTTGGAAATAATTTTATATATTGATGATACTTATCCATATTATTATTATACAATAAAATCTTTTTAAATAATAATAAATTTATTTTATAGAGTAATAATAATAGTAATAGTACTAAAATGGATGATATGGATTATTCTCCAGATTTAGATGCACCAAAGTCAGATAAAACAATGTTAATAATAATTATTATATGTATATGTCTTATCTGTATCAGTGTTAGTGTGTTTATAGGTGGATACTATATGACTTCTTCTTCAACACGTTCTAATTCATCTTCTAACCCAATTAACAATATCTTATCTAAAATTACTGGTACAAATACACAAACTTCAAATGTATCTGCTAATGTTAAAACATCAGCTACAAATGTTTCATCAAAACCTCTTCCAGTAATACCTGGAGTACCTAGTTTTGAAGAAAATAAATCATTAAAAGCTATGGCTCTAGAATGTACGGTTAATATTAAAGATGGAAGTCCAGCATATACATGTACACACCCAGATAATTTTAAAATTATTAAATTAACATCTGGTCCTATTTTTAAAATTTCAGTATCAGAAGAAATTGACGCATTTAATGTTAAAACAAATGATTATTATATAATTGTACCTTTTGTATTTATTGTTGATTTTATTGTTTCAGTTAGTTTAGGTGATTACGAATTTAAATCGGTGCAAGATTTTATAAATGAAATAAATAAAGTTGATGCTAAATATGAACAAACCAATACTATTCCTGATAAATGTTTAAAACTCCCTATGAAAACTAGAGGAGAATCTAAAGCTCCATACAATACAACATGCATTTTCTTCCCTGGATTTACAAGTATAGGTGCATTAATTACTACTATGCAAAAAACATTAGTTGAACAGGTTCCAATAAATATTTTAACAGATTATTATAATATGATTGATATTAAATTACAAGCTAAAACTCCAGAAATTACAGTTTTTGAATATGTAATGTACGTAGCTAGTATGAATAAGGTTAAAAGTACAAAATATAGATACTACGGAACATGTGTATCTACTGATGAAACAATAACGTGTTAATTTATAAATATTTATAAAATTTTAATTTATTATTATATAATATAATAAATTCAAATGGGAATATGTATTCTAGGTATGGGTGATTGTACCACCGAAACATCAACAGATATCAGTGATATTACACGTAATAATGTTGAAATTAACAATAGTATTAAAAATAAAATTAATCAAGATTGTAATCAGACGACTTTACAAAATAATACTATTAATATTATTGGTTCGAATGTTAAAAAACTTTCAGCTACACAAAAAAACTCTCTTCAATCTATGTGTATCATGCAAAGTATTTTAAAAAGTACAACAAATGCTGATGTTGTAAATAATTTGATGAGTAAAATTAAGGAAAATTTAAAATCAGAGGGGGGTCTATTGGGTTCTCCAGCGTCAAATAAAACTGTTATTAAAAAGTTACAAGAAAATTCTACAAAAGTAGATAATTCTAAATTTAATGATATTTCAAAACAATGTATTTTAAATACTACACAAAAGAATTTATTAAATATTATTGGTTCTAACGTTGAAGATACAACAACTGATCAAGCTAATGAAGCGTTTCTTAAGTGTTTATCTCAACATTCTGATGATACAGGTATTGACGCATCTGTTTTATCAGATACTAAAAATGATACAGATATTACATCTTCAGCAGCAAGTGGTGATCTAGGTAAATCTGTAGGAACTGCAGCTGAAGGTATTGGTAAAGGAGTTGGTTCAGCAGCAAAAGGTATTGGAGAAGGAGTTGGAGCGGGTATTGGAGGTATAGTATCTGCTTACATGACACCTATTATGATTATTTGTGGATGTATTTTACTTATTTCTTTGGCATCTATGGCATTTATGTTTATGAAACCAGACGCTACTGCTCAATTAGCTCAAACCGCTACATCAACCGCATCAAGCTTTCGTCAAATGTACCCACCTATGGGAGGTATGTCACCTCCACCATATAATTAGTTTTTTTAATAAAATTTTTTTTGTTTATATAATATATAAACAAAAATGGATAATAACACAATTTTATTAATTGTCGCTCTGATAGCTGTATACTATTTTTTCTTTTATTCACAAGAAAATATGACAGATTTAACACCTGAACAACAATCATTTGTAGATGGGTTATATAATTACATAAACGACAATGATTTGACATTTGAACAATATCTTCAATATCTAAATGCAACCAAGAATACTAATTTAAATATTATTGATAATGAGGTTTTTGTAGGATTTAAATTAGCTAAGAAAAAGGGCAACTTTACTAAGCAAATGATTATGGAAGAGATGAAATTATAATTATAATAAACTTATTATTCTTTAATTTATAATAAGTTTAAAGCATCATCATCAATGCAAGTATACTAATACATAAACAACAACAAATTAATATAGCAACTATTAACATTATCATATTCTTGTTATCCTTTTCTTCTTCTACTTCTTTTGTTTCAGATGTAGCTGAACCTGAAGCTGAATTAGAAGGTGGGGGTGTTTTAGAATCTTTACTAGCCACAACCTTATCAGTCGTTGCCTTATTAGCAGCTGCTTCAGCTGCAGCTTTTTCGGCAGCAGCCTTGTCCGCTGCTACTTTAGCTAAAGCTTCTTCTTCCGCTTTTTTAATTCTATAATCATCCTGTAAACTTGACAAACAATTATTATTTTGTTGAATAGAACTATCTGTCAATTGACTACCAATAACATTTGTTTGATTTGCACAACATCCTACTGTTATAGGTGTTGTATCTAATTGTGCATCTCCAGGCCATGGTTTAGGAAATCCTGGACAATGAAAATTACCCGGTCTTCCACCACGTTCACGTGAGGTTTGGTCATTAGCCTCATGCATTTTTTGGTCATGTGTTTTTTTACAAACAACGTGACCACAATTAGCCCAATTGGTATCATTTCTTTTATGTTCCCATCCATTACCAAAATCATTTTGGCACCAATGACCTTGGAAGTTACTACATGAACCATTTCGTACTTTTTGCTCTTCGTCATTTTTAGAATTATAAATATCATTTCTACGATTATCCCAGTCTCTTTGTGAACTTTCTGTATTACCTCTATCAACGTTACATTTATGTTCATGTGCACCCTTCTGAGTATTCCATTCTCTACGTTCTCTTTCTTTAGCCGCAGTTAATTCTCCATTTTGTTTAACTCGAGCTTGTAAAGTTTCTATACCTTTTTGACAAGAGTCCATAGCAACTTTAATTGCATCTGCTGAAGACATTCTTGTATATATATTATAATAATATTTTAAATTTATAAAATAAGTTTGAAATATCAAAATTTTTTATTGAGTAATCGTAATGTTTAAAGACACAATTATAATAGGTTGTGGTCCAGCTGGTTTGCAATTAGGGTATTTTTTACAATCAATCAATCATGAATATATTATTTTGGAGAGTTCAAATACATCTGCCTCATTTTTTTCAAAATACCCACATTCTAAAGAACTTATATCTATAAATAAAGTATATAACAATAATAAAAACAAAGATTTTAATTTACGCCATGATTGGAATTCATTATTAAATAATCATAAATTAGAAATGAAAAAGTATACAAAGAGTTATTATCCTTCTAATGACACTTTGTTTAAATATTTGAATGATTTTTCTAAAATATACAAACTTAATATACAATATAACACGCACGTTTATAATATTACTAAAAACGATACAGATATCAACGAAAATTTTAAAATAATATGTGTACATAATAACCAAGAAGAAATATGGACATGTAATAAATTAATTATAGCAACTGGGTTATCAAAAAAAAATATACCTAATATAATTAATGTTGATATATATACAAAACATTATTCGGATTTCCCAAAAGGATTTTTTCTAGATAAAAAGAATTTAGAAAAATATAATAATAAAAAGGTTTTAATTTTAGGTCAAGGGAATTCAAGTTTTGAATTAGCTCAAATATTAACACCACATTGTTCTAATATAGTAATTCTTGGTAGAAATTCTACACCCAAACCATCGATTTGTACTCATTATGTGGGGGATGTTAGAAGTAAATATTTAGGCTTTTATGATACATTTATCCTTAAAAGTCTAAATGCTTTTAATCATTTGACAGAACATGAACTATCTAGTTCCATCATAGTTCAAACAGAAGATAATAAATTTTTTATTAAAACATGTAAAGAATCGTGTGAGTGCCAGTATATTAATTATGACGAAATTATTAATTGTACAGGTTGGTCTTTTGATGACTCTATTTTCGACTCATCTATTAATTTGACTATGGATTTTAATAATAAATATCCTGTCATTAACGGAATATATGAGAGTACATCAACTCCAAATCTTTTTTTCATAGGTGCATTAATGCATTCATTTGATTATAAACAAGGTTCAGGTGGGTTTATCCATGGATTTAGATACTTAATTGATAATTTTTTTAAAATAAATTATACCAAATTTATTCCTAAATTGTTTGATTTAGAGACTTTATCCAAACAATTTTCTAATAGAATAAATAACTCTTCGGCATTATATCAAATGCATGGACAATTATGTGATATATTTTATAAAATAAATGACCAATATATATATTATGAAGAAGTACCTTTATCTTATATCTGTACCAATAAAAATAACAAAATTTATATGCCACATGGATATATTTTCATATTAACATTAGAATATGGTACTAAAATTGAATCGGATTTAAAACGTCTTGGCACTAGAACGACTAATATAGGGACTGAAAGTTCATCTCTTTTATTACATCCTGTATTACGAGTGTATAAACATGACACTAATGTCTTTTCGGATTCAGACATATTTTATCCGAATTATACAAATTTACTAAATGTATCATTTTTACAAGATATTATTCATTTTGACGAAGATTTATTAACAGATTTTTCAAATGAAATAAAGTATTATGGTAGATTTTACAAAACTTTAAAAGGGTACTCGTAATAATTCATAATATAGTATAATCTAAAAATCTACCTTTTAAACTATCCTTATATCCCCTAATTTCAATTTTACCTAAAGTTTTTTTTAAATGACATTCTTTACACAAAATTGCAAGATTATATTCTTCATTTTTATGATAATGAGTATCATTTAAAAATCCATTATTATCTGATTCACATTGAGGTATAATATGGTCTGTTTCTAAATTTTTGAGAGACCCACAAATTTCGCATTTTTTTACTATTTTTTTGGCATTATACACGCTTTTCTTAGTTCCTAATAGTCCTTTTTTTTTATCTAATAATCTATTTCTTATATCAAATGCATCTTCTATTAAGAGGTCATCTTCTAAAATAGATTTAGCTACTTCTAATCCGTATAATTCACTACCACTTCCTGGTACCAATTTTCTTTCAAATATTATATCATTATTTCTAATATTAACACTTAAATGACAAATATTAATATTACGGTTATTTACAATAGACTCCTCTTCTTTTAATTTATGTAAATGAGTTGTAAAAAAGAATTTACTGTTTGTGGATATTAGTCTTTTGAGAACGGATGCTACTAGACCTATACTACTACTATGTTCTGTACCTTTACACATTTCATCACATAATACTAAAGTATTAGGCCCAGCACACCTAATAATCTGTTTTAATCCTAAAATTTCAGTTATAAAACTTGATTTGCCACTAAAAAGATTATCAGTTAAATCTACTTGACTAATAATAGTATGAAACGGACTATATTTAAATTGTTTACACGGAACATATAATCCACACTGAGCTAAAATAACACAAATACCAATTGCTCTCAATAAACTAGATTTACCTGAACTATTTAATCCAAATAATAATAAACCATTTGTTGATTCATTTAATAAAATATCGTTAGGTATATAATTTTTACCTAACCTTTCTATAATAGGATGTCTTAATTCCTTGGCATCTATGAAAGAAATATCATTTTGTATTAATTCTGGGCATGTATATCTATATTTTTCTTTACACTTAAAGTTTGAAAAACACACATCGATGGTCTCTATTAATGTTTTAGATTTTGAAAATACTGAATTATATTTTGTATAATATTCATTCATTACATTTAAATAATGTAATTTTATTTTTTTATGTAACAATTCCCTATAATTTAACAATTCAGTAGATAAATTTACCAGTTCGTCTGGATAAAATTTTGTTGTATTATTGGTTTGTTTTAATCTAAAATCATACTTTAATTTATTTTCCTTTAATTTTTCTAATAATAATTGATATCTAATTTTTGTACAAACAAACGAATACCCTTCATTTTCTGTATAAACTAGTTTAATCATCTGATTATCACCTTTCGCATTGATTTTAGAATCATAAAAAAGACGCAATTCTTCTCTCTTATTTTCGATATCTATAATTTTATCTTGAATAGTATCTAATTCCGGAATTACTCCTTTATTAAAATAATTAACAATTTCGTCTTTAGATGTATTTAAGTCAATTTTAGTCATAAAGGTTAAATCGAATTTTTGTAAATAATCTCCTATATATGATTGAAAAATCTGAACTTCATCATTACTTAAATTAATATTTGAGAAATTATAATTAGAATTTAATAGATTAACAAGGTTTAAAATATTTTCATAATTATTATTTAATTTAACAAATTCATATGGATGTAATAACTCTAAACTCATTTTTCTATGCAATTTTTCAAAATCTTGAATATTTGTCAAGATTTGTTCAACATCTTTAATAATACTACCTAACTCTTCTGTTATAGTATATCTTTCTTGAATGGTGCTACTGTCTTTAAACGGTTTACACAATAATGCTAATAAATGTCTCTTACCAATAGATGTTTTAGTATGATTAATGACATCAAATACAGATTCTGGTTTAGTTTTATGTTGTGTATTTTTGCTAATGATATTTAGTTGCTCCACAGTATTTAATTCTAAAATTAAATTAGAATTTTCATTTATAACTTTTGGTACATTCAAGTTTTTCGTATATGTAATATCATGACGACCAATAAATTCTATTGTATATATCAAGTTGATTACAGATAATTCATATTCAGACAAATTCATATATTCGATTGGTGATATAAATCCAAAAATTACATGAGAATATACTTCAGATAGAAACTTATTTTGATAATCTTTATCATAAAACTGTTTTATATCTTGTTTACTTAAAAATTTTATCATTACATTTTCATAATTATTATCTAAATAATCGTCTATTATTTCTAATCCCCAAAAGTCATTATGAATAATTTTAACTTGAATTTCTTTTGGAAAATACCTATAAATAATTCTATCTAATTCATCTAAACACAATGTCAATGAATGAACATCATTATATTTACATGTAAAAACATTCTCTGTTATTTCTATATCATTATATTCATTTTTAACACAACAAATAGATGTATTTATTGTATGTATTAATGATGCATTTTTTTTAGAAGATACTTTAGTAGTTTGGATATCTAATATAATTGATAATAAATTACCAGAATTATATTCTAATGGTTGTAAACTAGGAGAATATATTTTTGTTACACCTCTTTTTAAATTACCCTTTGAACTTCTATTGTTTGCATCTTCTAATTGATTAACTAAAATAACTGTATAATTGGCTGATAATAACATTGGTAAAAATTTATCCAAACAACTTGTATTAAATCCAATGAAATTTACATTAATTTTACCAATCACTTTTGAAGTATACTTCATATCATTTAGAATTTTAGAGACTATAGACGCATTACCAATTTTTTCAAATTCATTATCTATTTGATATACTTCATAAAAAGCACCATTCTCATACAATACACATGTATTTTCTCCATACTCTTTAACTTTTTCATTATAAATATCAAAATATTCTTGAATCATAGTTGATTTTGTGTATTCAACTCCAGTTGATTTTGTGTATTCAACTCCAGTTGATTTTGTGTATTCAACTCCAGTTGATTTTGTGTATTCAACTCCAGTTGATTTTGTGTATTCAACTCCATTATATTTAGAGTCATTTTTTAATATTTCAGATTTCATTTTAATAAGGTTAATTATTAAAATGGTTTATTTTTAAATAAGACAAATTATTTTAAATAAATTTTTTTTATTTCATTATAGTATAAATAAATATGGAATCTCTACAGAATGTTCAAAACTCTGTTCAACAAGTCCTCCAAAACCCATATATTATGGCCGTTTTAAAAGTAGGATTAATTTTATATGCTTCTAGAATCGCTCCACAATTACCATCTACTGTTCAAGACTCTTTCCAAAATACATTTGTTAAAATTATCTTAATTGCTCTTTTAGCATATGTATCTGAAGTTGATTTCCAATTAGCAATCCTATTAGCTATTGTTCTAGTCTTAGGAACAAACTTAATAAATGGACGTGGTGTATTCGAGTCTTATGATAATGTTCAGTTAAATAACGTAGCAAGTTATCATAGCGACATGACCAAATATACTGACCTTCTTGGAAAATCTGCACAAATTGGAAAATTCAAGATTATGGAATCAGTGTCAGATAACTACCCTGGATGTAACAAAGTTACTATTAAAGATTTAGTAGCTTTATTTGACGGAGATGCTCTTAAATTACAAAAAACTGCTCAATATGCATTCTCTGAATTACATTCAGCTCTTCCACAAGGTAAAGCAAAAGATAATATGGTACGAATGGCACGAGCAGCAGGTTTACCATATAATGTTGAATTAAATGACAACAACGCGCCATTCATTGCAACTCTGTTACTTAACTATGGATACAAAGTATCTGAAGATTGTCAAGCACCTCAACAATAAATATAATTCATTCTTAATATAATACAATTATTAATTATATTAAGACATATTTAAGAATATCTAAGCTCCTTATCCTTGATAATTAAGTATTTAACATCCAAATTATCATCATTTATATCATCAAAATACTGTTCATTTTCACCAACTAAATGTTTTACAATTTTTGAATAAAATCTTTTTTGTAAAATTTTAAGCCTATCTTTATGATTTATAAATAATGTACTTTTACCAAGTAATTTGAAAATGTCTACTAAACTAGATGTATAAGTATTATGGTATACAATTACATGTAAATTTAAATTAGACGTTAAGAGTTTATTTAACTTTTCAAAATCATTAATCATATTATAATCAATAATAAAAATGTGTCTTTTTGTAGACTCTAATTTTGGGACCGAGAGTGATGTTTTTATTACTAGATTATTAAAATATAGATAAGGGTTTTCTAATAACATATCTCTAAAGTCTTTTTTATTTTCATTAAATGTAAAGATATGTAAACTATTATCATATAACTCATTTACAGTTGTTAATTTACTTAATTTAAACAATATTTCACTTAATAATTCTATATTTTTTGATTGATCATTATTAACTATCAATAAATTTCTTTTATAAAATTCTGAAGCCTTTAATACTAATTTTTTTAAAGTTTGTTTATCACTCTTTTCACTAAGTTTTGACTCAACAAGTTTATCTTCTTTATCTGACTTTTCATCTGACTTTTCATCTGACTTTTCATCTGACTTTTCATCTGACTTTTCATCTGACTTTTCATCTGACTTTTCATTATCAGAAGTGCTTTCACTTGAATCGTCGCTATCAGAACTACTTTGACTTGACTCTTCGCTATCAGAACTGTTTTTACTATCAGAACTTTCACTTGACTTTTTGCTTGAGTTATCACTTGAGTTATCACTTGAGTTATTGCTTGAATTATCGCTTGAATCGCTTGAGTTATTATCTATATCTTTTTGTGAAATTTCCTTCTCTTCAACTTTTTCTAATTTTCTGTCGATATGTTTATGTTGTTTATTTGATACAAAGATATTTGTCAATAAATCTGTAAGATTTTCCATTTAATATATTTTATAAATAAAATAATAAAAAAAACGAGACGACACTTTTTAATTCCATATATCATCCCAAAATATATCTATTAAATAATCTCTACCTTTATAAAATTGTCTAAAGATTTTTCTATAATACATTTCTTCTTTTGTTTTAGGGAGGGTCTTCATATTAATACTCAATTCATTTAATAATATTTTAATAAATGTATTATACTCTTCGTCAGAAATTAAGTCATTGATGTAATTTTTTAATCGTAATTCAAAATTTGTTAAAGAATGACATAAACACTGATGCTCTCTCCATAAAAATTGAGATGGTATTAATTCATTTCCATATACATTTGTTTCAAATGCTTTTCTAAACATATATTTACTTATAGGTGACTTATCAGATGAATAATAACCTGGACGTCTAAATTTTGGATGTAATGTTAAAATATATTCTATGAGTTCTTTATTTAAATAAGGATGTCTGATTTCTAAACTAAACATATTTCCAATTCTATCTGTTCTTAGTAAGTCAAATTTATGTAAATTTTGTATTAATTTCACGCTTTTTTCTTGAAATGTAGTATCGTCTAAGTTATTAAAATTTTCATATCCGCCAAATTCATCTAAACCATCTCCTGTTAGCAATACTTTGACATTTGTTTTTGTTTTTATATAATTCATTAAAAAACAATATGGTAATGATTCTCTAATAGTTTCTGGTTCAAATGTTTCTAAATGATAAATTACTTTTTCAATATCAGAATTTAATACAGTCATTTCGTTTACATTAATTATATGGTGATGTATATCTATAGAATATTTGTTTTCAAGATAATTAACAAATTCAGTTGAGTGATTACAATCTAAATCTTCACCACCTAATGTATCACCTAATGTAAAAACATGAAAAGGATTATTCTTAAAATCATAATTATTCTGATGTAAATATTCTATTACTAAACTAGTTAGTAAAACACTATCAAAACCACCAGATAGTAAAATACCAACATTTCTATCAGACATATTATACCGAGATATTACGCTTTTTTTAATTTTATCTTGTAAATTCTTATAAATTAAATTAATAGAATCAGGTTGTGTTGATTCTATGTTACATACAGATATATCTTTGAATTTATCTAATGAATAATAAGTAATAAACTCATCATGTTTATTCATAATTGATTTTTGAAATGACCAATATGTACCTGGAACAACAGATTGAATAGAATAAGATGGATTTTTAAGAATATAACTTGGTAAAGATTTAATTTCTGATAAAAATATACAAACTGACATTTCATTATTTTTAACATAATAAAGAGGTCTTAATCCTAAATAATCTCTACACGCATAAACATTTAGACTTCTTAATTTAAATGTCTTAATATTGTCAGTTAATATAAACGAATACTCTCCATCTAATTTTTCTAATGTATTTTCTAAACCGTGTTCTATATATAACGGTAATATAACCTCTACATCGCATTTTGATGTTAAATCTTTATCCGTAAACTCATTATCTTCAACGAGCTCTTTATAATTATAAATTTCTCCATTACAAATTAACCTTCTGTTAGGTCTATTTCTTAATTCAGGATATTCCATAATTTTATTAATAATAGGGTCATCAAAAGGTTGAGAAGCATTATATGATTCGTCATTGATACAAAGCCGATGATGTCCAAATATAAAATTATATTGTTTATAATTTCTTATTTCATCTCGACTTAATGATAACTGGACACTTTGTTGTTGAATAGCAGATAAATTATTCAAATTATCAGTTGACATACTTGTATAATTAGAATCATCTGGTCCTCTATGTTTCATATTCATAAATGAATTGATATAATCTATATTAATATTTGTGTCATTGGTATGTATAATAAATTCAAAACCACCCATAATTAATATACTTATATATATTAATTAAAAAAATAATTCGCACTTTATAAAGATGGACTTTGACTTTTTCATTATCCACAAGAACTTGAATCATTATTTGAAATAACATTATAAATTTCGTCAAATTTCTTAAAGACTTCTATTTTATCATTTACTGTAACTCTCTTTACATGTAATTTAACTTTTAATCTTTCTATAAATTCATCTTTAATAGTTTTTAAATTATCTGCTTTAAGTTTTTTATTCTTTTTAAGATGAAGAATATACATTACTAATTCTTCATTAATAACTTTTTCAGTTTCCTTATTTATTAATGTTCGAACAGAACTTGGCTTTTTAGGTTTAATTTTATCTTTTTCTTTCTCCTTTTCTTGAACTAAATAAAATGTTTTATCATCTTCTTTGAATTTCAAAGGAAAAATTTGTTCTATCATACCACGTTTAACATTCCATTTAATATCCTTAAATTTAATTTTTTCTACATTATCTTCAATTAATTTTTTGACTGTATTTATTGTATTGTCAATTTCGTCGCCTATTATAAGTTCAGGTTCTACTAAATATTTAATTATAAAGAACTCAATAAAAGAGTGATATCTATCAAGTTTTTCTTCATCTGTTAATTGACTCCATTTTTTAAAATATTTACCCTTTTGATTTTTAATAGTTTTTTTAACATTTGCTTGATTGTAAATATATTGATATAATTCTTGTTTTAAATTATTGGTTGAATTATTTAAGAATCTTGTAGATGTTTCTATAGATTCTATTAATTGTTTGTATTCAACTACTTTATCATTATAAATAGTTGCAATAAATTCGCCTTGTTCAGTAATTAATGTATCATTATTTCTTTTAATATTTACAGGAATGTAAACTCCGTAAAATGACGAAATATATTCATTAATATTTAATCCAGTTTCTATAACAATATTACTAATATTATTTACAATAATTTTAAATTTATCTTTAATTTTCTTTGTTTTAACAGGGGAATTCATATATTCCTTTAAATATTCTTCAGAATTTAAAAGTAAATCAGATTGAGAATCAGACAAATAATCTTTATGTAATGTAATAAAATATGCTTCCATGTCTTCTTTCTGTTTTAATAATACATTATGTTCAACTTTAAGAATGTATTTATCATATAAGTATCTATATAATTGTCCGTTATCATTTTGACTATCTAACCAGTTAAGACGGTTATCTTTTACATTTTCAGTCATAAGAATATACGGGCACATACCGTATGTATCTGTTATATCTTTATGGAAAAATAGAAATCCAGGTAAATCAGAACATATATTTTGTTCTTGTTCAATATAATTTCTTTCAATTTCTACCATTTTTTCAAAGTCATTTTGGGCTTTTTCTCTTTTTTTCTTTAATTCACTTAGTAATTCAGTAGAATTAGATTTATTTTTAATTCTATGATATTCTAATGAATCATTTGCTCTCATAACTTTTTTATATTCATTATCTCTCCGATTCTTATCTTTAGATAATTTAAGTTCCTTTACAGCTTTTTCTAATTCTACCATATATTCAGTTTTCTTATTATTTAATGTATTTATAAATTCTACATCATTACTTGATGTACACTTGTCAATGATTTCTTGAATATTACTTTTTAAAAAATTTATACGTTGATTCAGTAAGTCCAGATTCTCCATGTTTGTTATCTATTATAAACAAATATTATTATTCATTTTTTTAAACGTTAAAGAAAGGAATCCTATTATTCATTTTTTTAAACGTTAAAGAAAGGAATCCTATTATTCATTTTTTTAAACGTTAAAGAAAGGAATCCTATTATTCATTTTTTTAAACGTTAAAGAAAAGAATCCTATTATTCATAGGAATCAAAATTTATGCAAATTTGACTAATTCTATTCCGAAAAATTTACAAAGCTTTACAACATAGTCTATATCTTTATATTCATCTTTGTAAATAATTTTACGTATTTTTGTAGCTGACAATAATTTAATACAATCTTTGCATGGACTTAAAGTAGAATAAAGGATAGCATCTTCAAATTTACTTTGAGCATATAAAACAGCATTCATCTCCGCGTGAATGACTATTTGATGGATGTAATCTCTATCTGTCCAATCAATTGATGAATCATCCATACCAGCACATATTGAATTATATCCAGTGCTTATAATACGATTGTCTTTAAGAGATACTATAACCGCTCCCACTTGAGTTTTTGGATCTAAAGACCTTGTTTTAACTACATCAGCAATATTCATAAAATATTGGTCCCAAGAAATTCTATTATTCATAATGATATACGTTAATATAATTTAACTTTATAATTAATTCAATTAATTTTAATGCGTGGTTAATTTTGAAAAAGTAATTTCTAGATATAGTAATATATGATTCCAGACAAACTGTTTATTAACCTAAAAATTCTTAGTAAGATTCAGAAGAATGGAAGAATTTCTAGAAGTAGTGATGGTATCATTGCATTAGAACACGAAACATTTTATCAATCCATTAAAAGATTCGTTACTAGTGACTCTAGACGACAATCTGTATTTGAAATTAACAGTATTATCAACGAAACAATTGAATGCATGAGCAACATTGTTAATTCTAAATTTATGAATAAAATGTATAGCAATACAGATGAATATTACAAAAACTGCGAAACTCTAGGCTTACTTTTAAAAGAACTAACATCAGCTAAAACTGGTATTGAAAATCTTAAATTCACATACTCAGCAGACCCTAATGTTAATTCACAATTGGATATTTTAATCATTAAGATTAATAGCTCTATTAAAGATATGCAACATAAGTTATCGTATTTCCAATCATTTTTACCTGATGCTTTTAAACAAGAATTTGAAGTACCTCAATCTACACCAAGTTATTTTATTACTGAAGGTAAAAACACTATCCCTTCAACACCTCAACCTCAACAACCAAACTCGTACACTGAACAATTTATGGAAACCCATTTTGCACAAGACCAAAATGCAAATTTTTTAAATACACCAGAAATGAGTGACGAATTAAATAATACACATAGTATTATTGATATGAATAATATGGATTCTGTTATTTAATTGAATCCAAATTCTGTTATTTAATTGAATCCAAATTCTGTTATTTAATTGAATCCAAATTATGTTATTTAATTGAATCCAAATTCTGTTATTTAATTGAATTGGATATAAAATTTGTTTAATTTTTTTTCTGAGTATAATATAATATGAAATCATTAGATTATACTTTAGAATCGTTACCTGGTAGTCAATTAGAATTACCAAATGCAACATTGCCATTAGCAAATCCTAAACCTATTTTACAACAAACTAAAAGTCAAATTACTACTAATCCATTTATTCAAGAAACAGGTTCTGATGAACCTATCTTTAACCCAACTTTTAACGAAATTAATGAAAATGTGTCTGTAGCATTTGTTGGTATCTTAGATGATTTATTTAACAAGCCAGACGAAGAATCATGGAATACTTATTTACCAAAAATATTATCAAAAGACCAACGCTATAATTACATTGCAGTTCTAATATTCTTTATAGCCTTATATATTTTATTAGTTAAATAGTTTAACCTTGCTCTGGAGGAAACATAAAAGGGTCACCTGTTAAAAAAGATGGACCCCGTACATTTCTATAATTTGTTCTTTCTAATGAAGCAATACGGTCTTGTAAAAGAACTATCATATTATGTAACTCGTTTACTTTTCGTTCTAATAATTTCATCCGAGCTTCAGTTTCTTCTTTTTCAGATTTAATTGCACCATCAATATAATGAAGAGGTTCATCTAATAAGTCAATTTCTTCTTTTTTATCCATGTTTAAATAGATAAATAAGAATAACTTTAAATAATTTAATTTTAAACATACATATGTAAATAACTTGTATCGTCAGCTTTAGATTCTAAACAATTATCAATAAATGCTTTAGTAATATGTACAGTTTCTGTAGTTTGAATATTTAATAATGCTAAATTATCATTTACATCTTGACAAATATTTTCTGAGTTGGTAACACTTAAATTAGAATCTCTATACTGACCAGTTAACAAGAGATAATTAATTCTGTTAAATAATTTTTCTAAACATTTTTTCAATTGTCTAACACCTTCTTCTTTAGGTACTTTTGACTCTATTATATATTTAAGTAATTCATTATCCAAATTTAAATATTTATCCTTTTTAATGTTAAGTGTGTTAATAATATCCGGAATCATTTTCTCAGAAGCAATTGTTACTTTTGCATCGGAACTTGGTGAATCAATATAAATAATTTTCATTCTATCAGAAACAATTCTATCTACTTTATCTGCATCGTTAAATGCAATCACAAACAAACATTTACTCATATTAATATTAATATTTGAAAGATAGTTATCTTGAAATTTATTATTTTGTTCTTCATCCAACAAATGTGTTAAAATACCATTAATCTCACGCCCCTTATGTTCACTAATTTTGTCAATTTCATCTAAATAAATAATAGGATTCATACAACCAGCATTCGATAAGATTTCTACAAATTTACCAGGTTTAGAACCAACATATGTTTCGGAATGTCCAGTCAATACACTAACATCATTTAATCCTCCAAAATTAATTTGATAAAACGGTAACTCTAATGCTTCAGCTAGAGTTTTCAAAATAACAGTTTTAGCACAACCAGGTGGACCACATAATGCTAACACATGTCCTTTACTATGTGGATTTGAAACTTTTCTGGCAAGAAATTCCATAATTTCATCCTTTACCTTATCCATATTATGGACTTTTTTATCAAGGTGTTCTCTAACCATCTTAAAATAATTGTTAATTTTATCATAAGAGTCTGATGAACGAACCTTAAATGGTTTATATTTGCCAAACGGAATATTCAGTACCGTTTTTATCCATGCTTTTCCCTTAGCATAATCACTATTACCTAATTTTTGAATACTTTCATATTTATCTAATAAGAATACCTTTGTTTCAACATCGACATTTAATAACATAATTTGTTGTTTTAAATCTAAAGTTGAATCTTCCAACTTACGCTTTTTTTTGAATAAATTTATATCTTTTTCAACATTTTTTATACGTCTTTTTAATTTATTTTGACTAACGTCATCATCATAATCATTTTCTGTATCTGATACAATTCTTTTTTTCCGACTTAGACCAGGTGGAGGTGGCATATCTAAAATTGGAACAGGTGCAAGAAGACTAGGCAATTGAACAGGAGGTGGTTGAAGTGGTGTAGTAGGTTGAATATAATTGGAACTTGATGGGTCAGGAAACCATGGAATAGGGTACATATCTTTGATTTCAACCCAATAAATTTCTTCTGGATTTCTTGGATTAACTAATTCGTCAGCAATATGATTCATAACACATACATAATAATTAATTTGATTACTAAAAGAATCATAAATAGTTACAACATCACCACGATGATAATTAACATTGATTGACCATTCGCCTTTAATCATTTTGTAATATTTAACACTTCTACTATTTAATTCTACAAAATAATAATTCATTTTTTATTTTGTAAATAAATTTGTTATTAATTTTCTGTTAACGATTTAGATTTTTCAGGTATATTCTCAATAGGTCTTATTTTATTTATAATAAAATAAAATGGATTCTTAACAGTATCATACACATTTTCAATAAATGATATATGTTCATTCATATTTTCTGTACCATTTTTTAAAAATTTAATATCTTTTTCTAAATTTTCTATTCTATTGTCTAAATTAGTTATTTTATTAAGAATATCATCCAATTTATTTAATACGATATCTCTTTCCTCCATTTATAATACCATAATAAATTAAATAAATTATTAGAACAATCATAAGTAAATCAAACACATCAGATATACTTGTAGACCTAGATAATTTAATATATTTAGATGATTTCAATTCTGGATATAATTCTTTAGATAATACAACAGAATTACTTACAGCTGATTCTAATGACGTAAATTTATAATAACTTTTACCATTATGTGTTCCTAAATTATACATGTTTTGTATTTTTTCGTTTTTAAATGGTAAATATCCCTCACCTGAAGTTATAATATAAGCCGTATCTTCTGATACCCATTTCTTTTTATCTTTATTGAAATTTACACCTGGAGATATAATACTTATTGTAGGAGTAGGTAAATTAGGATATGCTTCTTGTAGTTGTAAAAATATTTCATCTACTAGTTCTTGGTCTGAACATTCATCTGCTGTTTTATTATTATTCTTAGATTTTCTATTACTAATAGTTACAGCAGCTGAAATAACAGTTTTCGAATCAGATTCATTAAATGTCATATAATCACTTAATACAACAAATGCAACCCCCCAACTTGACTTAGGAAATCCATAAACTTTGTTTAATGATAACTTTTTATTCCAATGAAACGACACAGATAAATAATCTATATATGCTGTTTCTTGGGAAAAGTTTTTTAAATCACCCCAACTATGTGGTATTTCAAATTCAGACATTAAATTATATAAATTTTGAGGAGGTATAGCAAATATATATTTATCACCTTTAATTATTTCTAAATAATTATCATGTGATACCTCTAAGGAATCTATATTATTTTCTTTAACACTAATTTGTTTAATAGTTGTGTCTAAATAAAATGTCACATTCCTTGATTCTAAATGTTTTTTCCAAATATTCATTAAACCCTCGTCATTCGGATATTTAGGTTGATACAATGAATAAAAAAATTGCTGATTGAATAATTGTAAAAATTCATATAATGTATACTTATCCACTCCACCACCATCTGTAAGTTTACATACTCTATCTATCATTTCAATTGAATCTATATTAAATTTATTATCATTTAAAAAATTCTCTAGAATAACATTTCGTCCATGATAATCATTCAACATTAATTTAGAAAATTCTATAAATAGAAGAAATAATTCTCCCCATGTTAATGTAGAAAAGATAGTCTCACCACCAATTTGAGTGATAGAAAAATTATAATTAGTAAATAAATCTGTAAACTTAACACCCATCTCTTTCAATAAATCTTGAAAAACCATATATGTTGTACTATATACTCTAGGACCATGTTCTGTAAACAAACCTTTAACACGTCTTACTCTATGACACCCACCAATCACATTTTCTCTCTCAATAATTAAAACTTTTTTATTTAAATGACTAACACACTGTGCTAAGGCTAAACCAGCTGGACCAGCTCCTATAATTACTAAATCATAATTCATATTATAATAAACATAGATAATAAATTTACAATCATCGACGATTAAATTTATTCAAATATATACTTTAAAGTACCAATAACTAATTTCATATAATTATCAAATAATTTTATAAAGTGTTCTTCATTAAAATAATCATTAAATATTATGTAATGAGAATCAGGATATATTCTACACGAGATTTGAATATTATCATTAAGAACATCTTCAAGTAATTCATAATAATCAGTTGGTTTATCATATATTTTATTAGGTAATGTATACGTATAATTATTTACAAAATATTCTGGTAACATAGAATCCCAAATATAATGTAAATTACTTGTTCTATTTTTCCCATCAAACAAAATATTTACTTTATAACTATTACCACCTCTATCATAACCTAGTAAGTGCATGGGTTGTGAAAAATCTTGAATAAAATGTACTAAAAATTTAAGCAATTCTACGTTTGACAACGTTGATCCGTCATCAAAAATATAATCATATTTGAAATTATATTTAATCGAATTCGTAAAATCTAATAATGCAGAAACAATACAATGATTCTCACAATATTTATCGATAACATCTTTTGTATAACGCTCTCTATGACATTCTAATATATCTATAAAATGCAAATCTTTTGTCCATGCATATTTAGGTTTTCTCTTTATTTTGTCCGCCCATGAGCTTACAGATTCTATAGTTTTACCATCGAATAAGATATCAATTTTGTTTTTAATGTTTAATTCGTGCTTAGAAAGATAACTATCCGTTAATTTTCCTAAATGTCCATGCATTTTATACCCGTATCCCAACACACATGAAAAAAAGGTGCTAAACGCACCTAAAAATATATAAATTTTCATTTTGTGTTGTTTTTCTTTTAAAAAAGATTTATTTTTAAATTATAAAACTTGATATTTTATTAACTATTTTTTTGAATACCCCTCGTGGAAAAATAGAGTTTTTTTGTATTGTATTTATTTGTTTATTTTCTGCTGGTTTCAATTCTATATGTTTAGGTTCTTTTGGATAATAATAAACTGTAACATTTTCATTAAATGTTACAGTTGGACTATCTCCAATTATAAACATAACATTAGAATCATTTAAAGGTTTAATAAGAGTGTTTGTATCATTCATCGTTAATATATAAGTTTTAAGTAATTATTCATTTTTTTAGATTTCATCAGCCCAACTAGTTGACTTAAAGTCTCCTAAACTGCCAAAGTCCAATACTTTACCTTCAGGAATTGGTTCTAAAGGTTGAGTGTGTGATGTTTCATCTAGTCGAGCATCAAGTGTTTCCTCTATTTGAGGAAGTTTATTAAATGTTAAAAGCAAAACACCATTATTCATACTCAAGTTCATAGAATCTTTAGTAACAGGTTGAGGAACTTTAACCCTTCGCATAAAATTCCCATAATAACATTCAGAATAAATGATATTATCATCTGTTTGATTCACTAAATTTTGTTTAGTACCAGATACAAGAACAAATTGTGAATCACGGAGCTGAACTGTAATATCCTTTTTAGTCAAACCTGGTAATTCCATCTTAATAACATAATAATTATCACGTTCAAACAAATCAGCTTTTGGTGAATGTTTATACTTCTTAAGATTGTTAAGTTCAAATAAAAGTTCTTTGAAGCTTAGCTTCGGTTTAGTTGTATTATCAGTATTAGTTCCATCAGAAGTATTTCTCTTCTTGTATGGTTTCTTGAACTTTTTTGAAACTTGTTGAAATTGTTCTTGGTTTGTGTTGGTGTTATCCGAATTACTTGACATTTTTTAAATATAAAGTAATATAAACTATTTTCAATTTTTTTTTAACAGAATTTCCATCTATTATTACAATTATGACAAGTTACAAATGTTGTCATAGGTTCATCAGCTGAACGTGTTTGCATTTGATAATAAGATGTTTTATACGTCTTACACTTACCACATCTAAACATACCTTGTACATCTGGGTCTGGTTTATTAACTTCAATTTTCTTATCACCATATTTTTCCAATAATTCATAATATCTAGAAGGGAATAATTGTTCAGAATCAAATTTTGCTAATTCGAATTCAGTAAATTCCTTTTTGAATAGTCTATGAATTAATTCTGTATTTTTAATGTAACTATCAGGGTTTAAGTTTGTATAAATCCTAACAGCTTTAGATGTATAATAATGTTTAAACATAAAATCCCATTCACGACTTGATGCATTTCCAACAGCATAATTAAATATACCTCTCTCTATATTCAAAGCAAATTTTTGAATATCATCTATAGTATAAGAATAAGGTTCTATATTATACTTTATTAATAGTGCAAATAATTTATTATAGACATTTTCTCTATAAGGATGTTTTGGAATATAACTATCTCTTGATAATTGTTGTTTTGCTTCTTGAATAGATACATTTTCATTGACAGAAGATTTAATATCTACTTGCGATGATTCTTCTTGAACCTTCTTTTTACGAGGCATTTGTTAAATGATTAATAAAGACTATATTCAATTTTTAATTTTATATTTTTTTTTTATTTTATAATAATATAATATAATATAATGTCTAAATCATTTGCCGAGTATTTTTTTGGGTCAGAACCATCTACCCCCGAATTACCTGATATAGAATCAACTGAAGATTTCTATTCTCCTACTAATTATGATATTCCTCAATCATCTGATATCTCTATGGATACTGAAGAATTACTTGAACGTAAAGAAGAATTAAAAAAAGAAATTAAACAGGAAACAAATAAAGAAGAACGTAAAGAACTTCAAGAAGAACTTAAAGATGTTGTTGAAAAATTAGAAGCTAAAGAAGATGACGATTTTCCAGGTGTTGAAGAAGTTCCATCACCTACATCTGAATCGTCAGAATCAGCCGTTATTCTTCACCCAACTGCTTCATCACGTGAACCTGAAGTAACTGAATCTGAAACAGCTATGATTTTACACCCAACAGAATCGGGTAAATCAGAAACATCTGAAGGAACAAGTACCTTTTTTGAAAATTTACTAGGTGTATCCCCTAAAATGATTACATATAGTTCTGAACCAGAATCCAGCAAACCTAAAAGACAAAGAAAATCTAAAAGCAAATCTAAATCTCCTAAGAAATCTAAGTCGCCTAAACGCAAGTCTAAGAAATCCAAATCTCCTAAACGTAAGTCTAAGAAAGCTAAAAAGACAAAGTCAAAGAGAAAGTCTGCTAAGAAAGCTAAGAAATCCAAATCTCCTAAACGTAAGTCTAAGAAAGCTAAAAAGACAAAG
>Ga0172376_10001477_pt1 | contig 30019 bp, 18 predicted proteins | sample Lak35m_FD_121114 | JGI IMG/M metagenome (GOLD analysis project Ga0172376, IMG submission 121114) | Freshwater microbial communities from Kabuno Bay, South-Kivu, Congo - kab_092012_35m | ecosystem: Environmental > Aquatic > Freshwater > Lake | place: Democratic Republic of the Congo: South-Kivu...
CGCCAGGAACAGGATCCCGAGCAGGGCCACCGAGATCAGGCTCTCGATGAGCGTGAAGCCGGCTTGCCCGCGGCGCGGGCTCTGTAGAGAGCGTTTCATCGCGTGAGCAACAGGGCCAGTTCGTAGGAGCGTGGGCCGCCCGCGCCGGTCCACTCGAGGACGATGCGCACGGGCAAGAGCGTGTAGCCGGCGCTCGCGTCACCCAGGACGCCGTCGCCGTCGAGGTCGAGTCCGGCCGGCATGCCGAGGCGCTCGTCGACGAGGCTCTCGTCGAGGACCTCGTTGCCGCCGACGTCGAGGCTGACCGGGAAGATCAGGCGCCCGACGCGGCCGTCGGGATCGTCGCGGCGCGGCGTCAGGCCGCGCACGTCGAAGGCCGCGCCCGGAGCGCTGCCCGCCAGACCGGGATCATCGCCCGGCGTGGCGTTGTAGCGGCGGAAGACCTCCTCGAAGGGCGCCGCCCGCAGCTCGGCTGCAAAGAGGTGTGCGGCCTGGTCGGCGCGCGCCGTCTGCTCGGAGGACTCGGAGAGTCGCAGCGAGGACAGCACTGCACCGGAGAGGCCGCCCACGGCCACCAGCAGCAGGAGCGCCAGCACGGCGACCTCGACCAGGGAGAACCCCCCGCGCGAGTTGCACGCCTGACACCGCGAATGATGGACTCTGAGCCTTCCCGACATGAATCGTGCCCCTTCCCAAGGGCCCCCCCGGCGTCCTCTCTCGACCGGCGTGGGAGCGCGAGTTGAGCCCGGGAGGTGGGGCCGGCACGAAAGCGCTTCCGAGGGTGTACCGGCGGCCCCGCGGGAGGCTAGCCTTTGCAGGAGCGAGACCGCCGCGATCCAATGCTCGAACCCTGCCCGGACCGTGCCGCTCGCCGGCGCAACCCCGTCTGGGGGAGTGCACTGCTGTGTTGCGCGCTGCTGGTGGGCTGCGGCGGTGGTGGGGGCGGCGGAAGCGCCTTCCAGGGAGTACCGGGGAGCGAGCTCGCGAAGCCCGGCGGCGGAACCTTCTTCCTCGACGAGCACCACGACGGCGGCGCCAGTCGCCTGCGCCTGATCGAGCTCGTCCAGGGCCGCCTGGTCGACGTCCACGGGCTGCAGGTGGACGGCTCGGTCGACCCCGAGCCCGCTTTCCGCGACCTCCTGGTGCGCGAGTCCGTCCAGTCCGACGGCCTGAACTACCGCCTGGAGGTCAACCCGATCACGCAGCGCGCACGCCTGGTCGTGTTGCGCGAGCGCGGGGCCGAGGACACCGGCTCCGGCACCTTCGAGGCCCTGCTGCGCAGCGCGCGCTCGGACCTCCTGCCGGTGATCACGAGCGGCGAGAGCGGCGGCGTCGTGTCGCTCGTGCCGCGCAACGCCTGCCTCTCGCTGCGCTTCGACGACCTGCTCGCGGACGATGCCGAGGCCGCCGCCGAGCTGGTCGACACGCTGCGCCTCGTGACCGGCACGCCGCCGCGGGCGCCCTTCCTGGCGCGCCTCTTCTTCGATCCGAACCACGGCGGCACGCTGGGCGACGCGTTCCACTCCACGCGCATCCTGGTCGACCTGACGACCAGCGCCGAGGAAGCGGTCGCCAGTCCCTACGAGCTGCCGATCAACGCCCTGGGATTGCCGCCGAGTCTGCCGGGGGACGCGCGCGCCAGCGTCTCGATCCGCCTGCCCACGCGGCTCGATGCCGGGGCGGGCATCTTCGAGCTCTTGACCAACCTGTCCGGAGCGCCGCTCGATCGGCGCGGTGACGGTCCCGTCGACCCGCAGACCTTCGAGCTCGTGCGCGCCTTCCGCGCCGGGCGCGCGGACGATGGCAACAACGGCTTCCTGCTCGACCTCAACAAGCCCGAGCTGATCGGCGCCTGGCCGCTCAGCGTGTCCTCGGCCGTGCCGGATCCCTCGGGGCCCGCCGGGCGCCAGTTCGTCGTGGACCTGCGCTTCTCGAGCCCCTGTCGTCAGGCCCTCGAACCGGGCGACGTGATCGCGGTCGGCGAGCTCCTGCTGGAGCCGGTCGAGCGCAGCACCGCCCCCGACGTCGACGGCGAGATTTCCTCGGCTCGCTTGCGCCTGCTCACGGCCGGCACGCTCGCGAACGGCAATGCCCTGCTCGGTGGAGGCCTGTTCCAGACGACCTACGCGAGCATCGGAGGCATCCCGCCCGCCTGCTGGATCGAGCTCACGCCGCCGGCCGCCACTCCGCCGGCGACCGGCCTCCTGCCCGAGGTGCAGATCGGCCTGCGCTTCTCGGAGCCGATGGATCCCGCCTCGCTCGATCCTTTCGAGAACCTGCGCCTCGTGCGCGGCGGCGCCAGCGTGCCCGTGCAGAGCGAGAACATCGTCGTGGCGCAGGTCGGCGCCGGCACCGACCTGCGCACCTTCCGCCTGACGCCGCTCCTGCCGCTCGCCTACCTGACGACCGGCGAGTATCGCCTCGAGCTCTCGCAGAGCGGGCTGACCGACCTCGCCGGCAACTCTCTGGCGGCCGCGCCGCCGCCCTTCGTGCTGGTGCTCGACGAGGATGCGCCACTCTTCGACAACGGCGGCGTGGTGCTGCGCTTCAACGAGCTCGACGAGCTGCCGCCGATCGGCAAGAACGACCTGCGCGGACAGCTCTTCTACGACTTCTCGCGCGGGATCATCCGCGGCCGCACGCCGGTCTACGAGAGCTTCGCGGCCGACCAGTCGAATCCCGTGCCGAGCATCATGATCCCGTTCCTGCCGGGCGTGCAGACGCCGCTCTCGGGCCTCGGCAGCAAGCTGCAGACAGTGTGGCGCTACTGCGACCTCGGCTGGCAGGTCGAGGACGAGGCGCGCCACAACCTCGATGTCGTCGGCCTGAACTGGTCGCCGGCCGGCGGCACGGTGCTCAACGACTTCTTCGAGCGCTTCGAGATCCGGCTGGCGCACTCGCGCCGCCAGCCCGACGAGGCGCGCACCTTCACGGGCACGTTCTATCCCTGCTCGGGCGTCGGCGCCGGCGAGCGCATCTGCACGCCGTGTCTGACGTTCGTGCCCTACGAGGACAACGTGCTGCTCGACCCGCGCAGCCCGCAGCGCGTCGTGCACGAGCGCTCGCTCGGCTACCGCGTGCAGAACAGCGACGTGTTCGTGGGCGTCTCCGGCACGCGTCTGATGCCCTTCCCGATGAACCGCGCGGGCGCGCCCTTCGTGAGCTACACCTGGCGCGACACCGCCGTGCTGGCCAAGGATGGCGCGGACAGCGGCGGCATCCCGCTCAAGATCGAGACCACCGAGCCGCTCCAGCTGGTGCCCGGCCCCGTCGGGCGCATCGCTCCCGCTTCCCGGGTGCCGGCCTGGGGGCTGCCGCTCCTGATGGAGTTCCGCTGCTACCCCTCGAACAGTGCGCTCGGTCTCAACCCGGTCTCGATCTACCTCGCGCAGAACGCCCAGCAGCTGCCGTGCTTCCGCGCCTACACGACCGGCGGCACGGACGAGTCGCGCCAGCAGGTGCGCGTCGATCCCGACCTCGCGCTGTTCCCCGAGGGCGGCTTCAACCCCGGCTCGCGTCCGCCCGGCCAGCGCACGACCTTCCAGGCCGACAACTCGTTCTACGTCGGACAGCTCGACACGGTCGTGCGCGTGAGCCGCTGCCACACGGTGTGGCACGACAGCCTGCTCGGCGATCCGCACTACTTCACGCCGGTCGTCTCGCCCCGTCCCGACGAGCAGCCGCCCGGAACGCGCATCGAGCTCGAGTTCCGTGGAGCGGCCGGCTTCACCGGCCAGGCCGTGACGGACGCCTTCGATGCGAACGCCCTCGACCCGCTGGGGGACGTGCTGCCCGACGAGGTGCAGTTCTTCGAGGGCGACGGCACCTGGACCGCGTCGCTCGAGGAACTGAGCGGCGCCCGCTACCTGCAGCTGCGGATCACCTTCGTGAACAACATCGAGGCGCTGATCTTCCCCGAGCTCTCCTCGGTGGGAATCGCCTTCGAGGCCCGCTGAGCGCAGGTCCGGCGCGGGCTCGGACGGCGGGCACGGGCCTCGTCCGAGCGGGTAGCGCCGACGCCTGACTCCGGATTGCAGGCTGCGCGACCGAAAAGGGGAAGAACCCCATCCCGGAGTCCCCATGCTCGCGCGCCCCACGCTCCTGCTCCTGCCGCTGCTGCTGACCGCGTGCGCCCTGCCGTCGCTCGACGTGCAGCCGCGCTACGGCAGCCTCGAGATCGACGGCTCGGCCGGCTATTCCTCGTCGGGGCTGAGCGGCGCCGCCGACCTGGCCGACGCCGGTCTCGACGACGACTCGGGTCTCTCCGGGCGGATCGACTTCGAGTTCGGCTCGCCGCACCTCGTGGTGCTGGCGCAGACGCCGCGCTTCGAGGGCCAGGGCACGCTCGACGTCACCGTCGACGACGGCACGAACACGATCACGGCAGGGGCCAGCGTGGCCTCGCGCCTGGAGCTCGCGACCTACGACGCGGCCCTGCTCTTCGACCTGTTCCCCGGCGAAATGGTCGAGCTCGCGCTCGGCTTCGGTCTGGCCTACCTCGACCTCTCGCTGCGCTTCGAGGAGGACGGCACCGGAACGACGGTCGAGAGCGATGAAGCCGTGCCGGTGCCGCTGCTCGCGCTGGGCGCCTCGTTCTGGCTCGGACCGGTCGAGCTCACCGCCTTCGCGGGTGGCATCGCCTACGAGCTCGACGACGACGAGATCCACTACTTCGATCTGGACGCCTTCGCGCGCTGGAAGCTGTTCGGCGGCAGCTCGCGCCTGCGCGGTTCCCTGGTGGGGGGCTGGCGCATGACCGACCTCGAGGTCGAGTACGACGACGACGCGACCCTGGTCGAGGCCGACCTCACGCTGCAGGGGCCCTACTTCGGCCTCGAGCTCTCGCTCTAGCAGCCCGTTGAAAAAGTCCCGTCGCGAGGCCGCAGCAGGGTACTTGTTCAACGGGCGGCTAGTCCGCGCGCGGCGCTCGCAGCGCGAGGTTGGCCTGGAAGATCTTCTCCAGCGCCCCGGCCTTCTGCTCGCGGCGCGGGTCGTCGCCGGAGAGACCCTGCACGGCGCGATAGATCGAGGCCAGGCCGGGTTCGACGTGCTCGAGCCCGGAGACGTAGGCCAGGGCCGCGCGCGCGTCGTGCAGCGCGCGCTGCAGCTTCGCGGCGCGCCGCTCGAGCACGTCCAGACTGCGGAGGCTCTCCTCGTCGGCCGCGGCCGGAGGCGTGGCCTGGCGGAGTTCTTCGAGGGCGAGCCGGGCCAGCAAGCGGCGCAGATCGGCGCGCCCGGCCAGCGGGCCGCCGAGACGCGCAAGGCGATCCTCGAGCACGAGCTCCAGCGCGCGCCAGGCGGGCGGCAGCTCCGGCAGCACCTGCGCGGGCGCGCTTGCGACCTCGGCCGGAACTTCCGCCGGTGCCAGGGGCTGCGCAGCGGCGCGTGCGTCCGCGTCGGGCTCGGGAAGCGGGAGCGCGCGGTGGTGGCGAGGAGTGGACTCCGCTGCGGTCCCTTGCGCGCGGTCCGCGCGTGAGGAGGGCGGCTCTGCCCGCCCGAAGAGCGCGCCGAGGCGCGTCTCGAGCTCGCGCGCCAGGGCCACGCGCCGCGGGCCGTCGAGGTCCGCCAGGCGCGTGTCGAGGGTCACGGCCACGATCCCGCGGATCAGGGCGGCCAGCTCGTCCGGCGCGGTCTCGAGCTCCGGGCGCGGGCGCTCGGGCGGACCCGCAGCGACGCGCTGGGCGCGCAGCTGCTCGTCCCACACGCGTGCGCTGCCCACGGAGCCGCGCTGGGCGCGGGCTCGCGCAGGAATTTCCGTGCGGTGTCGGGCTCGGAACATGGAGGGCTCCGGAGGGAAAGGTACCCCGTTTGGCCGGCGGGGAGGAGAGCCGCTTGCCCACCCGACCCGGCGGCCCTATCGTCGCCAGGCCCGAAGCCGAGGCCGAGCCAGGTCGCACGAAAAGGCACCCACCGAGAGCCCGGCCGAGGAGCCGCGCCGCACCGATTTCATCCGCGAGCGCGCCGCCGCCGAGCAGGCCGCGGGCAAGCACGGAGGACGCATCCAGACGCGCTTTCCGCCCGAGCCGAACGGCTACCTGCACCTCGGGCACGCGAAGTCGATCTGCCTCAACTTCGGCCTGGCGCGCGAGCTCGGCGGGCGCTGCAACCTGCGCTTCGACGACACGAACCCCTCGACCGAGGAGCTCGAGTACGTGCGCTCGATCCAGGACGACGTGCGCTGGCTGGGCTTCCAGTGGGACGGACTGCACTACGCCAGCGACTACTTCGAGACGCTCTACGGCTGGGCCGAGCGTCTGATCGAGCACGGCCAGGCCTACGTGTGTGACCTCTCGGGCGAGGAGGTGCGCGAGTACCGCGGCACGCTCACGAGCCCCGGCCGCGCGAGTCCGTACCGCGCGCGCCCGGTGGCCGAGAACCTGGAGCTCTTGCGGCGCATGCGCGCGGGCGAGTTCGCCGACGGCGCCCGCACGCTGCGCGCGAAGATCGACATGGCCTCGCCCAACATGAACCTGCGCGATCCGGTGCTGTACCGCATCCTGCGCGCGCACCACCACCGCACGGGGGCGAGCTGGTGCCTGTATCCGACCTACGACTGGGCCCACGGTCAGTCGGACTCGCTCGAGGAGATCACGCACTCCTTGTGCACGCTCGAGTTCGAGAACCACCGCCCGCTCTACGAGTGGTTCCTGGCGGCCCTCGAGCTGCCGCACCGCCCGCAGCAGATCGAGTTCGCGCGCCTCAACCTGACCTACACCGTGCTCTCGAAGCGCAAGCTGCTGCGGCTCGTGAAGGAAGGCCACGTCGAGGGCTGGGACGACCCGCGCATGCCGACGCTCTCGGGCATCCGCCGGCGCGGCTACACGCCCGAGGCCGTGCGCACCTTCTGCGAGCGCATCGGCGTGGCGCGCTTCAACAGCACGGTCGACGTGGTGCAGCTCGAGAACGCGCTGCGCGACGACCTCAACAAGCGCGCGCCGCGCGCGATGGGGGTGCTGGCGCCGCTCGAGGTCGTGATCGAGAACTGGCCGGCCGACCACGTGGAGTGGCTCGAGGCGGTCAACAATCCCGAGGATCCCGCGGCCGGCACGCGCAAGGTGCCCTTCAGCGGCCGGCTCTTCATCGAGCGCGAGGACTTCAAGGTCGAGGCCCCGAAGAACTTCTGGCGCCTGAAGCCGGGCGGCGAGGTGCGCCTGCGCTACGCCTACTACGTCACCTGCACCGGCTACGAGCTCGGGCCCGACGGCGAGCCGACGCGCGTGCGCGTGACCTACGATCCGGCCACGAAGGGCGGCGACTCGCCCGACAAGCGCAAGGTCAAGGGCACCCTGCACTGGGTCTCGGCCGCACACGCGCTCCGCGCCGAGGTGCGCCTCGTCGACCACCTCTTCCGCGTGCCGCATCCCGAGGAGGGCCCCGAGGGCAGCGATTTCCTCGCGCATCTGAACCCCGATTCGCTGCGCATCCTGCGCGACTGCCCACTCGAGCCGGGCCTGGCCGAGCGGGCGCCCGGCCAGCCCGTGCAGTTCGAGCGCCACGGCTACTTCACGCTCGATGCGCAGCTCTCGCGTCCCGGCGCGCCGGTCTTCCTGCGCAGCGTGGCCCTGCGCGACATCTGGGCCAAGCTCGAGCAGAAGGACGGCGCGAAGAAGGCCTGATCAGACGGCGCGACGCGCGTGCTGGTGCGCGTGCGCGTAGTAGGCCGCGATCAGGCGCCGCGTCCAGGCCCCCGGGCGGCCGTCGCCGAGTCGGCGCTCCTCGACCGCGACGACGGGGACCGGTCCGCGGATCGAGCTCGCCAGGAAGGCCTCGTCCACGTGGACGAGCTCGTCGAGCGTGACCGGGCGGCGCTCGACCGCGAGTCCGAGGCCGCGCGCCAGCTCGGCCAGCACGCGCTGCGTGATGCCCTGCAGGGCCTCGTCGCCCGCGAGCCGCAGCGTGCTCCCGACGAGCGCGCAGAAGTTCGAGCTCGTGCCCTCGAGGATGTGCCCGGCCGGGTCGAGCATCAGGTGCTCGAAGGCCTCGGGCTGGCCGAGCGGATAGGGCCGACGGGCCACGACGAAGGCCGCCTTCTTGATCAGCGGTGTGTCGCGCCGCAGGTCGCTGCAGCGCACGGTGACGCCGGCCTCGAGCAGGCTCGGCGCGAGTGGCGTGAAGGGCGAGAGCGCGATCAGCACGCGCTCTTCGCTGCCGAGGCGCGTGGCCGGCTCGGCCAGGACGTCGAAGCGCACGGCCGAGTCCTGGCCCGGGTAGGCGCGCACGACCTGGTCGAGGGCCGCGCACAGGCGCGCGCGCTCGAGGCCTTCGCTCCAGCCGAGCAGCTCCATCGAGCGCTCGGTACGGTCGAGGTGCCAGGCCAGCGCCAGGAAGCGTTCGTGCTCGAAGGTGCGCAGGGCCGAGTAGACCCCCAGGGCAAGTCCGTCGAAGAGCTCGTGGTGGCTGGCGGCGCCGCTCGGCACGGCGAGCGGGAGCGGGCCGTGGGCGGTGAGGGCGAAGAGCTGGACCGTCATCGCCGCGATTGTGCAGGGCGCGGGGCAGCGGAGCCAGTGCGCGCCTATCGGCCGTGCAATCTCGCGCCTCCGTTCTTTTCGGCGCTGCGCTGGCGGGCCGCGGAAGCGGTTGGCTAGGCTGCTCGCACCATGGCCAAACAGCCCTCGAAAGCCCGCTCCAAGGACGCCAAGGAGCCCGACCCCGCCCCGCTTCCCGGACCGGCGCGCGAGACGCTGCCGTTCGCCACGCGCAACGACCTCGCACCGACGCTGCGCGCGGGTGTCGTGGCCGAGCTCGCGCCGCGGCTGGCGGAGGCGATCGATCTCGCCCTGCAGGCGAAGCAGGCCCACTGGAACGTGCGCGGCGCGAACTTCGCCGGGCTCCACGCCCTGTTCGACACGCTCGCGGGAGAAGCCCACGGACACGCCGACGAGCTCGCCGAGCGCATCGTGCAGCTCGGTGGCGCGGCCGAGGGCACGCTCGCGGCCGTGGCCGGGCGCTCGAAGTTGCCGCCCTACCCGCTGGCGCTCTTCCGCGAGGAAGACCACGTCAACGCGCTGGCCGACGCCTGCGCGCGCTTCGGACGCGGCGCGCGCGCGGGCATCGATGCCTGCACGCGCCTCGGCGATGCCGACAGCGCCGATCTCCTGACGGGCATCTCGCGCGCCACGGACAAGATCCTGTGGATGCTCGAGGCCCACGCGCAGCGCTGAACTGCGCAGCGCTGAGCCGCGCCGAGGCAAACCGTGCCGAGTACGCTCAGCGCGGCCCGATCAGTCGCCGTCCGGCAGTCAAGCTCGGCGCGTGGCCGGTGTAGCTCGCCTCGTCGGCGCTCGCGAAGCGCGTGGCGCTCGGCAAGGTGGTCGAGAACACGTGCACGCGGCCCGAGTCGAGGGCTCCCCCGTTCGAGAAGGGGTTGCCGATCAGGAGCTCGGCCCGTCCGTCGGCATCGAGGTCCACGAGCGCGACGGCGGAGCCCAGCTGGTCGCCGGTCGAGTTCTCGCCCATCACGACCGTCGCGGCGCGGGCCGCGATCGAGCCGCCCAGCAGGCTCGCACTGCCGTGCACGAGGTAGGCGCGTCCGGTGCTGGTCACCGGCAAGTCGTGCTGGGGCGCGCCGACGAGCAGATCGAGGCGCCCGTCGCCGTTCGCATCGCCCAGGGCCAGCGCCTGGCCGAGACGATCACCGCTCGCTTCGCCCACGTAGACCGCCTGCGCTTCGTCCGCCGCGGCGTAGGAGAAGCCGACCCGCCCGCGCAGCACGAAGACCGCGCCGCTCGTGCTGCCGCCGAGCTTCGCGTCGGGTGCGCCGAGCACCGCGTCCTCGAAGCCGTCGCCGTCGAGGTCTCCGCAGGCCAGCACCGAGCCGAGCCGATCGCTGGAGGTCGCGCCCTCGATCGTCGCGTGGGCACTGCTGGCCGAGAGGTGGACGAGCGCGGCGCCGCCCAGGAACACGTGCACGGCCCCCGAGTTCCCGCCTCCCACGTTGTTCGTCGGAGCACCGACCAGCAGGTCCGCGACGCCGCTGCCATCCAGGTCACCGGCCGCGACGGCCGCGCCGAAGGAGTGCCCGCTGGCCGCGCCCGTCAGGCGCACGTGGGCCTGGGCCGTGGTCTGGCCCGCGAAGCCCGCGCTGCCGCGGTAGACGAACACGCCCCCGGCGTCGGCCGCGGGTTGATCGTGCAGCGGAGCGCCGACGATCAGATCGGCGCGCCCGTCGCCGCTCACGTCGCGCACGGCGAGCGCCGTGCCGAAGCGGTCCCCGCTGGCCGCGCCGCGGAAGATGGCCGAGGCGCTGCTCGCCAGGCGCGCGGTGGGGGCCGGAGCGAGCGGTCCGAAGAACACGTACACGCTGCCCGAGTCGGTGCCGGCCGTGTCGTCGAGCGGCGCCGCGATCACGAGATCGACGCGCTCGTCCCCGTTGAGGTCGCCGAGCGCCAGGGCTCCGCCGAAGTCCGTGCCGGAGAGATTCGCCTTCAGCACGAGGTCGGCTGCAGCGGTGCTCTCGTCCAGCGGTCCGAGCGCATCGGTGAAGAAGACGTAGACGCCGTCGCTGGCCGCGAGCACGAGATCGCCGCGGCCATCGCCGTCCAGGTCGCCCGCATGACGCGGCACCCAGCGCCAGGCCTCGACGCGCGTCGCACTGCCGTTCTGGTTCGTGAGGTGCACGTCGGCGCTGCTGAGCGCCGTGCCGGCCGGAGCACTGCAGCTGAGGCTCGTGTCGGAGAGCACGGTGACCGCGCTCGCCAGAGTCGCGCCGAAGCGCACCTCGGGCGCGCCGGCGCCATCGGCCAGGAAGCCCGTGCCGCTCAGCAGGACCGTCGTGCCCCCCTGGGGCGGCCCCTGGGAAGGCGTGAGCGCGCCGAGCGTCGGGCTCGCGTGGTAGCGGAAGCCGGCGCGGCTCGCGCTGCCGTGTCCGTTCGTGACGCTCACCTCGACGTTCGCGCCCGCCGTGCCGGCCGGAGCGCGACAGGTCAGCACGAAGCCGCTCTGGAGGCTCACCTCGCTGGCCGGCAGACCGCCGAAGCGCACCACCAGGGGACCCGCGCCGGGACTGGCGAAACCGCCCCCGGTCAGCGTGACGAGCGTGCCCCCGAGGGCCGTCCCCGAGCTCGGCGCGAAGCTCTGCACCGTCGGTGCCCAGTCGTAGTGGAAGCCGTCGACCAGCTGCGTGCTGCCGTTGGCGTTGCTGAGCGCGAGCGTGACCGGTCCCGGCACACCGGCCGGAACGACGCAGCTCAGACGTCCGTCGGCCAGCACGAGGAGCTCCGTGGCCGGCGTGCTGCCGAAGAGCACCGCGTTGACGCCGGCGAGATCGTCGAGGAAGCCGCTGCCCTCGAGCTCGACGCGCGCTCCGCCGCCCGAGAAACCGTGGGCCGGAGTGACGGCCGCGAGCGTCGGCTGCGCGTGGTAGCGGAAGCCCGGCTGCTCACGCGTCGTGCCATTCTTGTTGCTGACCACGACGGTCACCGTCGTACCGGCCGCGCCGGCGGGCGCGAGGCAGGTCAGGGTCGTGTCGTCGAGCACCTGGACCGCGCCCGCCGCCTGGGTGCCGAAGAGCACGCTCGGCACACCGGCCGCATCGCGCGTGAAGCCCTGTCCGCTGAGGGTCACGTGGACGCCACCCGCGGCCGGGGCCGAGGCCGGAACGAGCGCTGCGAGGCTCGGCTCGGCGTGGTAGCGGAAGGCCGCGACGAGCACGTCGGAGCCGTTCGAGTTCGAGAGCACGAGATCGACCTCGCTGCCCGGCGCGCCGCCCGGCGACACGGCGCGCACGCGCCCATCGTCGACGGTCGTGACCGAGCGCGCCGACGTGCCGGCGAAGGTGACGGCGTTGGCGCCGCTGACGTCGGTGCGGAAGCCACTCCCCGTCAGGACCACGGTCGTACCGCCCGTGGCCGGCCCGCTGGCCGGTGAGCGCGCGACGAGCTCCGGCGCGCCGAAGTAGCGGAAGGCGCCGGGCAGGACGTCCGCTCCGTTCTCGTTCTCGACCTCCACATCGACCACGAGCCCCGCACCGCCGGCCGGCAGGAGGCAGCTCAGCGTGGCGTCGTCGAGGCGCGTGACCGCCGTGGCGGGAACGCCGCCGAAGCGCACGACCGGCAGCGAGCCGCTGGCGAAGCCGAGACCGTTCAGCGTCACGCTCGTGCCGCCCAGCGGACTGCCCGCGGCCGGAGTCACGCCCAGCAGCTCGGGCGCGCCCCGGTAGTGGAAGGCACGCACGCGGAGCGCGCTGCCGTTCGCATTCTCGAGGCGCACCTCCACCTCGGCGCCCGCCGCACCCGGCGGGACCCGACAGGCCAGCGTGCTGTCGTCGAGCACGCGCACGCCGTCCGCCTCGCTGGCGCCGAACCACACGCGCGTCGCACCCGGCGCGTCGAGCTGGAAGCCGCTGCCGACGAGCACGACCTCGAAGCCACCGAGCGGCGAGCCCGTGTCGGGCGCCACGGCGGTCAGGGTCGGCTGCAGGTGGTAGCGGAAACCGCTCGCCAGCAGCGCGCTGCCGTTGCCGTTCACGACGCGCACGTCGACGCGCACACCGGGCGTGCCCGCGGGCGGGCGACAAGCAAGCCCCTCGTCGTTCAGCACCGTGACCTGCGTGGCCGGAACGCCACCGAACGTCACCTGGTTCGTGCCCGCGCGCCCGCTCAGAAAGCCGGCACCCTCCAGCACCACCTGGCCGGGCGCGAGCGCGCTGCCGTGGTCGGGAGCCAGTGCCAGGAGCTCGGTGCGCGCCGCACCGTACAGGAAGCCTTCGCGCAGGAGCGCCCCGCCGTCCGCGCTCTGCAGCGACACGTCGGCCACGCCGCGCGCTCCGGCCGGAGTCACACACGCGAGCTCGTGGTCGGAGAGCACGACGACCGCCGTGGCCACCACGCCGTCGAAGCGCACGGAGAGCGGCCCCTGCAGGAAGCCCGAGCCGCGCACGCGCACGGGAGTGCCGCCGGCCGGCGGACCGAGGGCCGGCTCGACGCCCGCCAGGCTCGGCAGAGCCCGGTAGCGGAAGGCCTGCGCGAGACGTGCGCTGCCGTTCCCGTTGACGACGCGCACGGGCACGCTCGTCTCCGGCGTACCGTTCGGCGCGAGCACGCGCAGCGTCGCGTCGTCGAGCACCTCGAGCTCGCGCGCGGCGTGGGGACCGAAGAAGACCTGCGTCTGGCCCGCGCCGGGCGCCGCGAAGGCGGCACCGTGCAGCACGACGCGCGTGCCCCCCTGCGGGCTGCCCTCGGCGGGGGTCAGCGCACTCAGGGTCGGACGCGAGAGATAGCGGAAAGCGGCCGGGAGCTCGCTCGCGCCGTTCGGCGTCACGAGGCTCAGCGTGACCGTTCCATCGAGCGGGGCCTCGGGCGTGCGGCAGGTCAGGGTGGTGTCGTCGAGCACGACGACGTCGAGCGCGGCGCGCCCGTCGAAGCGCAGCGCCGGCGTGCCCGTGCCCGTCTCGGCGAAGCCGAGGCCATGGACGGTGACGGGCGTGCCGCCCGCGCGCGGCCCCTGGGCGGGCTCGAGTGCGACGAGCACGGGGGCGCGGTGGTAGCGGAAGCCCTGCTCGAGCCGCCCGCTGCCGTTGGCGTTGCTCACCAGCACGTCGACCGTGCTGCCGGCGGCGCCGGCCGGCACCGTGCAGCGCAGACTCGTGTCCGACTGCACGCTGAGACCGGTCGCGCTCAGGCCGCCGAAGAGCACGCTGTTCGCGCCCGGCGCGTTGCGCTGGAAGCCGCTGCCCGTGAGAGTCACCTCGAGGCCGCCGCCGGCCGCGCTGCTGGCGGGCGAGACGGCCGTCACGCGCGGCGCGGAGAAGTAGCGATAGCCGGCCACGAGCGTGTCGGAGCCGTTCTCGCCGCTCACGCGCACGTCGACCTGCGAGCCGGGCGTGCCCGGCGGTGTGGTGCAGTCGATGCGCGCGTCACCGAGGCGCACGATCGAGATCGCGGGCACGCCGCCGAAGCTGACCTCGGGCAGAGTCGCGCCGACGGCGAAGTGCTGGCCCGTGAGCTGGACGCGCGTGCCGCCGCGCCCGGTGCCGCTCGCGGGCGTCACGCCGCTGACGTCGAGGCGCGGGTCGTACAGGAAGGCGTCGGCGAGCGCGCGCGCGCCGTTGGCGTTGGAGAGCACGACCGTGACCGGGCCGGGCGTTCCGGCGGGCACGACGCAGCTCAGGCTCGTGTCGCTCGTCACGCTCACACCGCTGGCCGCGACGCCACCGAAGGTGACCACGTTGGCTCCGGCCGCGTCGGCCAGGAAGCCGCGGCCCGCGAGGGTCACGCGCTGGCCGCCGGTCTCCACGCCGTGCGCCGGGGACACGCTCTCCAGCTCGGGCCAGGCGCGGTAGCGCACGGCGGCGGGCAACACGGCGCGTCCGTTCCGGTTGACGAGCTCGAGATCGACGACCTCACCGGGCACGCCCGGCGGCGCGAGGCAGGTCAGCGTGCCGTCGTCGAGCAGCGTGACCTCGAGCGCAGGCACGCCGTCGAAGGTCACCTCGGGCAGGCCCGCACGGGCCGCGGCGAAGTGGTCGCCGCTGAGCGTCACGAGGGTTCCACCGAGGGCCGACGCGTGCTCGGGCGCGCGCCCGAGGAGCACGGGCTCGGGGGCCGAGAACTGGACGTTGCCGTGGGCCTCGACGGTCTCGCGCACGCCGGGGATCGGGCAGTTCCCGAAGCTCGCGCCCGAGCCCAGCACGAGCAGGCGGTTGTCGGGATCACCGAGCGTGTCGAGCACGAGGTCGATCGCTCCGTTGGTGTGGCCCGCGCGCAGGTGGAACCACAGCTTGCCGAGCGGCGAGGCGTAGGAAAGCAACTCCTCCTGGCAGTTCGAGGTCTGGTTGCGCAGCGTGCGGAAGAGCGTCTGATCCTGGGGCGTCCAGCCCGGCAGGTTGCGCGTCTCGGTCGCGTCGAGCGTGTGGAACACGATCTCGCCGATGCGGTAACCGCGCTTGCGCAGCTCGTCGATGCAATCGGAGTTGATGTGGTCGATGTGGCCGTGGGGGGCCACGAAGCGGATCGTCGTGAGCTCGGGCGTCAGCCCGAGGCAGAAGCGCAGGATGCCGTCGATGCGGCGCACGTCGTGGCCCGCGCTCTCGGTCGGCGCGACGATCGCGTTGCGGTCGCCGTAGCCCGAACCGAACAGCAGCACCTCGCCGTTCGTGAGCGGGAACACGAACATGCCGACGTTGTTCGACAGCGCCGGATTCGAGTGGCTGACGGCCTTGCCGCTGTACACGCACCAGAAGCCGAGCCCGTCGTCGCCCGTGATCGGCACGAAGTCCTCGCCGCGCTCGAGCGGCGCGCGGCGGTTCTGGCGCGCGTTGCCGGGCGTGCAGGTCGTCACGGTGACGCCGCGGGGCTTGGTGACCGTCGAGCTACCGTCCGGCCCGCGCACCGTGAGGCGGATCTCGTACACGCCGCCCTCGGTGAAGGTGTGGCTCGGGTTGCGCGCCCCCGAGGTCGTGCCGTCGCCGAAGTCCCAGCTCCAGCTCGAGAGCTCGCCGAAGGAGCGGTCCTCGAAGCGCACGGTGAGCGGGGCCTCGCCGCGCGGCGGATGGGCGCGGAAGTGGGCCAGCGGCACGGGGCTCTCGACGGAGGGCGTGCCCGGGGCGGTCTTCTGGGCCGCGAGCGGCGCGGCGAGGAGCGGCAGCAGGAGCGCGAGCCGGGCGGAGAAGCGCATGGGGGCGGAGAGCTCGCTGCGGGGGGAGTGCGCAGAGACGAGGGGTCCGCTCGAAACCTACCCCTCCGGACGCGGCGTGCGCCGGGAATCGAATTCCCGGACGCGTGCGGTGCGCACCACCCGTGCGCGGCGGGCGGCACGCGCGGAACGCTGGCGGAGGCGCAGGGCGTGGAGCCCGGGACGGCCCTCGCCCCGCTCAGGAGGACTCAAGCGCCGAGGTTGCAGCGTCGATAGGGCCACAGTCCTCACCGGCCCCCTCACATGACCGAACGGATCCGCTCCCTCGTCAAGCGCCTCGTCGATACCCGTCCCGTGCAGAGCGCCCGTCGCAAGGCGCTGGCCGACGATCTGAAGGCGCTGCGCCGCGACCTCGACACCGAGGCCGTGCCCGAGCAGGCCTGCAACCTGGACGCGGCCATGCTCCTGATGGAGTTCATGGAGCGCTCCGAGGACGTGGCCACGGCCGAGACGCTGCAGATCGTGGCCGGACTCGTCAGCACGATCGACGAGCACTGCCTGCGGCGCGGACCCGCCGCTCCGCCGACGCCGCGGCTCGTGCGCGGCGAGGTCAGCGAGCACGGCGATCTGCGCCAGACCCAGGAAGCCCTGATCGGGGCGATCCTCGTGCAGGGCGGGGTGATCACGCCCGAGAGCCTCTCGCGCGGTCTGCAGCTGCACAGCTCGAGCCGCGAGCCGCTCGGACAGTGCCTGGTGCAGCTCGGCGCGGCCACCGCGGCCCAGATCGAGAGCGCGATCGCCTACCAGGATCGCCTGCGCGAGGAAGAGCGCACGACCCGCCGCGAGCCCGAGCGCGCCAGCCCCTCGCGCTCCGACCTGCGCCTGAGCGCCAAGCAGAAGACCGTGCTGCAGTCGATCAACTCGCAAGTGCTGGGCGAGGTGCTCGTGCGCCTCGGCAGCATCACGCGCGAGCAACTGGAGCGCGCGCTGCAGCTGCAGCGCGCCGCGGGCGTGCACATCGGCCAGGCTCTGGTCGAATCGCGCGCCACGACCTGGGACCAGATCAAGCGCGCGCTCGAGGTGCAGCGTCAGCTGCGCCGCACGGCGGCCTGAGCTCGGCCCGCAGCGCGGCGGGCGGCAGGAGCCCGCCACGCCGCGAACCTCGGTCCGCGCGCGGATCAGCGCAGGGCCGCCTCCGTGCGCACCGCCGTGCTCGGCACGGGCTGTCCCGGAGCGTGACCCGTCGCCTCGCGCGCCCCGCGGCCGGCCGCCTTGCCGGCGCCGACCTCGAGCTCACCGTGGTCGAGCGGCAGCAGCGCAGCCGTCCCGACCGGATGCACGCGGAACAGGCCCCACAGGCCGGCCTCGAAGAAGGCGAGGCGCAGGTCCTTGATGAGGTAATCGCCCGGGGCACCGGCACCGTCGAGCAAGCGCGCCTCGATCTGCAGGCCGGGCATCAGGATGTCGCTGGAGAGCTGCTCGGCCCCTTCCATCCACGGTTCACGCGGGAAGCGGTGCCCCTCGACCGCGAACACGTGGCCCTGGTCGCCGTGGGCCTGCACCACGCGGAACTGCACGGCGTCTCCGCTGATGGCCTCGACCACCAGGGCCGGATCCCCGTGCCGCGCACTGTCGAGCAGCGACTTGTCGTTCGTGCCCGGGAACCAGCCCCGCTGCAGGAGCGGCGTCTTCTGGTAGTTGATGCCGTGCACGCCTTCGACGGCGGTCGGATAGGGCATCGTGTTCTGGCCCAGGCGGTCGTCGGTGTCGCTGAAGACGAGCACGACCTCGCGGAAGTTTCCGGAGGGAGCGAGCACGTCGGCCACCGCACCGCTCAGGGCCGGCGCACCGGTCTTCGGGTTGCGGAAGGTCGCGCCGCGCGGCTCGACCACGATCACGGCGTAGGCTCCGATGCCGCCCGAGAGCGGATTCGGCAGGTTGAGCGCACAGGTCGTGCCGATGTCCTCGTCGTCGGCGTACAGATAGTAGCTGCGCGTCTGTCCGGGCGCGATCGAGGAGTCGAGGTTCAGCCCCACGGCCGAACCGGCGCAGGTCTGCGTGTCGACCAGGAGCTCGCCCGCAGTCAGCGCCGCGCGCTGCCCGGACTCGTTGCGCACGTTCAGCTCGAGCATCTCGCCCGCCGCGATGCGCAGCACGAGCGGCTCGGGTGCGAGCGCTCGACCACCACCACCGGGACCACTCGAGCCACCGCCACCATTGCCTCCACCGCTACCGCTGCCGCGCGAGCCGCCGCCCGGACCGGAGTTGCTGCCGCTCGCCAGCACGGAGTCCAGCATGAAGGCCTGACCGTCGACCAGGTTCGGCGCCTTGCCGAGCATGGCCCGCCGCAGGCTGACGTTCGCGACGGTCACCGGCGTACCGGGCGGCGCGATCGACTGCGCGACCCCGGCCGGCGCGGGCGGCAGGCCCGTGACCGACTGGTAGGGGAAGCCGCTGCCCGCGCGCGGCGCGGGGCGCCCGGGCAGGGGCCGCAGGCTGGCCTGCTCACCGTCGTGCACGCGGATCAGGCCCCAGGCGCCGGACTCGAAGTCGCGCGTGATCGTGCTGTGGTACAGGTAGTCGCCGGCCGTGGCTCCGACGCCCGCCGGGAAGAAGAGCGGCGCGCGGTCGGAGATCAGGAGGTCGACCGTGTCGGTCAGGGCCGTGCCCTCGGTCGGGAAGAGCTCGTTCGATAAGCGTCCACCGACCACGCGCAGGGCGCCGACCATGTCGGTCACGCCGAGCCCGCGGATCATGAGCGGATCCCCGAGGTAGCTGCGCACGAGCGGCGTCATCGGATCGCCGTTCGTCACCGAGGAGAACGGGAAGTCGCGGTCACGCTCGAAGAGCGGGGCCGAGCGCAGGTTGATGTTGCCCTCGCCTTCCTTCTCGAGCGACTCGGCGTTGTTCAGGTACAGGGCCACCTCGCGGAAGGCCGTGCCCGGCGCCACGCTGCTGGCGATCTGCCCGGAGTACGGGTCGCGCGGATCGCGCTGCGAGAGGTCGATGTGGATGTCGGCGATCGCGCCGGCGCGCAGCTCCGCACCCGTGACCGGATCGTGATAGGAAGCGCCGCGCGGCTCGACGATGTGCGAGGAGAAGTAGCCGCGGGCCCAGCTCTTGAAGTCGACGTGGTCGTGCCAGAAGACCGTGCCGAAGTCGACGTCCGAGAACCAGTTGTAGCGCACGAACTCGACCCCGACCGCCTCGCCCACGTCGTGCGCCAGGTTGAGCGGCTTGTCGAGCGTGAGCACGTTGCCGGCGATGGTGACGATGCGCCGCACCTCGCAGGTCGGGACGATGCCCTTCTGGCGCGGATCGACGCGGCGCGAGGTCGTGCGCGTGATGCCCTCGCCGAGCCCGATACCGATCCAGACGCCCGGCCGCAGCCGGTCGACGTGGGTGGTCTCGATCGTCTTCGTGCCGGCCGCGCTGGCGAGCGCCAGGAAGCGGTTCTCGGTCAGGTAGGGCCGGATCGATTGCTCGAAGGACATCCCGGTGATGACCCCGTCCGAGGCCTGCGGGTCGAACTGCACCATGTGCGTGTGCATGTTCGTCTTCGAGTGGAAGGCGTTGAGCGGGTTGTCCGTCAGCTCGCTCGTGAACAGGATGTCGACGCCGTCGCCGACGTTGGAGCGGATCGTCAGCGGCTCCTTGACCTTCGAACCGCCGCGCACGGCGTCCTTGTCCTCGGACAGCACGAAGAGCTGGCCGTCCTCGATCACGTCGCCCTCGGAGCGCGGGATGACGGTCTCGATGCCCGTGATCGGGTACTGACGGATCGTCATGCCCGGGTTCTCGATCGACTCGGCGCTCGGGATCAGGCCGTCGGGACGCTTGTCGCTGCCGCGCTCGCCGAGCCACGGAGCGCCGGTGTGCCCGTTGCCCGTGAAGGGCGGACGCTGGCCGAGGTGCGGGCGGAAGAGCGGCCAGGCGTAGCGCCCGTTCTCGGGGTTGAAGAGGATCGTCGGGCGCGCACCCGGCGTGGCCGAGCGGTAGTTCGGCCAGACCGCGGCGGTCTCGGGTTCGCCCTGGTAGAGCGGCCCGTCGACGCCCAGCGTCTTGGCCCAGTTCCACACGGTCGCGTCCTCGACGTCGAGCGGCACGCCCTGGGGCGGCAGCTGCTCCTCGATGAACTCCTGGAAGGAGATCTCGGTGCTCGCGTCACCGCGCGCCGTGACGACGCGCTTGCCCTCGAGCGACCACAGCTCGAGGCCGTTCTTGACCAGGTTGTAGAGCTGGCGCGAGTCGACCGCCTGGGGCGGGACGATGCCCGGCACCGGCGCGAGATCGGCCTGACGCGTGTCGAAGACGCGCCAGAAGCTCCACATGCCGCCGATGTAGTGGTGGCCGATGTGGCAGTGGAACAGGAAGTCGCCGGCGGCCTGCTGGCAGCCACCCGCGCCGCACTCGTGCTCGAGGTCGTAGCTCGTGCCCGGGCCGATCGACTCGGAGTCCTGATCGAGCACGTTCGAGCCCTGGCTCGGGCGCTTCTGCAGCCCCTGGGCGAAGTTGAGCGGATCCTCGGCGCGCGGGTTGCGCGGCCAGCGGTCGGACCCACCGTGCAGGTGGTGCACGTGGAAGACCTCCGAGCCGCCGTGCATCAGGCGCGTCTTGGTCGGCTCGCCGATGTACGAGCGCGGCATCGGCGTGGCCGGATCGCCGAACACGTAGGAGCTGTAGCCGTGGGACTTGCCGATGTCGTGCAGCTGCAGGCGGTTGCGGAACGGCTCGCTGCGGTAGTTGATCGCGCGCGCGGCCGGGCGGTAGACGCCGGCCAGGTCGTCGACCTGCGGCAGCTCCTCGCCCGAGGAGTCGAGGATGCCCTCGAAGTCCTCGTCGCCGACCTCGTGGTACATCAGCACATACTCGCGGAAGGCGGGCTGGTCGTGGGAGCCGGGCGTCTGGATGATCGCTTCCCAGTTGCTGCCGACGGTGCTGGAGAGTGGCGTGCCGGTCTCCGGATCGAGGTGCAGCGAGCCGCGCGGCTCGATCACGAGCGCGCCGAACAGCCCGTGCGTCGTGCGGTCGCGGGCCGGGCCGGCATCGTGCAGGTAGTAGGCGTGCTCGGCCTCGGGATCGTCCGGGACCGTGATCGTGTAGGTGACCGTCTCACCGGGTTCGACCGCGAGGTCCGGTCGGTTGAGCGTGCCGCTCGCGTGGGCGACGGTGAAGGGCAGGCCGTCGACGAGCAGGCCGGCGGCGCCGTCGGTGAGCCGGTTCGTGAACTGGATCTGCACCGTCTCGCCCACGTTGGCGCGGATCACCAGCGGCTGGATCGGATCGCGGCGCAGGCCGACCGAGACGCGGTCCGGCAGGCCGCGGCGCTCCTGGGTGCGCACGGCGGCGACGTTCTGGTTGAGGGCGTACATGTACGCCATCGGGTCGCGGTCGCCCCAGCGGTTCAGGGTCATGTTCACGTGGATCGCCGAGACCTGGTAGACGCGGTCGGCGACCGGCGCCGGAGCGGCCGCAGCCGGCGCGCTGCGTCCGGACAGGAAGGCCGCCACGAACAGGCCGGCGCCGAGCAGCGCGCTCGCGGCCCGCGCCAGGCCGAGCTGCGCCGTGCGCAGGCGCAGCGCGCGCACACCCTCGAGGGCCAGCACGAGGCCCAGCAGGAAGAGCTGGTCGAGCAGCGCGCGCCGCAGCGCGAAGCCCAGGAAGGCCAGGCCTTCCCCGCTCTCCGCCAGCACGCGCACGCGCGCCGCGGCGAACGAGCACAGCCGTCCGCCGCTCTCCGCCTCGAGCCACTGCTCGAGCCCCGCGACCGCACGTGCGCGCAGGAAGAGCGCCGGCACGAGCAGCAGGCACAGGGCCGCGGCACCGGCGGCGCGCGCGACGAGGCGCGCGCGTCCGGCGCGTTCGAGGCGCGCCGCGAGCCACGCGGCCAGGGCCACGAAGGGCAACAGGACCGCGGCCTCCAGCGCCAGCCGCCCGAGCAACGCGCGCTCGGGCCAGACGAGCACACCCTGCGCCAGCCAGGAGTCGAGCGCGTGCTCGAAGGCGATCAGGCCGCTCGCGAGGAGAGAGAGGACGAGGAACGCTCGCGCCCGCGCGGGGCGCGATCCGTCTTGGATCGGGGACATGGTGAGGACTCGGGGACTAGCGCTTCAGGGCCGGATCCAGCAGGTAGGCGAGGAGATCCGCCGCCTCCTGCGGCGTGAGCTCCGTCTCCGGCATGCTGGTGAGCCTCTCGCCACCGAACACCGGCGCTTCGGCGAGGAACTCGCCGGGGCGCGCGATCGAGGCGAAGAGGTACTCCGCGGCGCTCTGCCCGGGAGTGCGTGCCGACGCAAAGGCCGCACTCCCGTAGAGGTCCGGTCCGCGGGTATTCGAGGCGCGCACGGCGGGATCGCCGTGGCAGCTGGCGCAGGCCGCACGGCCGGCGTAGAGCGCGCGGCCGCGCTCGACGTCGCCGCCCGGCAGCTCGTCCACGCGCGCCGGCAGGGCGCTCGGCGTGGTCAGCGGTGCGCGCGCAGGTCCGGGGTTCTGCTCCGGCTGCGTCTGATCGAGCAGGTAGGCCACGAGATCGGCGGCCTCTTGCTCGGAGAGATTCGAGAGCGGCATCGGCGGAAAGGCCGTGCCGGCTGCGGTCGTGCCCGGCGCGACGTGCGCGCCGGGGCGCACGATCGCTTCGTAGAGGTACTGCGCGGGACTCGCGCCCGGCACGCGGTTCATGGCCGAGATGCCGATGCCGCCGAGGTGCGGGCCGACGCTGTTCGTGCCGAGCAGGCCCGGATGGCCGTGGCACGAGACGCAGCCGTGGCGCGTCGAGAACAGGAACCAGCCGGCCTCGGCGTTGCCGGTCGGCAGCTCGCTGACCGTGGCCGGCCACTCGGCGACCTTCCAGGCGTTCTCGTCCTCGTGGTCGTGCGAGGGCGGATGCGGCACCGGAAAGCCCGCCTCCTCGTCGCCCTGGCTCCACACCACGCGGAAGGTGCTGTCGAGCGTGCGCTCCTCGCGCGAGGGGTCGCGGTAGTCGAAGTGCAGCGAGGCGTTCAGGCCCGTGCCCGGCTCGAGCGCGATGCCGTCGAGGTCCTGGGCCGCCAGCGCGGGCCAGCGTTGCCCGAGCTCGGAGCGCAGCTCGAACTGCCCGGCCGAGAGCCGCTGGCGCGTCGCGCCCGTGTTCCACAGGGCCACGCGCACCGTCAGCCGCTCGGCGCCGTCGCGCGGCAGGCTCGGCATCATGCTGGTCGGCATCGGAAAGCCCGCGCCGGCGTGGTGCATCTCGTCGGCCACCCAGCCCGCGCCGAGGAACTCGAGCGCGATGCCCTCGAGCTCGGCCGAGCGCACGGCGCGCTGCTCGAGCGCGCGCGCGAGCTCGACGGCGCCCGCCGTGGCGAGCACGAGGGTCAGGCTGCCGAGCAGCACTTCGGTCCGGAACAGGCTCACCATGTGCGCTCCTCCACGGGCAGAACCACGGTCCACTCGCCGGCCTGCTCGAAGACCAGCACGAGCTCCAGCGCGTCGCCGACGGCGAGCGCGCCGGGCAGCCCGATCAGCATCACGTGCTTGCCGCCGGGTGCGAGCTCCAGGGCGCCGCCGGCCGGCAGCGCGAAGCCCTCCGGACGGGCCTCCATGCGCGCGGTCTCGCCGTCGTGCACCGTCTCGTGCAGCTCGCTCGCCTCGGCGGCCGAGCGCACGCCGACGAGGCGCTCGTCACCGGGCCCGGCGTTCTCGAGCGTCAGGTAGAGCGCGGCGACGGCGCCCGGCGTCGGGCCGAGGCGCGCGGAGCGCAGCGTGAGGTTCTCGAAGTGCGCCAGCGCCTCGGGCGCGGGCGTGGGGGAAGCGGGTGCCTCGGCACAGCAGCTCTCGGCCGGAGCGTTCGCGGGCGGCGCGGTCGCGGGCACGCTCTGCGGCGCGGCTTCGGGTGCCGGCGCACCGAGCGGACGCGGCTCGCCCAGCAGCTCGCGCACGTGCTCGAGCAGCGTGCGGAACTCACCGTCGAACGGAAGGCTCGTGCGCAGCGTGCCGGCGCGGTCGAAGAGAAAGAACGAGCTCGTGTGGTCCAGCGTGTAGGCCTCGGCCTGCGCGGCTCCGCCGCGCCGCTCGGCCACCGCGCCGAAGTCCTGCAGCGTGCGCGCCAGCGCGTCCGTCTCGAGCCACAGCCCGTGGAAGCGCGTGTCGAAGGCCGCCACGTAGTTCGAGAGCACCTCGGGCGTGTCGCGCTCGGGATCCACGCTCACGAAGACCACCGACAGCTCGGCCGCCTCGGCCGGCGTCAGCTCGCCGGCCAGGCGGCGTGCGCGTGCGAAGCTGCCGGGACAGATGTCCGGGCAGTGTGTGTAGCCGAAGAAGACGAGGCGCACGCGGCCCTGGTCGGCGGCGAGCTCGTAGCGCGCTCCGTTCCAGTCGCGCCCGGCCAGGGCGGGCGTGCGCGCTTCCTCGGCCGGCGCCGCGAAGGCGTGCCAGGCGAAGCTCGCCAGTCCGGCGAGCCCGAGGGCGAGACTCAGCGCGAGCGCGATGCGTCCCGCGTTGCGGTCGTTCCGTGATCTGGACCCGTTCGCGTTCGAGTACGTAGAGGGGCGCATCCGGGTTCAAATATGTCCCGTTCCTGGATGTCGGGCCGGAACGCGCGCTCGAAAAGGGGACGTGACAACCCGGCGATTCCGGAGCGTGAAATTCCTGCAGCCGAGCCGACACGGAGCGGAGCACGCAGCACGGAACGGAACCCGGAACGGAGTGCGCTCACGCAGAGCAGAGCGGTGCAGCGTGCGTCGAACGCGTGCGGAGTGCCGGTGGAGCCAACCCCGGAGCCGGGTCCGGATGCGTCCGTCAGTGGACGCGTGGCAAAAAAAACTGCGGCCCCGCAGGGATCAGGGAGGAGCGGGAGAGAGCCTGCGGAGCCGCAGCCAGACCAGCAAAAGGTCGCGCAAGTGCGACCCGCAGGAATACTACCGGATGCCGGGCGGGCGGGTCGGAACTGCGGGCGAAGTGCTGGCGCACGGGGCGGCCAGCTGCGGGCGCGGTGCGGCGCGCGTCTCGTCGAGCCGGCGCGAGTACTCCAGCAGGAGCTCGACGGTCCTCTGGCGCACAGGCACGACGTTCTGGATCTCGGCACCCTCGTAGAAGCGGAAGCGCGTGTGGCTCGCGTCGCACAGACGGAAGAAGGCGCGCCGCGTCTGCTCCTGGATCGCGCGCTCGAGCGCGTCGCGTGCGATCCAGCTCGTGCCGATCAGGTTGGGGTCCTGCCAGGGGTGCGCGCTCGCAGGGCCGGCGATGCGCCCGGTGAGCTCGGCCGAGCCGACGCCTTCGGCGGCCAGCAGCTCGGCCAGTCCGGAACCGTGCGGCGGCTGGTTGCCACTGGCGTAGACCACCGCGCCCTGCTCGAGCTGCAGCAGGAAGCGCTCCTTCTCGGCCTCGATGCGCAGCACGCCCGACTTCTTCGTCGTGGCCAGGAAGCACAGGAGGTCCTGGATCGGCACCGCGCGACTCGAGCCCTGCAGGCAGTCGCCGCCCTCGCTCTCGCTCGATTCGACTCCGGCCAGCGCGCCGCGCACGCCAGACAGCGCGCGCTGGGCGCTCGCGAGGCGCCCGAGGACCTCGCCCGCCACCGGATCCATGCGCCCGGCCCACTGGGCCTCGAACTGTCGCAGGTGCTGCGCGAAGGTCTCGAGCTCGCGCACGAGGGCGAACAGGGGGTGCAGCTCGTTCATGCGCGGAAGCCAGACATCGACGCCGCGCCCCGGCGCGCTCAATGCGCTACGGATCCGCTACAGCCGCACCCGGAAAGCGCTTCCGCTCCGCGGACCCGCGCGGGCCCGCGCCAAAAAGAAGACTCCGCGGCGCCCACCCCCCCGGATGAGCGACGCGGAGTCTTTGGGGACCGATCTCTAGCGCTTCTTCAGGAGATCGCGGATCTCCTCGAGCAGCACTTCATTACGGGGCGGAGCCGGCGGCGCGGACGGCGGCGCGGTGGCTTCCTTCTTCTTCGCGGCGTTCATGCCCTTGATGACCATGAACAGGCAGAAGGCCACGATGATGAACTTGATGATGGCGTCGATCAGCTTGCCGTAGCCGACCAGGACCGCCGGACTGGTCTCCGTGGCCGCCTTCAGGGTGAAGGTCTGCTCGGCGAAGCTGACGCCACCGGTCACGACGCCGACCACGGGCATCATCACGTCGGACACGAGCGAGCCGACGATCGCGCCGAAGGCGCCGCCGATGATGACGCCGACGGCCATGTCGACGACGTTGCCGCGCATCGCGAAGGCCTTGAACTCGGAAACCATTCCCATGGGGTTGTGCTCTCTTCCTTGCAGGGGTCGACCACGGCGTCCGCCCCGGCGGGCGCCGCGAATCGAGGACGTTGCTTCCCGGTAACTTACCCGGTCCAGGTCGGGCGGGGATGCCGAGCCGATCCAGATTCGGGTCGGGGCGGCGGCCCCTCCGGGCGGGGGCCGTCGGTCCGGAGCGGGCCGAGCGAGGCCCTGCGACGCCGCAATACAGGCAGTCGCTTTTGCAAAAGGCGGGGGGCCAGACAGCGGAACGCGGGGCCGCCGGAAAGGGCCTCTCAGTGACTTGGCTCGTGCTTCGTGCGCGCCAGCGACACGAGCACGCCGACGGTCAGGGCCGCCGCGATCAGGCCGAGCGAGAGGACGTCGGGGACCTTCACCTTGTAGTGGTGCACGACCAGCATCTTCACGCCCACGTAGGCCAGGATGAAGACCAGCGCGTTCTTCACGTAGCGGAAGCGCTCCATCAGGCCGGCCAGCGCGAAGTACAGCGTGCGCAGACCGAGGATCGCGAAGACGTTCGAGGTGAACACGAGGAACGGGTCGGTCGTCACCGCGAAGATGGCCGGGATCGAATCCACCGCGAACAGCAGGTCGGTCGACTCGACCACCACCAGCGCGAGGAAGAGCGGCGTCATGTGGCGCCGCCCGTCCACGTCGACGAAGAAGTTCGAGCCGTGGAAGTCGGGCGTGACCGGATAGAAGCGCTTGAAGGCGCGCACGAACATGTTCTTGTCCGGCGCGACTTCTTCCTCGCCGCCGGAGAAGAGCAGCTTCACCGCGGTGAACAGCAGGATCCCGCCGAAGACGTACATGATCCAGCCGAACTCCTGCACGAGCACGGCGCCCGCGCCGATCATGCCGCCGCGCATCAGCAGCGCACCGAGGATGCCCCAGAACAGCACGCGGTGCTGCTCGGACAGCGGCACGCGGAAGTAGCTGAAGACCAGCGCGATCACGAACACGTTGTCGAGCGAGAGCGACTTCTCGAGCACCCAGCCGGTCAGGTACTTGAGCGCCGCCTCGCGTCCGCCGAGCGTGCCCTCCGCGACCACCCCGGCGCCGGCCCAGTGCCCCTCGTACATCAGGTACACGACGCCGGCGAAAAGCACCGCCAGCACGGCATAGAACACCGTCCAGCCGAGCGCCGCGCGCATCGGGATGACGTGCGCGTCCTTGTTGACGACCGCGAGGTCGACGTACAGCAGCACGAAGACGAGGACGAGGAAGCCGATCCAGAACAGGGCGATCATTGCGGAGAGGGCGGAGCGGAGAACTCGGCCAGCACGGCGCGCAGGGCCGCGCGGAAGGCGGGGGGATCCTCGAGCATCGGGAAGTGCCCGACACGCTCGAGCAGGACGACCTCGAAGTCGGCGTGGCGGCGGTTCGCCTCCACGTTCGTGGGCGGACGCTTGCCGCCGCGCGGGTCGGCGTTGAGCGCGCGCACGGGAACGCCCGCGCCGGCCAGGGCCGGGCCGAGCTCGAAGGACTCGAGCTCGTTCAGCAGCGCGAGGGCGGTCGCGCGCTCGGTCCCCAGCGCACGCCGCGTGAGCCACTCGCACAGGGCCTCGTCCGCGCCCGGACCGAGCGAGAGACGCAGCGAGCCCTCGAGCGCGCGCGGAAAATCGCGCTCGAGCTCGGCCGCCGCGGCCGCCAGGGCTCCGGGCGGATAGCGGAAGTCGACGTCGTGCAGCGCCTCGACGGCGACCACCGCGCGCACGCGCGGCGCGAGCGCCGGAGCCGCGAGCAAGGCCACCGGCGCACCGAGCGAATGCCCGACCAGCACGCAGTCCTCGAGACCCGCCGCCTGCACGACCTCGACCACGTCGAGCGCGAGCCGCGCGAGCGAGACCTCGACGCGCCCGCGGCCCGAGCTGCCGTGCCCACCGAGATCGAGGGCCAGCACGCGGCGCTCGCCGGCGAACGCTTCCAGCGTCGCGCGCCACAGTCCGCGCTCACCGGCCCAGCCGTGCACGAAGACCAGCGCCGGCGCGCCCACGCCGCACTCCTCGCCCGTGAACTCCTCGTAGACGAGCTCGAGTCCGTCCGAGGCGCGCACGTGCTGCGCGCGGGCGCCCGCGTCCTCCGCCACCGGCTCCGGCCCGGAGGCGGCACAGGCACCGACCAGCCCCAGGCAGCACGCTACGAGGAGCCTCATGGGGCGGCGCGAAGGGGAATCGACGTGGATGGCTCCCGGGGTAGGGCTCGAACCTACAACCCGCCGGTTAACAGCCGGCTGCTCTACCATTGAGCTACCCGGGAACGCGAGGTGGAGCAGGGTACCGGAGCCCCCCCGGCAGTCAAGCAGGCCCGAGGAATGCGGGCCGCGCCGGACCCACGAGCGCGACCGGCGCGCGCGGCAGACGGGCGAGGTCGAAGTGCGGCAGGACCTCGGCCGCGCTCACCCGCTCGGGCACCTCGAGCCCGGCGCTACGGGCCACCCAGGCCACCAGCGCGCGCGCCTCGACCCCGCGCGCCCGCAACTCGGCCAGGGCCAGCGCCCCGGAGCGCTTGGCCAGGCGGCTCCCGTCGGCGTCGAGCACCAGCGGCACGTGGTACCCGCGCGGACTCGGCAGCCCGAGGGCCCGCTGCAGGAGCCACTGGCGCGCCGCGCTCGGCAGGAGGTCCGCACCGCGCACGACCTCGGTCACCCCGCTGCGGGCGTCGTCCACGACCACCGCCAGCTGGTAGGCGAAGGTCCCGTCGCGGCGTGCCAGCAGGAAATCGCCGGCCTCGCGCGCCACGTCGCAGCGGTAGGGGCCGAGGATGCCGTCCTCGAGCGCGACCTCGCCCGCGGGCACGCGGAAGCGCAGCGCGAGCGCCGGCCCGCCGGGCTGCGGGACGAGGCCGCGCGCGCGGCACGTGCCCGGGTAGGCGAGCTCTCCGTCCTCGGCGTGCGGCGCGCTGGCCGCGCGCTCGATATCGCGCCGCGAGCAGGCGCAGCCGTAGGCGAGCCCGCGCGCGACCAGCGTCGCCAGCGCCGCGCGCGTCGGCTCGGGCTCGGACGACTGCAGCAGCACCGGGCCGTCCCAGTCGAGGCCGAGCCAGGCGAGGGTCGCGAGGCACTCCTCGACCATGCCCGGCTTCACGCGCTCGCGGTCGAGGTCCTCGATGCGCAGCAGCACGCGTCCACCGCGCGCGCGCGCGTGCCACCAGGCCAGCAGGAACGTGCGGGCGTGCCCGAGGTGCAGCGAACCGGTCGGACTCGGCGCCAGGCGCCCGACGATCGGCGGCGGTGAGAGCGACATGGGGGAGGGAGCTTGCGGAGCGCGGCGGGCCGGGACAAGGTAGGTCCGCATGACGCTCGACGCGCGCCAGGAGGACCTCGCCGCGGCCCTGCCTGACCTGCCGCGCTGGGTCGGGCCGCGCGGCCTACTGCTGGAGCGCCGCGCCGAGCTCCTGACCGGCCCCGAGGGCACGCGCGGCGCAGGCTACGTCGTGCTCGAGCGCGACGGCCGCACCGCCTTCGCCGTGCACCGCCCGACCGCCGCCCTGGCCGCCACGTTGCTCGAGCGCCCCGAGGTGAGCTCGCTCTTCGTCCCGCTCGACAACGCCGACCCCTGGCGTACCCCGCTCTCCGGCTGGCGCGAGGAAAGCGCCATCGTCCACATCCACCCCGCCCCCGCGGACCTGCCCCCGCCCCGCCCCGGCACGCGCCTCCTGACCCTGGCCGACCTCGAGACGTTCGCCCGCCTCCCGCCCGCGCTCGCCGCCAACCTCACGCGCGCCCTCGGCTGCGGCCCCGTGGCCGCCGCCCTCGCGGACGGCCAGCCCGTCTCCTTCGCCCACGCCGCCTACCGCACCGAGACCTGGTTCGACCTCTCGATCGACACGCTCGACGAGCACCGCCGCCAGGGCCTCGCGACCTCGGCCGCAGCCTTCCTGATCCGCCACATGCTGCAGAGCGGCCGGCGCCCGGTGTGGGGCGCGCTGGATGCCGACACCGCGTCGCTCGCGATGGCGAAGAAGTACGGCTTCCGCGCGGTGGATCGCCTGAGTGCGTTCCGCCGGGGCTGAATGGGGAGAGGGGTGAGGGGAGGGAGAGGGGGTGGGGGTGGTGGGCTGGCGTTCTCTTGAGGGGTGCCGGACTGAGGGCGGCAGGAAGAAGGGTTAACCACAGAGGCACAGAGGACACAGAGCCTCACAGAGGGGGGGGGATAGGGGCGCTGGCGTTGCGAGACGCGCTGGCGTTGCGAGACGCGCTGGCGTTGCGA
>Ga0172376_10001479_pt1 | contig 30002 bp, 27 predicted proteins | sample Lak35m_FD_121114 | JGI IMG/M metagenome (GOLD analysis project Ga0172376, IMG submission 121114) | Freshwater microbial communities from Kabuno Bay, South-Kivu, Congo - kab_092012_35m | ecosystem: Environmental > Aquatic > Freshwater > Lake | place: Democratic Republic of the Congo: South-Kivu...
CATCGTGCAGATCTGGAAGGGCGGCCTCGGTATTCCCGGCGGAATGTTGTTGGGAATCGTCGTGGGAGCGTGGGCCATCAAACGTCAGGGGATGCCCGTGGGTCCGGCACTGTGGGCCGTGGCCCCGGCTCTGCCGTTGGCCCAAGCGGTCGGCCGTTGGGGAAACTGGTGGAACCAGGAGTTGTACGGACGACCGACCACGTTGCCGTGGGGTCTGGAGATCGACGCCGACAAGGTGGCCGCGGCCGGGTACCAGCCGGGCACCCTCTTTCACCCCACGTTCCTCTACGAGTCGTTGTGGAACTTGGCTTTGATGTTCGTTCTGATCGTCGTCGGCCGTCGCATGATGAACAGTCGGCCGATCCGCCTGCTGGCGTGTTACGTCATCGGATACGGCCTCGGGCGCTTCTGGGTGGAGGGTTTGCGCGTCGATCCCACCAAGGAGGGCGGCGGGCTGCGTCTCAATCAATGGATGGCCGTCGTGCTGGTGGTGGGTGGCGTGCTGTGGTTGCTCGTTGATGCCCGTCGCACTCGGCTCGGTTACCGTCGGGAGCATGTCGAACAGTCCTGATCTCGTTCTCGCCTCGGTGACCCCCAGCGGTGTCGGGGTCATCACGTTGAACAATCCCGAGCGCATGAACGCGTGGAGCGCCGCCATGTCGAAGCGCTTCTTCGAACGCTTGGCTGAGTTCCGTGCGAACCCCGACGTGCGGGTCGTCGTCATCACCGGCGCCGGCAAGGGCTTCTGCCCGGGCGCCGACATGGACGCCTTGAACCAGATTCGGGCCAACCCCGCCGGAGGGGCCGGTCCGGCCACCGGTGCGGGTCGGTTCAGCGATCTGTTGTCGTATCCCAAGCCCGTCATCGCCGCCATGAACGGGGCCGCCGCGGGCGTGGGATTCGTGCTGGCGGTGTTCTGCGATCTGCGCTTCGCGGCCAGCGGCATCAAGTTGACCACGTCGTTCAGTCGTCGCGGTCTCATCGCCGAGTACGGATCGTCGTGGGCGCTCCCGCGTCTGATCGGCTCGGCTCGGGCTCTCGACTTGTTGCTGTCGGGTCGCGTCATCACGGCCGACGAAGCCGAACGCATGGGTCTGGTCAACGCGGTGCATCCGGTCGACGAGTTGATGGACAAGGTGATGGCGTACGCCGACGACATGGCCGTGAACTGTTGCCCGGCCAGTTGGGCCACGATGAAGCGTCAGGTCTACGGCGACTGGTTGCGCGACGCCGACGCGTCCACCACCGATGCGATCAACCTCATGAACGAATCGGTGACGCAGGCCGACTTCCAGGAGGGCGTGCAGTCGTTCCTCGACAAGCGCCCACCGGTGTTCGCTCCCTTCGTGGGCTAATCGCGCAACTCGCGCAACCGAACCACGAGATCCTCCGGCACCACCGGATTGAAATACTCGCCGGCACCGATTTCAGCGGCCGCGATGTAGCGGGGAAGGTTCGCCGCGCGCCACGGTGAGACGATCTCGACGTGCAACCAGGCGTCGTCGAATCCGGGTGCGTACGGACGTTGGTTCACCCACAGCATGTACGGAGTCTCAGCGTCGTGGAGCCGGTCCAGACGGTCGAGCACGTCGGCGAGAATGCTCGCCAGATCCCGACGGGCCGTGCCATCCAGTTCACTCAGTCGACCGACACGAAGTCTCGGAGCGATGGTGACCGCGACGGGATACACGGGTGCGAGGGGAACGGCCGCGGTCATGGTGTCGTTCCCGACGACGACGAGACGGTCGTCGGCGGTGGGCGCCCATCCGTTCGGGCCCAGCAAGCGGGCGCTGCGTTGCGGAACGTGGTCGTAGGCGTAGATCTGCCCGTGGGGATGAGAGATGGTGGCCCCGATGCTGGCTCCACGGTTCTCGAACACGAGGACGAAGTCGACATCGTCGCGCGCACCGAGGGTCTCGGTGCGTTCGGTCCACAGGTCGATCACGCGACCGATGCCGTCCACGCCGAGCGAGGCGAAACTGGCGTCGTGGTCCGGCGAGTACAGGATCACCTCGCAACGATCGCCGTCCATGGCGGGCCAGCGATTGACGAACCAACGGGTCTCGTAGGGGGCGGGCGCCTCGAGGCCGCCGACACAGAACGGGCACACGTTCGCGGAACGGTTGTCGGGCAGGTTGGGTCGGCTCTGGCGGCCACCCACGATGTGGACGGTGGTCCCGAGAACCGGGTCGATGCGGGGCTGGCTCTCGGGCACGGCGACATTCTTGCCGCCCGTTAGGTTGAGTCCGTGCACCAGTCGATCGAGCACCTGCGCACCGACACCACGAGCGTGGTGGTCGACGTTTCGGCGGGTATTCCCGTGATCCTGCACTGGGGCGCGCCGTTGAACGAGGTTCCATCGCCGTGGCAAGGTGGTCTTCGAACCTACGGAACGATGGACGTCGTCGCTCCGATTTCCTTGGTGCCGATGCATGGAGACGGTTTCGCGGGTCGTCCGGGGCTGCAGGTTCACCGCCGAGGCGGTCGACATTGGTCGCCACGTTTTCGCGCAGAGAATCACTCCGTGTCGCGCGTCGCTGGAGGGGTGGTCCTCGAGAGTCGGGCGATCGACGAGGTCTCCGAATCCGAGATCACCGGTCGACTGCACCTGGCCGACGACGGGGTCCTGACCGCGTCGGCGGACTTCCGCAACAGCTCGGATTCGCCGGTGATGCTGAACTCGTTCACGGTGACACTGCCCATCGCGGGTCCGGCGACCGAACTCGGGGTGTTCACCGGTCGCTGGTCGAGAGAGTTGCAATTGCAACGATTCGGGTGGCCCTACGGTGCGTGGACCAGCGAGAACCGGGTGGGACGAACGTCGCACGAGCACCCTCCGTACTTGTTCGCGATGGAGTCCACCGCAGGCGAATGGTGTGGGCAGGTGTGGGGGATCCACGCGGCGTGGAGCGGCAACCATTCGATGTACGCCGAATGGATGCCCGACGGGCGTCGTTACGTGCAGGCCGGCGAGTTGTTCCACCCCGGCGAGATGTGTGTGTATTCCGGCGAGATGTTGTCCGCGGTCGACGTGATCGGGGTCTACTCGGATTCGGGTTTGACCGCTGTTTCGCGCGCGTTCCATCGCGAGGGTCGTCGGCGGCTACCCGCGAACGCGCGTCGAGTGCGACCCGTGCACCTCAACACCTGGGAGGCCGTGTACTTCGCGCACGACGAGGAGCGTCTGCGTCGGTTAGCCGAGGTGGCGGCAGTGGTCGGAGTGGAGCGGTTCGTCCTCGACGACGGTTGGTTCGGCGGTCGCCGCAACGATCACACGGGACTCGGTGATTGGGCGGTGTCGTCCGCCGTGTACCCCGACGGTCTCGCGCCCTTGATCGCGCACGTTCGTGGTCTCGGAATGGAGTTCGGGATCTGGGTGGAGCCCGAAATGGCCAATCCCGACAGCGACCTTCTTCGTGAGCATCCCGAATGGGCCGCCACGACCGATGGATACGAACCGGTGATGGGACGTCGGCAACACGTGGTCGATCTCACCAATCCGGCGGCCTTCGAACACGTGCTGTCGGCTTTGGACACACTGCTCGCCGGGCACGACATCTCGTACGTGAAGTGGGACATGAACCGTTGGCACGTGCAGGCCAGTGGTGGCGACGGCACCGCGATGACACACGCGCAGACGATGGCCGTGTACGCGATGTTGGACGAGTTGCGTCGGCGTCATCGCGATGTCGAGTTCGAATCGTGTGCCTCGGGCGGTGGTCGCATCGACCACGAGATCCTGCGACGTTCCGAGCGAGTCTGGACGAGCGATTGCAACGACGCCCTGGAGCGTCAACTCATCCAGCGAGGTGCCTCGATGATCATCCCGGCCGAGGTGATGGGTTCGCACGTGGGTCCGTCGCGTTCGCACACCACGGGTCGACGCCTGTCGATGGCGTTGCGCGGCGTCACCGCGATGTTCGGTCACATGGGCATCGAAGCCGACGTCACGGCCATGAGCGAGGACGAGTTGGCGGATCTGTCCCACGTCGTCGCCGTGCACAAACGATTCCGAGCGCTGATCCACTCCGGGGACTCTGCCCGATTCGAGACCTTCGAGCTGACCGGTGGTTCGGCGTTGTCGCACGGCGTCATCGCCACCGACCGGTCCGAGGCTCTCGTCGCGTACGTGCAGTTGACCACCGCGCAGGCTCCGGTGCCACCGACGTGGCGAATCCTCGGACTCGACGCCGAGCGTGACTACACGGTGAACATGGTTCCGCTGACCCGAGCGGCGGTCCCCGTTCCGGGAACGGCCGTGGATCAGCCGGCGTGGCTCGCCGATTCGTTGGCGGGACGACCGCAACGGTTGTCCGGCGCGTTTCTACGCGTTGTCGGTCTCGTGCCACCCGTCATGTGGCCCGAATCCGCGGTGCTCGTCCACCTGTCCGGCTCGTAGCATTGGGACTCGTGCCCGACACTCCCTCCGAAAGAATCTCCGCCGCCGCCGTGGCCAAGGTGGCCCGCCTGGCCCGCCTCGACGTGAGCGACGACGAGATCACCCGTATGACCGGACAGTTGGCCGGGATGCTCGAGCATTTCGCCGACATCGATTCCCTCGATCTGTCCGACGTCGCCCCGATGACACAGCCGTATCCCTTGACGAATGTGTTCCGCGAGGACGTGGTGGCGCCCAGCCTCGATCGTGACGAGGTGTTGGCCAATGCCCCTGCCGCCGAGGACGGACGGTTCCGCGTGCCACCGATCATCGGGCTGGACGGCTGACCATGAGTGCGACCCCCTCCACCGCCTTCGAGATCGCCGCCGCCGTGCGGGCCGGTTCGGTGCGGGCCATCGACGTCCTCGAGGCGCATCTCGGCCGCATCGCCGCGCGCGAGACCGACATCCACGCGTTCAATCTGGTCACGGCCGACGAGGCTCGCGCCGCCGCGACGCGAATCGACGACATGGTGGCCGCCGGTCGCGACCCGGGGCCGCTCGCCGGGGTGCCGATCGCGCTCAAGGACAACATGTGCACGCGGGGCGTACCCACCACGTGCTCGTCGCGCATTCTGGAGGGCTGGAAGCCCCCGTACGACGCCACGGTGGTGTCGCGCCTGGCCGAGATGGGTGCGGTGTCCGTCGGCAAGACGAACCTCGACGAATTCGCGATGGGTTCGAGCACCGAGAACTCGGCGTTCGGCGTCACCCTGAATCCGCGCGACACCTCCCGCGTGGCCGGCGGATCGAGCGGTGGTAGCGCCGCCGCCGTGGCCGCCGCGTTTGCTCCGGTGAGCCTGGGAAGCGACACCGGCGGTTCCATCCGTCAGCCCGCGGCGTTGTGCGGTGTGGTGGGCGTGAAGCCCACCTACGGCACCGTCAGTCGGTACGGCTTGGTGGCCTTCGCCAGCAGCCTCGACCAGATCGGTCCGTTCTCGGTCGACGTGCGCGATTCGGCGTTGATCCTGGAGTCCATTTCGGGACACGACGCGCTGGACTCCACGTCCATCCCGCAGGGACCGCTCGATCTTTTGTCCGTCCTCGATCACGACGTGAAGGGGATGCGCATCGGTCGTATCACCGACATGCCCGAGGGTGCGGACCCCGACGTGTTGGGTCGCCTCGAAGCGGCCTTCGACGCGTTGCGCGCCGCTGGTGCGACCATCGTCGACGTGGAACTGCCGTCGCTGAAGTACGGGCTCACGGCGTACTACCTCATCGCTCCCGCCGAGGCCAGCAGCAATCTGGCTCGTTACGACGGTGTTCGCTACGGGTGTCGGGTCGACGCGGTCGACACGAACTCCATGTACATGGCCACGCGCGCGGCCGGATTCGGCGACGAGGTGAAGCGCCGCATCATGTTGGGCACCTACGCGCTGTCCGCCGGCTACTACGACGCGTACTACGGCAAGGCCCTGAAGGTGCGCCGTCTCATCAGTGACGATTTCGCGCGCGCGTACGGCAAGGCCGACGTGTTGCTGACGCCGACCTCGCCGATCCCGGCGTTCAAGGTGGGAGAGAAAGCCGACGACCCGTTGTCCATGTACCTCTGCGACGTCTACACGATCCCCACCAACCTGGCCGGGCACCCCGCGATGAGCGTTCCGTTCGGTGATTCCCGCGACGGTTTGCCCATCGGTGTGCAAGTGATGGCATCCACGTTGGGCGAGCAACCCATGTTCAAGGTGGCTTCCGCCCTCGAACGTCACATGAACTCCTCAGGGGTTCGATCATGAGCCCCGCCGAGATCGTGGTCGCGCCCAACGACGGTTCGTATCTGATCGACGGCTACGAATTGGTGTGTGGTCTCGAGGTGCACGTGGAATTGGCGACGGCGACCAAGTTGTTCTCGGCCAGCGCCAACCGTTTCGGAGACGAACCCAACACCCACATCGACCCGGTGACGCTCGGCCTACCCGGCGCGCTTCCGGTGCTGAACCGGCACGCGGTGGAACTCGCCATGCGCATCGGCCTGGCCCTGAACTGCACGGTGCAACCGAGCACGTTCCACCGCAAGAACTACTTCTACCCCGACATGCCCAAGGCGTACCAGATCTCGCAGTACGACCAACCCATCAACGTCGACGGGTGGTTGGAACTTCCCGGGGGCAAGCGCATCGGTGTGGAACGTGCCCACCTCGAGGAGGACACCGGCAAGAGCACCCACGTCGGTGGAACCGGTGGTCGAATCCACGGAAGTGATCACTCGTTGATCGACTTCAACCGTGCCGGAGTACCTCTGGTCGAGATCGTCGGACGACCCGACATCGCCTCGCCCGACGAGGCCAAGCAGTACGTCACCGAACTCCGCCAGATCCTGGTGGCGGTCGGCGCCAGCGACGCCAAGATGGAAGAGGGCTCGATGCGGTGTGACGCCAACGTCAGCGTGCGCAAGCCGGGTGCGCCGCTCGGAACGCGTTGCGAGATCAAGAACGTCAACTCCGTGCGTTCGCTCGGTCGCGCCATCGAATACGAGGCACGCCGCCAGATCGCTCTCATCGAAGCGGGCGAATCCATTCGGCAGGAGACGCGTCACTGGGACGAGACCGATGGCCGCACGCACACCTTGCGCACGAAGGAGGACGCCGACGACTACCGCTACTTCCTCGAGCCGGACCTGGTTCCGTTGGACCCGGGTGCCGAATGGATCGAGGCCGTGCGCGCGGCACTTCCCATGCTCCCGCGTGAGCGTCGACTGCGTCTGTCGCAGGCGACCGGTGCTCCCGCCGACGGCGAAGCGGTGATGGTGGTGGTCGAGCGCGGACAGGACGACTACGTGCTGGCCGTCGCCGAGTCGGGCGCCGACGTGGCCCGTGCGCTGGTGCACGTGAAGGAGGCGTACGCCGAGCAGGGTGCGCGACCGAGCGTTCCCGCGGCTGACCTGGCGCGCATGATCGTGATGGAAACGAGCGGGAAGTTGACCTCGACCCAGGCCAAGACCGTGCTGGCCGAACTGGTGGCCAACGGTGGTGGCGACGCCGAGGCGATCGCCGCGGCCAAGGGCTTCGAGGCCATGGACCTCACCGCGTTGGAAGCCATCGTCGACGGCGCCATCGCGGCCCAACCCGATGCGTGGGCCAAGTACTGCGCCGGCGAGGAGAAGGCCATGGGCGCCTTGGTGGGCACCATCATGAAAGCGAGCAAGGGCAAGGCCGACGGCAAGGCCGTCACCGCGTTGCTGCAGTCGAAGCGCGGTTAGACCCGACCCGCCACGATCGCGTCCATCGCCCGACGGCACGTGCGGTCGAAGGCATCGGCCGACATGTGCAGGTGGTCGACCGGGGTGTCTTCTTCCTTGGTGTGACTCAACCCGTTCGTCGACGAGGAGAAGATCATCACCGTGGGGATCGTCCGGGCCATCTCGCTGGCGTCGTGCAGGGCTCCGCTGGGCAACTCGACGTCGTGGCCCTCCACTTCGCGCACGCTCAGGCGGGCGGCCTCGAGCAGTTCGGGGTGGAACGGCATGGGCGCGATGCGGAAGATGTGCTCCCACTCGACGGTGCATCCCTCGGCCTCGGCGGCGGCTTCGGCAGCGGCGCGACTCTCGGCCAGCATGGTGGCCAACTCCTCGGCGTCGATGTGGCGCATATCGAGGGTGATGGTGGTCTCGCCGGCGACCGCGGTGACCACGCCGGGTTTGCAGGCGACCGCGCCCACCGTGGTGACTCCGTCGTGACGATCGCCGACCTCGGCGACGGCCAACGCGAACCGTGACGCGGCGCGGAAACTGTCGCGACGCATCGGCATGGGCATCGTTCCGGCGTGCGCGGCTTGCCCGCGGAAGACGAGGCGTTCGCGCTCGATGCCCTTGGTGCCGGTCACCGTGCAGATGCCCTTGCCCAGTGATTCGAGGACGGGTCCTTGTTCTATGTGCACCTCGACGTACGCCTTCACGTCGCCTAGTCGTGTGCGTGCGCCGTCCAGGCGGTCGATGTCGACTCCGTGCTGGGGGAGGATGTCGACCAACTTGTTGCCCTCCTTGTCGGAGAGTCCGCGCAGGATCTCCACGTCGAGCGTTCCCATGACCGCGGCCGATCCGAACAACGAGCGACTGAAGCGAGCCCCTTCCTCGTCGGCCCAGTCCACGAGGGCCACGGTCACGGGCGGAGTCCCCTCGGCGGCCAACGAACGTAATAGTTCGAGCCCCGCCATCACGCCGAGGGCACCGTCGAGCCAGCCACCCTTGGGAACGCTGTCGAGATGACTGCCCACCACCAACGTGTCGGGACGGTCGCCGCGCAGGTAGGCCCACAGGTTGCCGGCTTCGTCGACGTCGACCTCGACGGGCAACGTGGACAGACACTCGCGCAGCAATGCGCGGGCCTCGAGCCATTCGGGGGTCCAGCACAAGCGTCGCGAACCCTCGGGTCCACCGGTGCGCGCGGCGAGTTCACGCAGGCTGGTCACCACGCGAGCGGGGTCGAACGTCGAACGAACGGTGCTGTTGGCCATGACTCAACGGTACCGTGAGCGACTGTGACGGGACGAACGACGGACCACATCCTCATCGAGCGCTTGCGGGTCGTGAGCATCATCGGCGTCCTGGATCACGAGCGGGTCACACCGCAACCGTTGCAGATCGACGTCGACATCGAGGTCGATCTCCACGACGCGGGTCAGAGCGACGATCTCACGCAGACGGTCCACTACGGCGAGGTGGCGGTGGCATTGGCCAACCTGGCGCGCGACACGCAGTATCAGTTGCTCGAGCGTCTCGCCCAACACATGACCGAGGTCGTGCTGTCGTTCCCCTTGGTGCGGGCCGTCGATTTGACGCTCACCAAGATGGAGCCGCCCATTCCCGAGGACATCGGGTCGACCGCGGTGCGCCTGTATCGAGTGCGGTCGGACTTCTCGTCCAGTAGCCCGCACAAGGCGATCATCGCCCTCGGCAGCAACATGGGCGACCGTGCCGGCTACTTGCGCTTCGCCCTCGAACGATTGGGTGATCGCGTCACCGCCGAGTCCCAGGTGTTCGAGACCGATCCGGTGGGCGGCCCCGAGAATCAGGGCGCCTACCTCAACATGGTCGTGGCCATCGACACCGAACTCGATCCGTACGCGCTGTTGCGTTGGCTGCACCGCATCGAGGCCGACGCGGGTCGCGAACGGGTCGTCCATTGGGGACCGCGCACCTTGGATATGGACCTGTTGTTCTTCGACGACGTGGTGATCGACGGCGGAAACCTGGCGGTGCCCCATCCACGGTACGCCGAACGTCGATTCGTGTTGGCGCCCTTGAGTGAGGTGGCGCCGGAGCGTTGCCCCGTGGGCTGGGAGACCGACCTTCCGCCCGACGCGGTGTATCCGCGCGGGCCGTTGACGCGCTGACGCGGTCTACGGCGACTCAGTCGCCCAGACCCAACGATCGTTCGACACGCCGGATCTTCTCGGGGTAGTGGCCGCGCCCGAATTCGGGTCGTTGCTTCAACACGATCTCCAGGAGTTCGTCGTGCTGCGCGGTCTCTTTCCAGGGCAGGGCGATGTAGAGAGGCAGCCCGAAGACCCGCAACGCGTCGAGGTTGGAGTACACGTGCTTCTGGTAGACGTATCGCTCCTCCCACGGCCAGTTCGAGGGGGCGAAACCCGTGCCGGGGTCGAGGATGCACAGGTCGCGCAGGCCGAATCGGTCGGCCACTCGCAGTTGCGCCTCGAAGAACTCCAGCATCACCTTCACCGGATCGGCGCGAACCATCTCCATCTCGCGGGGGTTCGGTCCGGAGAGGAACGGCAACACGATCGGCGCACGGAAATCGGCGGCCACCTGCCACATCTCATCGGTCTGCATACCGTCGGCGGCGTTGATGACCGTGGCGCCCGCTGCCAGGGCCCGACGGGTGACCTCGGGCTTCCACGAGTCGATGCTGAGCGGTACACCGAAGGCCGCCAGGGCCTTCACGATCGACTCCAGACGTGCCCATTCCTCCTGCCAGGACACCACCGTGGCGTTGTCGGTGCTCCCTTGACCCCCGAGGTCGATGCCGTCGCATCCGTTGTTCAAGAGGTATTCACCACGTCGGGTGGCGGCGGTAGCGTCGAGGGCTATTGAATCGGCGTTGAGCGAATCCGGAGAGGCGTTCACGACGCCGTACAAGAACATGGTTCGCAGGTTAGGGCGAACGGGACGAGGCGACATGAGCGTGAAGACATTCGATCCCACCGGCTGGACGTTGGAGACCGCACTGTTGATGAAGGGCGACCGCACCGTCTCGGTCTGCATTCCGTGCAGGAACGAGGCCGGAACCATCGGTGATCTGGTGCGTCTGATCGAACCCACGTTGCTCGGCACGTTGGTGGACGAACTCATCGTGTTGGACGATGGTTCCATCGACGGCACCGGCGAGATCGCCGAGGAAGCCGGCGCCACCGTGGTTCACATCGATCTGGTGCATTTCTTCCACGGACCGGGCAAGGGCAAGGGCAACGCTCTGTGGGCCAGTCTTCTGGCCAGCAAGGGCGACTTCGTGGTCTGGATCGACGGCGACATCACCAGCTTCACCACCGATTGGATCGTGCGGTTGGTGATGCCATTGCTCATCGATCCCGGGGTGGGCTTGGTGAAAGCCAGCTACGAGCGACCGTCCCACTTGGGTGGTGGCGGACGCACGACCGAACTGGTGGCCCGACCGCTGTTGTCGATGTTTTTTCCGTCGATCGCCGACATGCAGCAGCCTCTGGCCGGCGAGTTCGCCGGGCGTCGATCGATGCTGGAGGCCATTCCTTTCGCCGCCGGTTGGGGCGTCGAGATCGGCATGCTCATCGACATGCACGCCCGGTTCGGCGCCGGCAGTCTCGCGCAGGTGGATCTGGGGGTGCGTCTGCACCGTCACCACAAACTCGAGACGTTGGCGATCCAGGCGGCCGAGGTCGCCGCGACGGTGCTGTCGCGCACTCCCAACCCGCCGGCACCCGTCGACGAGCCACCGACGTTGCACCGCAAGTCGGGTGAACCGATCCTGTTGAACGTGGGGGAGCGTCCGCCGGCGAACTCGGTACCGAAGTTGGGCGCGATCCCTCAGTCGCCCGACGACGCCCGCGCGTAACGCAGGAACACGAAGCCGTCATCGGTGGCGACGTGCGCGAGGTTCCAGGGTTCGCGCAGAGCGAGCGGACCGGTGGCGATGCGCTGACTGGCGCCGCTCACGAATCGGGGCGCGATGGTCAGACAGATCTCGTCCACCAGATCGGCGGCCAGCATCTGGGCGTTGAGATTCGGGCCACCCTCGAGCACGCACAGACGCCCCGGAAGGTCACGGACGATGTCGCGCACGTCGCCGCCCAGGATTCGCGTGTTGCCCGCGGCCGTGAGCGCCGCGGCGTTGCGCCCGAGGTCGCCGGTTTCGGACACCACCACCAGCACCTGGTGAGAGGGAAGTGGGGTGTAACCATCCTGGCGAACGGTCTCGGCGCCGACCAGCACGCTGTCGGCCGAGCGATGCAGATGCAAGAAGATCTCCCGGTCGGTGGGACCACCGAGGAGAGCCGAGTTCCCCTCGAGCGACACCGCTCCGTCGGCGGTGCTGATCATCGACATCACGACCCACGGACGTTCCTCGGGTCGGGGGCGACCGCTCAGGTCGTAGGCGACCTCGACGGGTACGTCATCGACACGGGGATGGATCAAACGCACGCCCCGTGTCTAGCGGGACGAGGCCGGTGGAACCCCGTTGCTCGGGAATTGACGCGAGACTGACAACTTCCAGTCCGAAGGCCCCCGGAACTTGCCCGTCACGACCGCACATGTCACAGAAATTCGGTCGAATTTCGCCCGCTCCGTTTCTGAGGGGTCGTCAGATCGTGGGGTAGGGTTCGAACATGTACCTCGCCGAAACACCCGACCAGCAGGCTCTTCGCAAGGAACTCCGCGAGTATTTCGCGGCCATGCTCACCCCCGAGGTGCGCGCCGAATTGGGCGAATCGGGTGAAGGTAAGCCGTTGTTCCGCGAGTTGGTGCGTCGCATGGGCGCCGACGGTTGGTTGGGTCTCGGTTGGCCCAAGGAGTTCGGCGGACAGGGTCGTCCGGCCACCGATCAATTCATCATGTTCGACGAGATCCAGCGCGCGCACGCGCCGTTCCCCTTCGTGACCGTGAACACCGTCGGACCGGCGATCATGGCGCATGGCACCCAGGCGCAGAAGGACCAGTACCTCACCGGCATTCTGAAGGGTGAGATCAACTTCGCGATCGGATACACCGAGCCCGAGGCCGGCACCGACCTCGCCAGCTTGCGCACCACCGCCATGTTGGACGGCGACGAGTGGGTCATCAACGGCAACAAGGTCTACACGTCGGGGGCCAATCAGAGCGACTACGTGTGGTTGGCCTGTCGTACCGATGCCGACGCACCCAAGCATCAGGGCATCAGCATCATCATCGTGCCCACCAACACCAAGGGCTTCGAATGGACCCCCATCGTCACGGTTGGTGGTGTGGTCACCACGGCCACCTACTACACGGACGTGCGGGTGCCCAAGGAGAACGTGATCGGTCAGATCAACGGCGGTTGGAAACTCATCACCATGCAACTCAACCACGAGCGCGTGGGTTTGGCCGCCTTGTCGGGTCTCACCGAGCGCTTGCTGGACGACGTCACCACGTGGTGCCGGGTCACTGCGTCTGGCGGCGCCAACGGCGAGAAGATGATCGACGTGGCGTGGGTCCAGCAGGATCTGGCCAAGTGCCACGCTTTGCTCGACGCCATCCGCCTCATGACGTGGAAGTTGGCGCAGAGCGTGGCCGACAACACCCTCGGACCGGCCGAGGCCAGCGCCGTGAAAGTGTTCGGCACCGAGCGCGCCGTCGAGGTGTACCGCATCATGCAGGGCATCCTCGGACCGGTGTCGCACCTGCGCGACGGTTCCGCTGGCGCCGTCATCCACGGCGAGGTCGAGCGCGCCGCGCGCGCCGCGCAGATCAACACCTTCGGAGGTGGCGTGAACGAGATCCAGCGCGAGCTGGTGGCCACCGCGGGTTTGGGGTTGGTGCGCTCGACGCGCTGATCGAACGCGCGTCGGCTCAGCCGATGCGCTGGATGATGGTGCCGGTGGACACCGCACCACCGCAGCACATGGTGACGAGCGCGAACTCCTTGTCGGCGCGTTCCAGTTCGTGCAAGGCGGTGGTGATCAAACGGCTTCCGGTCGACCCGACCGGATGACCGAGGGCGATCGCGCCACCGTTCACGTTCACCTTGGTCATCAATTCGTCGCGGTTGACACCGTGCACGTTGGCCCAACTGAGCACCACGCTGGCGAAGGCCTCGTTGATCTCGATGATGTCGATGTCCTTCATGGTCATGCCGGCGTCGGCCAACACCTTTTCGGTGGCCTGCACGGGACCGTCGAGGTGAAAGTAAGGCTCGGCACCCACCAGGCACTGGGCCACGATGCGCGCGCGGGGACGCAGTCCTTCGGCGCGGGCGCGGTCCTCGTCCATCCAGAGAACCGCGGCGGCACCGTCGCTGATCTGGCTGCTGTTGCCGGCGGTGTGGATACCGTCGGGCAACACCGGGTTCAACGACGCCAACTTCTCGGCGGTGGTTTCGCGTAATCCGCCGTCGCGAGTGACGACGACCGTTTTGCCGTCGGCGTCGACGACCTCGACCGGGATGATCTCGCGCTCGAAGCGTCCCTCCTCGGTGGCTCGGATGGCCTTTTGCTGCGAGATGAGGCCCAGGTGATCGACGTCGGCGCGGGTGATGCCCCGACGTCCGGCGATGCGCTCGGCGGCTCCGAATTGATCGGGCATGTCGAGGGCGAAGTCGGCGGGCTTGGAACTGCCGTTCAGGAAGGTCACGTCGGCGCCCTCACCGATGCGCGGAACGTTGGCACCCAACCACACCTTGCTCATGTGCTCGACACCGCAGGCCATGCCCGAGTCGATGACCCCGGCCGCGATCATGTTGTGGATCATGTGGTTCGCTTGCTGGCTGGAACCGCACTGGCAGTCGATGGTGGTGGCGGCCACCTGCCACGGCAGACCCTCGTTCAACCACGCGGTGCGCGACACGTTGCTGGCCTGTTCGCCGGCCTGGGTGACGCATCCGCCCACGACCTGGCCCACGCTCATCGGATCGACGCCGGCGCGCTGCAACACCCCGGCCTGGATGCGACCGAGCAGGGTGACCGCGTGGGTGTCGGCGAAGGCACCGTTGCGCTTGCCGATGGCCGAGCGGCCGGCTTCGATGATGACGGGCTTGCCCATGATGTTCTCCTGATGTCTCGGTGGGGTGGGTGATTACTTGGCAGGGGTGAGTCGCACCGGCAAGGTCTTGATGCCGTGGATGAAACTGGAGCGCAACTTGCGCACCTCGCCGGAGAGTTCGATGGTGTCCACACGCTTGGCCATTTCCTCGAACAGGATGCGCATTTCCAGACGGGCCAGGTTGGCGCCGAGGCAGAAGTGCGGGCCACCACCACCGAAGGTGACGTGGGGGTTGGGGTTGCGCGTGATGTCGAAGGTGTCGGGATCCTTGAACACGGCTTCGTCACGGTTGGCCGACGGGTACAGCATGCTCACCGTCTCGCCCTCCTTGATGGTGACGCCGTGCAGTTCCACGTCGCACACGGCGGTGCGGGCGAAGTTGTTCACCGGGGTGCCCCACCGCAGGATCTCCTCCACGGCCGAGGTGACGAGCGAGGTGTCGGCCTTCAACGTGGTCCACTGATCGGGGTGCTCAATCATGGCCAAGGTTCCGTGACTGATGCCGTTGCGGGTGGTCTCGTTGCCAGCCACGGCGAGCAACAACATGAACAGGTCGAACTCGTGCTCGGTCAGCACGTCACCGTCGTGCTCGGAGATGAGCGTGGTGATGATGTCGTCCTTGGGATCGGCCTTGCGCTGCAACGCCAACTCGTTGGAGTAGGCGTACAACTCCATGGACGCGATCATGGGGGCGTTGGGATCCTGGTTGAAATCGGGATCGGTGGAGCCGATCATGGTGTTCGACCAGTCGAAGACCTTGCGACGGTCCTCGACCGGAATGCCCACCAATTCGGCGATGGCGATAAGAGGAAGCTCGGCCGACACCTTGTCGACGAAGTCGATCTCCCCGGACTCCAGGGCCTCCTCGATGAGCGACACGGCGACGTCGCGGAAATGCGACTCGAGCATGCGCATGGCCTTGGGCGTGAACCCGCGGTTGACGAGGCTCTTGAGGCGGGTGTGATCCGGCGGATCGAGGTCGATCATCAGGCGCGCCGCCTCCAGGTCGGGGCGGTCCTGGTTCATGAGCGAACCCTTCTTGGCCGACGAGTACACCTGGAACTTGCGGCTGACCTCGACGATGTCGGCGTGGCGCGTGAGGGCCCAGAACCATTCGGGGTAGCCGGCCTCGATGCCGCGGTGGCGTGCGATGGGGGCTTCGCGACGGAGTTCGGCGAACACCTCGTGCGGCGGACCGTTGCGGTACGCCTCGTTCGAGATGACGTCGAGCTTCTCGAAACTCAACGCGCTGTTCGTGTCTTGGCTCATCGATCGACCCCCAGGATCAGCCCGCTCGTGGGCACGCCCGTCCCCGCGGTGACGAGAACGTTCTCGACACTATCCACCTGGTTCACGCTCGTCCCCCGGATCTGACGGACCGCCTCGGCGATGCCGTTCATGCCGTGGATGTAGGCCTCGCCCAACTGACCGCCGTGGGTGTTGATCGGCAGGCGACCACTGATCTCCAGCGCGCCGTCGGCGATGAAGTCCTTGGCCTCGCCGCGACCACAGAAGCCGAACTCCTCGAGTTGCATGAGCACGTACGGCGTGAAGTGGTCGTACAAGATCGCGGTCTGGATGTCGGCCGGTGTGAGCCCCGAGGAGGTCCAGAGTTCGTCGGCAACCACTTTCATCTCGGGCAGTTGGGCGATGTCGTCGCGGAAGAACGACGTCATGGTCCACTGCTCCTCGCCGGCACCCTGGGCGCCGGCCACGATGAACGCGGGGGTGTTGGGCAGGTCGCGGGCGCGCTCGGCGCTCACCACCACCAGGGCCTGTCCGCCGTCGCTCTCCTGGCAGCAATCGAGCAGGTGCAGGGGATCGACGATCCAGCGACTGGCCTGATGCTCCTCGAGCGTGATGGGCTGGTTGTGGAACCACGCGGCTGGGTTGTTGGCCGCGTGCTTGCGACCGGCCACCGCGACCCGACCGAAGTCCTCGGAGGTGGCGCCGTACAGGTGCATGTAGCGACGCGCCACCATGGCGACCCACGAGGCCGGGGTCAACTGTCCGAAGGGCGTGGTCCATGAGAACTGCGCGCGCTCGGCGGTGGCGGCCAGCGGAAGGTCCTGCACGCCCGCCCCGAAACGCCGACCGCTGCGCTCGTTGAAGGCGCGGTAACACACCACTGCGTCGGCGACACCGGTGGCCACGGCCATGGCGGCCTGCACGATGGTGCCGCAGGCGGCGCCGCCGCCGTAGTGGACGCGGCTGAAATGACGCAGCGCTCCGATGCCCACGTGGCGGGCGATCTCGACGTCGGGGTTGTTGTCGGTGCTGTAGGTGACCATGCCGTCGATGTCGGACGGCTTCAATCCAGCGTCGGCGATGGCGGCGGCCACGGCCTCGCTGGCCAGACTCATCTCGCTGCGCCCGGAGTCCTTGGAGAACTCGGTGGCCCCGATACCAGTGATGGCGGCCTTGCCACCCAATTGGTTGCCGGGTCGGTTGATGCTCACGGCAACACCACTTCCACGGTGGCGTTCATGTGGTCGCCCATGGAGTTGGAGCCCTTCACGGCGACCGTGACGGTGCGGGTGGCGTCGTTCTTGGCGGTGACCGATCCGGTGACGGTCATGGTGTCACCGGGATAGTTCGGTGCGCCGAGACGAATCTTGACCGAGGAAATGAAGCTGTTCGGCCCCGCCCAATCGGTGACGAAGCGGCCAGCGAAGGCGTTCGAGGTGAGGATGTTCATGATGATGTCCTTCGAGCCGCGCTCGGCGGCGATGGACGGATCGTGGTGCACCACCTGGTAATCGCGGGTGGCGATGGCGGTGCTCACGATGAGGGTGCGGGTGAGCGGCAGTTCGAACGGGGCGATCTCGTCGCCCACGCTCACGCTGGTGAAGGAGCGGGTGTCGGGAAGAGTCATGCGGTTCGTCGTCATGTGGTTCGTCGTTTCTCAGGTGCGGGCGATGAGGTTGCCGAGTCGGGACAAGTGGGCGCTGGCCGAACCGAGAACACTGGCCAATTGGATTCCCCACAAGAAGTAGCGGTGAACGGGGTAGTCGATGTCGGCGCCGATACCGCCGTGAAGGTGTTGGGCGGCGGTGACCACCTGCTGGGCTCCTTCACTGGCCCAGTACGCGGCCACCGCGACGTCGCGTCGTGCGTCGAAGCCCTCGCTCAATCGCCATGCGGCGTTGAGCGCGGTCACCCGCATGGCCTCGGTGGTGATGTAGCCGTCGGCGGCGCGTTGGGTGGTGGCCTGGAAGGCCGACAACGGCTTGCCGAACTGCATGCGTCCCGACAGGTGCGACGCGGTGAGCGCCAGCGATCCCTCGGCGACACCAACCTGAATGGCGGCCAACGCCGCGAGCGAGTGTTCGTAGAGCGAACGAAGTGCCTCGCGACCATCGATGCCGGCGCCGTGTCCGAGGATGGACTCCACGGGAACGTCGATGTCGAGTTCGAGATGGGCCTGCGGTTCGCGATTGGTGGTGGCCACCAGAGTGATCGAGACGCCGCTGGTCGAGCGCAGATCGATGAGGGCGACCTGCGGCGAGCCGTCGAGGTCGACGGGAACGAGCGCGAGCGACGCGTGTCGAGCGAAGGGCACGGCGGGCTTGAAGCCTGTGATGCGCACGCGACCACCCGCGGTGGTGCCGACCACGGTCGGTCGCATCACGTCGTTGGCGCCTTGCTCGGCCAGAGCGATGGCCACCACGGTCTCGCCGGTGGCGATGCCGGGCAGATGCGCGGCCTGTTGGGCCGGGCTACCGAAATCCGCCAACGCCAAAGCGGTGACACCGCTCAGCCACAGCGGAACCGGGGCCACGTTGCGACCCTGTCCCATGAGAGCCAACGCCAGTTCGACGGCGCCGAAGCCGCTACCGCCGAACTCCTCGGGCACGCACAGCGCCTGGATGCCACTGTTGGCCAGTTGCTCCCACAGGTCGCGGTCGAAACCGTCGGCCTTCTCGACCGCCTTCACACGCTCGACGGTGGCCTGTCCGGCGAAAATCTGCAGAGCGAGATCCTTGATGACTTGCTGCTCCTCGGAGAGGTCGAAGTTCATGATGTCGCTCCAGTCGAGTCGATGATGGCGAAGGGAAGTTTCATGTCGGGGTCGGTGGCCCGGATCTCGATGCGCACGCGCGCACCAACCGAGAGCGCCGACTCGGGGCTGTCGGCGGTGTTCATGATCATGCGCACCTTGTCGTTGCCGGTCTTGTCCGCGTGCGACGTACTGGGGTCGATGTCGACCAACACGATGGGCAGCGGGTAGTCGAAACTGGGCACCTGGGGGTAGTGGGCCACCACGTAACTGTGGATGGTCCCCGACATGGGCATCTCCACCTTGTCGAACGAGCGTGAATGACAGGACGGACACAGCGGACCGGTGGGGAAGCGAACGCGACCACAGTCCGCGCACGCCTGAGCGCACAGACGGCCTTCGTTCAGTTCGTCGAACCACCACTGGTTGTCGTGCGTGGTGGCCGGACGGGGGCGGGGAGGCTTGGGCTTGGCCGCGGGCGCTTTCGCCTTGGGCTGGAAGCGGAAGATGCGAAAGAGCATCGAACCGACGAGCTCGTTGTCGGCGTCGTAGTAGTCCTGGCGCGTGCTGACGAAGTGGCCGGTGCCGAGACCGGTGGTTTTCTCGTCGCTGATGCTGTCGATCACGGTGCGCATGGTGAGACGATCTCCGGGTCGCAGATAGCGCGTGTAGGTCTGCTCGCTGTTGGTGCCCACCACACTGGTGAAGCCGCGCGAGAAGAGCAACTCGTTCATCTTCTCGTACGGGCCGTCACCACCGCGCTGGGGTCCGTCGATGCCGTGCATCACCCAGGCCTGCAACATGGTCGGGGGAGCGACGAGGCCGCCGTGGATGCTGCGAGCCGCGAGTTCGGGGTTGGTGTAGATGGGGTTGCGATCGCCCACGGCCTCGACCAAGTGACGGATCATGGGGGCGTTCACCTCGTCGGGTCCCGGTGTCGGTTCGCCGATCTCGAGTCCGACGTACGTCTGCAGTTCGGCGTAAAACGCGGCCTTCGCCTCGGGTGTCGAGTCGACGATGATCGTGGGTTCGGTGTTCGTCATGGTGTCCTCTCTCATCCGACCCGATTGAGGGATCGCCACGGCAGGTCCTTGTCGGGCATGGGCTCGCGCGGAAGACCGAGCCCGCGCTCGGCGATGATGTTGTGCTGGATCTCGTCGGTGCCACCGCCGATACGAATGGCGAACTGGCTCAACAGATGCTGACCCCACTGGTTCTCGTCGGTGGCGTCGTCGCCCCACAACATGGCGTCGGCTCCGAGGATGCCGATGGCGGTCTCGGCGCTGAGGCGCCAGTGGTTCGCGAAGGCCAACTTCAGGGTGAGCATCTCGGGTCCGGGCATGCGCCGTTGGCTCATGGCGGTGCGCATGCGGAAGCCGAGGTACTTCAGCGTCTCTTGTCGACTGATCGCTTCGGCCAACCGTTGACGAACGTGGGGATCGTGCGCGCATCCGCGGCGTTGAGCGAGGTCGACCAGATCGCTCGCGCTCCACGAACCGCCGGATCCGATGAAATTGCGCTCGTTGGCCAGAGTGGTCTGGGCCACCTTCCATCCCTCGTTCGGTCCGCCGACCACGTTGGCGTTGGGGATGCGCACGTCGGTGAGGAAGGTCTCGTTGAAGTGCTGCACGCCGGTGATCTGGGTGATGGGTCGCACTTCGATACCGGGGGACTTCATGTCGAGGATGAAGTAGGTGATGCCGGCGTGCTTGGGCTGGTCACCGTCGGTGCGGGCCAACAAGATGGCGTAATCGGCGTACTGACCGAGGCTGGTCCAGACCTTCTGGCCGTTCACCACCCAGTCGTCGCCGTCGCGAACCGCTCGGGTGCCGAGCGATGCGAGGTCGCTACCCGAGCCCGGCTCGCTGAACAACTGGCACCACACCTCCTCGCCTTTCAAGATGGGGGCGAGGTGCTTTTGCTGTTGCTCGGGTGTGCCGTGGGCGATGAGGGTGGGACCCACCATGCCGATGCTCACCGCGAAGGTGCCCACGGCGACGTCGAACTGGGCCATTTCCTCGTTGAAGGTGGCGGCCTGGATGGCGCTGGCTCCCTTGCCGCCGTATTGCGCGGGCCACGTGATGCCGGCCCAACCGTGATCGAAGAGAACGCGTTGCCAGTCGCGACACGCTTGCACGTGCCCCGCGAGATCGCGGGTGTGGTCGACGCTGTCGCTGGGGTGCGCGTCGCTCTTGCGGGTGGCGTGAGCCTCCAACCAAGCGCGGGCCTCGGCGCGATACGCCGCCTCTTCTGGTGTGTCGCCGATGTGCATGAGCGCGTGTTCTCCGGGGGTGCTCGTCGGGCGGCCCGACGTTTCTGACAGTTTGTCAGAAACTCCGGGGAACCGACCTAGCCGGGGAAGGCGGCGTCGCCGGTGTAGAAGCCCAAGTCGTCCCGACTGTGGCGCATCCAGACCGACCCCAGGGTCGCGGTCACCTCGTCCCAATGGGCCAACAGTTCCTCGGGCCCGGCCGCGGGTCCACCGTTCCAGCCCGGGGTGGTGATCGATCCGATCAGCGCCGTGCGACCGGCTCCGGTGGGGAAGAAGTCGCCGGAGGCCGGGGCGGACTCGTGCAACAGCACCACGGCGGCCGCAGTGCAGAGCTGTGGCGGGAAGTTCTGCTCCATCCAGGCCCGCGTGTCCGGGTTGGGGTTCAATGCCGCCGACCGGGTGTATCCGATGGGCATGAGGGCGTTCACCTTGATGTCGTGCTCGGCACCTTCGATGGCCAACGAGCGGGTCAGGCCCAGCAGTCCCGACTTGGCCATGCTGTAGGCGGCCATGCCGCTGTTGCCGATGGCCGCGCTGGAGGCGGTGTTGAGAATGCGTCCGTAACCCTGGGCGCGCAGGACGGGCCAGGCGGCGTGGCAAACCAAGTAGGTGCCCACCAGATGCGTGCGCACGATGGTGTCCATCAGTTCGAGCGGGGACGTTTCGAAGGGCCCACTCGGACCACCGCGCCCGGCGTTGTTCAGAACGACGTGCAGTCCGCCGAAGGAGTCGGTGGCGGATCGCACGATGGCGGCGGCGCCCTCGGGGGTGGCCACGGTGTTGGTGTCGGCCACGGCCACACCGCCGCTGGCCACGATGTCGTTGGTCGTGGCGTGGGCGTGTTCGGCGTTCACGTCGTTGACCACCACGCTCGCGCCGCGCGAGGCCAGCATCAGGGCGTGTTCGCGACCGAGTCCGCGCCCGGCGCCGGTGACGATGGCGACGCGACCGTCGAAACGCAGTTCCTCATGGGATTTCGAACCGCTCATGACCTCACGGTACTGCGCGCCCCCGACCCGATGGCACTTACAGTGAGAGCATGACCGAACCACGGGTTGTCATGGTGACTGGAGCCAGTCGAGGCATCGGTCGGGCCACGGCGTTGACGTTGGCTGAGCGCGGACACCATCTCGTGCTGACCGCACGTTCGGTGTCCGGAGGAGCGCGGTTCGACGGAACGTCGGTGGGTGATCCGCTCGCGGGAATGTCGCTGTCGGGTTCCGTCGAGGAGGTGGCCGCCGAATGTCGCACGATCGGCGAACGCACCGGCTCCGGTGCGAGGGTTCTGTGCGTGTCCATGGATCTGGCCGACGAGGAGTCGGTGCGTGACGCCGCGGACGAGGCGTTGAGCGAGTTCGCGGCGGTCGATTGCCTGGTGTCCAACGCGATTTATCAGGGGCCCGGCGTGAACGACCGATTCCGTGATGTACCGATGGAGTTGTTGCGCACCGTGATCGAAGGTGACGCGGTGGCGCCGTTGATCCTGTTGAAGGAGTTCCTGCCGGGCATGATCGCCAGTGGACGCGGAGTGTTCGTGCATCTCACCTCGGGGGCCGCGACACTCGCGCCGCGCGCACCGGCTGGTGAGGGAGGTTGGGGACTCGCCTACGCCATGGCCAAGGGGGCGGCGCATCGAATCGCCGGTGTGTTGCACGCCGAGCACGCGCGTGACGGTTTGCGGGCCTACAGCCTGAACCCCGGACACGTTTCCACCGAGGTGATGCGGATGCGCGCCGAGCGTGAGGGGCGACCGGCGACGGGTGGAACACCCGACGACGTGGCGCGGGTGATCGACTGGCTGATCGAGGGTGGTGTCGATGCCGTGGAGCTTTCCGGTCGTGATGTCGTCTCGCGCGACGTCATCGATCGGACGGTGTGAGGCACTCGCGTAGGAACGCGCTCACGGTCGGCGTGAGGATGGTCTCGTCCGCCTCGCCCAACACCCGGTTGACGTCTTCGTGGCTGTAGTCACCGGCCACGAACAGTCGCGCGTCGCCGCCGGCCGTCACGACGAGGTCGACGAACTCGGCCGCGACCTCTTGTCGTCGCGCCGACCCGCGCGTGACGATGAGATAACGCGTCGACGGCGCACCCTCGCGTTCGATGCGTGTCGATGGGGACGCATCGGCCAACACGTCAGGGTCGGTGCCGAAGGCGTTCTGGATCGCGAGCGGATACGCGGTCGCGCGATCCTCGAGTCGATAGCCCTCGGTGTCGTTGGCGATCACACAGTCGATGGTGTCGTCGTCGAGTGCTCGGTCCGTCATGTACGAACGATCCGCGGTGACGATGGCCACGGTGTGCCCGCCGGCCGAGTGACCGAGCAGCGAGATGCGTTCGGCGTCGAGTCGTAGTCGATCGGCGTTGTCCACGATGTGAGCGACCGCATCGGCGACGTCGTTCGGATAATCGGGCCAGGTGCCCTTCCCGAACTGGTTGGCCAATCGGTAGTTGGTGCTGGCCAGGGCGTAGCCGAGGGAGAACGCGTACGCCGCGCGATCGAACACCTCGGGGTTGGCCTTGTCGCCGCCCACCCACGCTCCGCCGTGCACCCACACCAGAACAGGGAAAGGACCGCACCCCTCGGGCACGTACAGGTCGTAGCTGGTGAATCGATCGCCGACACCGGGATACGACGCGAAGACGTGGTTGCCGACCGAGGCCGACGGATCGTCGCAGATGGTCGTACTGGTGGTGGTCTCGACGATGCTCGTGGTCGTGCTCGTGCTCGTGGTGGGCGCGGCGACGGGGGCATTGGTAGTGGTGGATCGCTCGACCGGAGAGGACTCGGTGCGCGCGCCGGACGCACCACAGCCCGCCAACAGGGCGAGCGTGGCGACCGCGATGCGTCTCATGACGACGACGAGCCTCGCAGGTCCGCGACGGCGTCGCGCAGCAGGGAGTCGTGCGTGGTATCCGGCGGGGCAGCGATCAGGATGCCGTCGGCGACGCCGCCGAACCACTCGCGTGCCACGCGCGGGAGTTCGTCGTAGGTGGCTTGCGGCACGAGGGTGTCGAGTACCTCGTCGGTGACGAGAGTCGCCAAATCGGACCAACGTCCGTCACGAATGAGAGAACGCAGGCGGCCGGCCAGTTCGGACCAGCCGAACAGCTCGAGCGTGCGCTCGTACGCCGGAGTGCTGTAGAGAAACGCGAGTAGCCGCCGGTTGTGTGCGCGACGTTCGTCGAGATCCGACGAGGAGACTCCCAGTATCCACTGCGTTCCCACCACCAGTTCGATGTCGCGGGGATCACGACTGGCGTCGCGGGCGCCGTCGTCGAGGCCGGGCCGGCACAATTCACGTAGATACCGTGGATGACTGTTGGTCGGGTGGGTGACGAAGCCGTCGGCGATACGTCCGGCCGCGCGCACCAGGCGCCTGTTCACCCCGCCCATCCAGATGCTCGGTCGGGTCACGTCGGTAGGGAGCGGGTCCGGTGTGAAGTTGGGCGTGAGCAAATCCAGGTCGTAGTGGGTGCTGTGATAGTCCAACTTCTCGAGACCGTCGAAGGCTCGCCAGCACGCGCGCACCGCGCCGATGTGATCGCCCAGTCGACCGACCGGATCGTCGAACGACGCGCCGAATCGTCGTTCGATGTGCGGCTTGATCTGGGTGCCCAAGCCCAACTGGAAGCGACCATTCGACATCGCGGCCAGGTCCCATGCGCTGTAGGCGACAACCATGGGGCTGCGCACGAGGGCCAAGGCGACGCTCGTTCGCACCACCAACGACTCGGTGGCCTGGAGCGCGGCCATCGACGCGAGAAAAGGATCGTGGACGGTCTCGGCGATGTGGAGACCGTCGTAGCCGAGACTCTCGATACGTCGCGCGTGCGCGGCGATGTCGTTGATCGGCAATCGAGGATCCATGCCGGCGTACACGCGCATGTCAGGAACGTTCCCTTTCCGTGGTGCGTTCGGCCGCGCGTCGGGCGGCCCATTCGCGGGCCCGACGGTTCTCGAGTTCGAAGGCCTCGTCGGAGTCACCCAGCGGCGCGACCTCGTCGTAGAGGCTCCGGATGGCCGACACCGCGGGTGCGTGATTGGCGGCGATGGTCGCGGCGATTTCGAGCGCGCGATCGAGTAGTCGCGGGTGTTCGACGACCTCGGTGACGAGACCCCACTCGAGGGCTCGCTGTGCGTCGACGAACTCGGCCGTGAGACTCATTCGGCGGGCCCGACCCGTGCCGATCAAACGTGGGAGAACCACGGTGAGGCCCCAACCCGGAACCATGCCGACCTTGGCGTGCGTGTCGGCGAAACGCGCCCGATCTGAGGCGATGAGGAAATCGCACGCGAGTGCGATCTCGAACCCACCCGTCACCGCGGCTCCGTTGATGGCGCCGATCATCGGAACACGCGTGGGTGGTAGGGCGCCCCAGTATCCCGGGTGCGGGTTCGTGCCCTTCTTCTTCCCCGATCCGACGTCGCGTAAATCGAAGCCGGCGCAAAACGCCGGATCGGCACCGGTGAGAACGATGGCGCGCACCGACGTGTCGTCATCGGCCTCGCGGATACGGGCCGGCAGTTGTTCGGCGAGGTCGGGTGATATCGCGTTGCGCGCGTCGGGCCGGTTCAACGTGACGATCGCGACGCGGGAGTTCTCGTCGAGCGTGCGAAACGCGAGAGTGACCGCATCCGCTTCATGAACGTCCTGTTTGGCCCCAACCTCTTTGGCCCCACTCATTCTGACATAGTGTCAGAAACGGAGGATTGCGATGAAGTTCTGGTGTGCGACGGCGTTCATGAAGACCAAGCAGTTGGTGCACATCGCCCAACTGCTCGACGAGGCGGGTTACCACGGCCTGATGGTGAGTGATCACCTCGTCTACCCGAAGAATCTGCAGTCGAAGTACCCGTACTCACCGCATCCTGATGGTCGACCGATCTGGGATCCCGAGACCGCCTGGCCCGATCCGTGGGTGCTCATCGGTGCGATGACGAGCGTGACCAAGCAGTTGAACTTCACCACCAACATCTACGTGGCCGGTCATCGACCGTTGCTGCAGTTGGCCAAGGAGATCGCCACCGCGTCGGTGTTGTCCGATGGTCGTGTGGCATTGGGTGCCGGAGCCGGATGGATGAAGGAGGAGTTCGACCTGCAGGGACAGGACTTCTCGAACCGGGGCAAGCGTTTGACCGAGATGATCCAAGCATTGCGCGCCATGTGGGAAGGCGGCTGGGTCGAGTTCCACGGCGAGTACTACGACATCCCGCCGGTGACCATGGAGCCGCACCCACCGAAGAAGGTTCCCATTTACGTGGGTGGTCACACCGACGCAGCGTTGAAGCGTGCCGCCAAGGTGGGCGACGGTTGGATCGGCAACGCCTATCCGCTCGAGGAAGCCGAGATGCACATCACGAAGCTGAAGGGTTACCTGCGCGAGTACGGGCGTGAGAACGACGACTTCGAAATCATTTGCGGTCTGTACGCGATGCCCACCGCCGACTTGTACAAGCGCGCCGAAGAAGAAATGGGTCTCACCGGCACGTTGTGCATGCCGTGGGCGTTGGGTAATCCGTCGGCCGGCGATCACGCCGGATTGACCGAGATGTCCGCGGCCTACAAGCCGTTCATCGAGGACTTCGCGACCAACGTGGTGGCGAAGTGTCAGTGAGTCGAAACGTCCGAACGATCGAGTTCGTCAGCCGGGCCAGACGATGGACTGCATTTCGGTGTAGCAATGCAGTCCGAAGTCGCCACCGTCGCGACCCACGCCGCTCATCTTGAAACCACCGAAGGGGGCCTCGTGGTTTCGCTGGGCGGTGTTGATGCCCACGTTTCCACTACGCAGCTGACGAGCGATCCGGTACGCACGATCACTGTCCTGTGAGAACACGTAGTCATACAGTCCGAACTCGGTGCCGTTGGCGATCGCGATTCCCTCGTCCTCGTCGTCGAAGGGTACGACGACCACGACGGGTCCGAAGATCTCCTGTTGCACGGGGGTCATGTCGGGGCGACAACCGGCGATGAGCGTCGGGGCCACGTAGTAACCACGTTCCATGTGCGCGGGACGACGACCGTCGACGATCACCTCGGCGCCCTCGTCCGCGCCGGCCTTGATGTAGCCCTCGATACGGTCACGTTGGGCCGCGGAGATGACCGGTCCGACGAGCGTGTCCATGGATGTGGGATCGCCCACCTTCAGGTGCGGGGCGACATTGGCCAGTGCACTCACCAATTCGTCGTAACGACTGCGGTGCACGATCGCGCGGGTGGGAGCGGTGCAGATCTGACCGCTGTGGAAGGCCCAGACGCTCTGGATTCCGGCCACCGCCTTGGCGATGTCGGCATCGTCCATGACGAGCCCGGCACCCTTGCCACCCAGTTCGAGCAACTGGCGCTTCATGGTGGCCGCGCCGGCCTCCATGATGCGCGCGCCCACGCTGGTGGAACCGGTGAACGACACCATGTCGACATTGCGACTGGTGGTGAGGGCCGCGGCCGGCTCGGGCTTTGACGAGGTGATGATGTTGATCACTCCCGGCGGGAAGCCCACCTCGTGCATGATCTCGGCCAACTCGATGACGGCCAACGGGTCCTGGGGAGCGGGCTTCATCACCACGGTGCAACCGACGGCGAGCGCGGGCGCGATCTTGCCGGCCATGTTCACGACGGGGAAGTTGTACGGCGAGATGCAGGCGACGACGCCCACCGGTTGGCGATGAACCACGCCACCGATGAGTCCACCGGCGGCCAACGGTGTGGCTTGCATCGGCGACGGTGGCAAGGCGATGTCGATGCTCCGTGTGGCGGACCGGGCGTAGCGCTCGAATCGTTCGATGGCCACGGGCACTTGCATGCGCGAGCCCACCATGGCGGTGGCACCGGTTTCACTGATGATGAGCGGAACCAGATCACCTTGACGTTCGCGCAACTTGTCCGCGACCGCTTGCAGCAGTCGGGCGCGCTCGGCCGGCGGGGTACGCCACCACTTGGGAAAGGCCTCTTGGGCGGCGCGGGCGGCGGCCTCGGCCTGGGCCACACTGGCTTCGGGGGCGTGACCGACGACTTGCTCGGTGGCCGGATTGATGACCGGACTGGTGCCCTCGGCCCCGTCGACCCATTCGCCACCGATGAGCAGTCGATACCGCTTGTCGGCTGTGCCTGATGAACTCATGTTTCCCTCCGTGGTGACGACCAGTCGAAGGCTACAATCTGACGGACCGTCAGATTCCATCGCAGACGCCGTGTTGACCCGTCGCGATCCAACTCAAGGGGCCCAGAGCATGCTCGACATCGTTATTCGCGGAGGCACCGTCATCGACGGCACGGGCGCACCGGCTCGTCGGGCCGACGTCGGTATCACGGGTGGTCGCGTGGTGGCCGTGGGTGTGGTCGACGAGTCGGCCGCCGAGGTCATCGATGCCGTCGGCATGTACGTGACCCCGGGCTTCATCGACCCGCACACGCATTACGACGCCCAGTTGTTGTGGGACCCGACCGCCAGCCCGTCGAGCGTGCACGGAGTGACCACGGTCGTGGGTGGCAACTGCGGATTCACGTTGGCCCCGCTGTTGCCTGGTGACGCGGATTACCTGCGCAAGATGATGGCCAAGGTGGAGGGCATGCCGTTGGCGGCACTCGAGAACGGCACGGACTGGTCGTGGGAGACCTTCTCCGACTACCTCGGACGACTCGAGGGCAACATCGCGGTGAACGCCGGTTTCCTCGTGGGTCACTGCGCGATCCGCCGTTACGTGATGGGCGGTGAGGCGGTCGGTGCGGCGGCGGACGCGGACCAGATCGCAGCCATGCGTGCCGAGTTGGCGCGTGCGATCGAAGCGGGTGCGTTGGGATTCTCGTTCACCAACAGCACGTCGCACAGCGACGGTGACGGCGAACCGGTGGCCAGTCGTTGGGCCACCCACGACGAGCTGATCGCCTTGTGCGAGGAGGTCGGCCGCCACGAAGGAACGACGCTGGAAGGCATCGTCCCCGGTTGTCTCGACCGCTTCGAGGACGACGAGATCGAACTGCTCGGACGCATGAGTGCGGCGGCGAATCGTCCGATGAACTGGAACGTGCTTACCGTGGATTCGCGCGAACCCGATCGTGTTCCTCGACAGATTTCGGCCTACGACCGATCCGTGGAATTGGGCGGTCGGGTGGTGGCGCTCACCATGCCGGTGCAGGTTCCGATGAACATGAGCTTCCTGAACTTCTGCGGTCTGTGGCTGTTGCCCGGGTGGCAGAAGATTCTCGGCGTGCCGGTGGCCGAGCGGGTCGCCCGCCTGCAGGACCCGGACACGCGGGTGATGCTGCTCGAGAACAGTCTGTCGCAGGCCGCCGGAGTGTTCCGCCGTCTCGCCGACTGGGGTGACTACGTGATCGGCGACACGTATTCGGAGGCGAACCGAGGACTGAAGGGCCGGGTGGTGCGTGACGTCGCCAACGAGCGCGGACGCAGTTGCTTCGGAACGTTGCTCGACATCGTGATCGCCGACGAACTGCAGACCGTGTTGTGGCCCACCCCGCAGGACGACGACGCCGAGTCGTGGCGGATGCGCGCGGAACTGTGGCAGGACGAGCGGGCGATCATCGGCGGTTCCGACGCCGGCGCCCACCTCGACCGCATGTGCGGCGCGCCGTATCCGACGCGCTGGCTGTCGGACTGCATCCGCGGGCGCCGGTTGGTGCCGGTGGAGCACGCCGTGAAGATGATGACGTCGGCCCCGGCGCGCCTATTCGGATTCACCGATCGCGGCGAGTTGCGCGAGGGTGCGTTCGCCGACGTGGTGGTGTTCGATCCGGTGGCGGTGGGGTCGGAGGATGCGGCGTTGGTGACGGACCTGCCGGGCGATTCGTCGCGACTGACGGCCGGGTCGTTCGGCGTGAAGCGCGTGCTGGTGAATGGCGTGGTGATCGTGGAGGATGGAGTGGCGAACGGTCGGGTGCCAGGAACGGTGCTGAAGTCCGGCCGCGACACCTACACCGTCCCCGCCCGCTAACCACTTTGCGACAAATTGTCGCAGTAATGGAGGAGGGGCCGGGGGGATTGCTCCCACCCGACCCCTCTGGTCCCGTTCACTCCGGTCGCCCGGAGAAACCTCGACCCGGTCACCCGAGTCGTATGTTGTC